>Ga0315280_10002507_pt1 | contig 29698 bp, 26 predicted proteins | sample YL17G06_40_MG_FD_203697 | JGI IMG/M metagenome (GOLD analysis project Ga0315280, IMG submission 203697) | Sediment microbial communities from Yellowstone Lake, YNP, Wyoming, USA - YL17G06_40 | ecosystem: Environmental > Aquatic > Freshwater > Lake > Sediment | place: USA: Wyoming | collected... | reverse complement strand
TCGAGACCGGCATTGAGCTGACCGGAACCGAGGTCAAATCGATTCGCGAGGGGGAGGCTAACCTGAAGGACAGCTACGCCGTGGCCAGGGGCGGGGAGATTTGGATGATCGGCTGTCATATCAGCCCCTACACCGCCGGGAGTTGCTTCAACCACGACCCGTTGCGCGAACGGCGGCTGCTGCTGCGGCGGCAGGAGATCGACAAGTTGACGGGACAGACGCAGGAGAAGGGATTGACGCTTATCCCCCTCCGCCTGTATTTGAAGGGGAACTTGATCAAATGCGAGATTGCCCTGGCCAAGGGCAAGAAAGTGTACGACCGGCGCGAGACGGAGCGACGACGGACGATTGACCGGGAGACCGAGCAGGCCATCCGGGAGCATCGCAGGCGGCACAGATGAGCCCGGACAGGAACCTGGCGCGTATTCTTGAGAAGGAGTGCTGGCCCCTTGAGAATTGAATTTCGCACGGAACCCCTCACGCACGTTCCCACTTCGGCCTTGGTGGTGTTTGGCTTTGAAGGGTTGCCCGCGTCCAGCGGCACCGCGGAACGGCTCCCCTCCGAGGCGCGCGCCGCCCTGGAGGAGCTGCACGCCGCGCGTGAGCTTGCGGGCAAGAACTACGAATGCACGCTGCTTCACCGCCCCGCAGGACTGGCAGCCCAGAAGTTGCTGGTCGTCGGGGCAGGGAAGAAAGAGAAGTTCAACGCTGCTCATCTCCGCCGGCTGGCGGGCTGCGCTGGGCGCTATTTACGCGCGCGCGGGATCCGTGAGCTGGCATGGGTCCTTGAGAGCAACGGCGCGGAGCCGAAGGCCGTCCAGGCAATCGTCGAGGGCGCGATCCTGGCTGACTACGATGGGGACCGCTACCGGACGGAACGCGAGGGAGAGCGGCGGATTGATTTTCTGTCCCTCGCGACGGGCGGCGGAACCCCTGGGGAATCTATCCAGGCGGCACTGGAACGCGCCCGCATCATTGCTGAGGCCCAGAATTTCACCCGAGATCTGGTCAACGAGCCATCCAACCGGATGACGCCCACGCGGCTCGCCGAGCAGGCGCAGGAAATGGCAGCGCGTTTTGGACTTGAGTGCCAGGTTCTGGGGGCGCAGGAAATCCGCGGGCTGAAGATGGGAGCGTTTTGGGCTGTGGCCCAGGGAAGCGACGAGCCCCCCCGGTTGATCATCCTTCGCTACGCTCCTCCTGACGCGCCTGAAGCACCGGTGGTGGGCCTCATCGGCAAAGGCATCACCTTTGACACGGGCGGGATCTCCATCAAGCCCAGCGAAAACCTGCACGAGATGAAGACGGACATGGCTGGCGGGGCGGCCATGCTGGCGGTGATGCAGGTCTTGGCGCAACTGAAGCCGGGCCTCCGGGTGGTGGCGGTAGTGCCCGCGACGGAGAACATGCCCAGCGGCAAGGCTGCCAAGCCCGGCGACGTGGTTACGTCCATGTCTGGCAAGACAATTGAGATCCTGAATACGGATGCTGAGGGTCGCCTGCTCCTGGCCGACGCGCTGACCTACGCCAAGCAACTGGGCTGCACGGTGTTGATTGATGCCGCGACGCTCACCAGCGCGATTACCATTGCCCTGGGCAACACCACCACCGGGGTGTTTGGCTGGAACCAGGAGTGGGTCAGCCGGGTCCTAGCCAGCGCGGCGGCGGCAGGCGAAAAGATGTGGCAGATGCCCATCGACGACGACTACCGGGAGCTGTACAAGAGCGCGATCGCCGACTTGGCCAATACGGGCGGGCGTTTCGGCGCAGCCATCACCGCGGCCATGTTCGTGGGCGAATTCGCGGGCGACACCCCGTGGGTGCATTTGGACATCGCCGGCACGCGTTGGTCGAATGAGGAGAAACCGTACCTGGCCAAGGGACCCACAGGCGCCGCCGTCCGGACACTTGTCCATCTGCTCATGAATCTGGCAAGCTAGGAGCAGGCACAGGAGGGAGGAATCGGAGCCGATGGTTCCGGCCGGTATATCCTGGCGAGACCGCTGGCTGCTGCTCAACGGCGTTCTGTTTTGTGTGCTGGGCGTTGTACTCCTGGCTCGGTACTACAGGGGGCAGGTGCCGGCCTTAGGTGCAATCCTCGGGATAGTTACGCTGGCTTTCGGTGTCCATCGCCTTTGGTTGGCGAGAAGGGAGTTGCGGAAACGTGCCAGTGACGCTGGCGGCAAATAACACGCTCGTGCTTAGCCCCCTGGGAATTCTCCTGGCGCTGGTTTTCGGCCTTTCGATAGGAGGCCTGCTGCTGTGGATGTTCAGAGTACCCGCCCCTATCGCTCAGGAGGTAGCCCGGGCACGGCGCAGCGTCAGCGGAATCAAGAGGATTCTAGTCCCGACGCGGGGGGCCGAGCATGACGAGCGGGCCGTGGAGCTGGCTTGTCGTCTGGGGCAGGAGCAAGGGTCACAAATCATTCTCGCTTATGTCCTGGAGATCCCCTTAACGCTTTCTCTGAACACGCCTCTACCCGCGGAGGAAGAGCAGGCGGCGCAGGCTATGCAGCGGAGCATCGAGATCGTCAAATTGCACAACCTGGAAGCCGTCCCGCGCGTGGAGCGCGACCGGCAAGCAGGGCGCGGAATCCTGCGCACCGCGCACGACTTGGACGTTGACCTGGTGGTGATTGGGATGAATCCGGCGCGCAGCCACTTCGCCGATCCCCTGGGCCGAACGACAGAAACCCTGCTGCGCAATGCCAATTTCGAAGTCATTGTTGACAAGCACCCGGCAACTCTCACCGCCTGAGATTATGTCGCCCTACGGGAAAGCGCGGGCTTCGAGGAACAACACATCTGACCCCGCTTGGGCGATTGACATTTGCCCCCGGCCTGCGAAGCGGATATGATTTCCCGCCGGGAAGCGGGCCGGAGGGCCTGACGCAAGGAGGATGGTGATCGCGGCAACGGCCCGGGCGGCTGCGGCAAAGGTCAAACTGAGACGGCATCATGAAGATCATAGTCATCGGGTACGGACGCGCCGGTTCGCAATTCGTGCGGAAGCTCGACACCCAGGTTCACGAGGTGGTGGTGATCGACAAGGAGAGCACTGTCCTCGAGAGCCCGGATTTTCCCAAGGGCGTCCGGCATTTCATCGGCAACGCGATTGACGAAGACTTGCTGCGTGAGGCTGGCGCGGAGTCGGCAGACGTCATCATGGCGCTGACGCGCGATGAGAATACGAACCTCATGATCGCCCAGATTGCGCGGGTGGTGTTCAACGTGCCCAAAGCGATCGCCATCGTCTACGACCCGCAACGCGTGGCCAGCTTCCACGAGGCTGGGATTGAGACTCTGGCCATCGCGGTGGCCGGGGCCGAGTTGCTGGCCGCCCGGCTGGAGGGCGCAGCGCGCCTGCCCAGCGATACCCTTGAGGCCTGGGGCCCCGCGGAGCCGGCGCGCGTACGGGTACCGCAGCGTCCCTTGGAGGTCCAGGACGGATCGTTCTATGTCATCGTGGTGGGTGGGGGCCTGGTGGGATTTTATCTGGCGCGCGCCCTGCTAAAGAACGGCCACGAGGTGACCATCATTGAAAACAATCCCGACACGTTTGAACTCGTGGCGCAGCAGATTGATTGCCCGGTCGTATTGGGCGATGGATCAACGGTGGCCGTGCTGGAGCGGGCCGGGGCGAGTCGGGCTAACGTTTTGTGTGCCGTCACGGACCATGACCAGGACAATCTGATCGCCTGCCAGGTGGGAAAGTTTCACTTTGGGATTTCCAAAGCCATCGCGCGCGCCAAGAACCCTAAGAATGAAGCGGTCATGCGGCGCTTGGGCGTCGATACCACCGTGAGCTCGACGGCCATCATTTCCAATGTCATCGAAAGTGAACTGCCGGCAACGCCGGCGCGCACCCTAGCCATCTTGGGGTCCTGCGGAATCGGGATAGTCGAATACCACCTCACGCAGCTCTCTCCGGTGGTGGGGAAGCCAGCGCGGAAGGTCGCGCTGCCGCGTAACTGTAGCCTGATCGCCATCCTGCGAGGCGGGGAAGCCATCACCTGCTTTGACACCACCGTGATGACGAGCGGTGACACCGTAGTCGCCCTCGCCCCGCATAACCAGGAAGCCGCCGTCCGCGAAATCCTTCTGGGATAACGGCTCATCCCGCGCATGGCCCTGACGAAAAGATGGGCACAGCAGCGGTGTCCTCTAGGCCTCCTCGGGCAGGGGATTACAGAACGGCTAAATCAAACCGGCTTGTTCCAGCAAAGCTCGATGCGAGAGGATTTCGTGACTTGCTCCCTGGGCAATGATCTTGCCTCCGGCCAAGACCAGAGCGCGCTGGCAAAGGCTACGGAGGAAGTCCAGGTCGTGGCTGGCAATCAAGCGGGCCATCCTCAAGGCGCGAAGCGATTCCGCGACCCGGCGCACGGAGCGTCCATCCAATTCGGCCGTCGGTTCATCCAGGAGCAGGAGCTCGGCCGATCCCGCCAGGGCGGCCGCGATGGCGGCGCGTTTGCGTTCACCCAAGCTCAGTTGCGTGGCCGGGCGCTCGGACACTTCTCGCAGGCCCACCTTATCAAGTGCCGCCAAGGCGCGTTCCTGGGCTAGCTGAGGAAGCAAACCGCGATTCAGCAAGGGAAGCAAGATGTCGTCCAGTACGCGCGGCATGAACAGTTGGTCTTCGGGATTTTGAAATACTACGCCGATTCGTCCCAGGGTCTGCTTCCTTAGCTTCTCGGCAAAAAAACGCACCGAACCACCGGCCTTCAGAAGCCCCAGGAGGCACCACAGCAGAGTGCTTTTGCCCGCGCCGTTCGCCCCCACGATGCCTACGCACTCACCTTCCCAGACCGAAAACGTGATGTCGCTCAAGACAGGGCGCGCGGAATCGTAGGCGTAACTGAGATTTTCAACCTCTAGAACCGGCTTCATTCCGTGAACCCTCGCAAGGACTGGGCGGCGTAGAAGCGTTCCGCGCGGGAGAGCGATCGGCCAATCAGCGCAACAAGCGCTGCCACCAGGGATCGAAACCAACCTCGGCCATAGGTGCGCGAGATGCCCAGAGAGCGCGCCTGAAGCACGCGCCGGCTCTCGCTGGCGAAAATCATGGCGAAATGCCGGATGAATAGCGCAAACAGAACCAATCCGAAAAGGGTCGAGCTGGGACGGACCGCGGAGAAGGTCTCAGACCAGGGGAAAATTCCAAAAGCGGTAGCGGAAAAAAGGAAAACGGCAACGGTTTGCAGGGGAAGGGAGGATATGGACTGCGACGCGACCCACTGCATCAATGCCAGGACGGCCGCAAAGAGGACCACCGGCAGCGTGGACCGCAATGCGCGGCGGGCACTCCTTGACACTATCGTCCGCAGCACAAAACCTCCAATAATGGCGATGAGCAGCCACTTCTGGTTGCTCACCACCGCGACCATCACGGCAGCGACCAGCAAAACGAGCGCACTCACCACGCGCAAGACGGTCATCACAGGGCTTTCGTGGCCTGCACGAAATACCATTCGGGGTTCTCCTCTACCGCGACCGGCATGGCGCCCAATCGCGCGAGGCGCGCCGCGAGTGATTCCGCGGGAGGAAGCGTGTCGTGACAGATTGGTTCCCCCAGCGAGCGATGAAAGGCGTTCAATTCCTGGCTGCCCATTATGTGCCCGACGCTAAACACGCCCGCAGGACGCAATACACGGAGCTGTTCTCTTAAAGCTGAATTCAAGTCGGGGAGGTGAGGCACCACCCCAAAACACAGCACGAGGTCGAAGTAGCCGTCGGGGAACGGCAAGGCTTGCGCGTCGGCACAGAGGCGCGAGACGCGCTGGTCCGCAACCTTGCGCGCATTCTCCCCAAGCATCTCCTCCGCAAAGTCAAGTTCCACCACGCACGTTGCTTGCGGGCACGCCGTCAGAAGGTAGGGCACGAGGATGCCCGTCCCGCAACCGACGTCCAGAATCCGCTCGGTGTTAGTTTGGCTGGCACGCGCAACGAATTCTGCGACTTTGAGGGGTGCGTCGGTTGGACCGGGCAGTTGATCCCATCGCGGCGCGAGTTCATTGAAGTGCCGACGCTTTGTGGCTGTGCTCATAGCCGAAGAGTATTCCTCTTCTTCTTGACAAGGCGCGGACCACAATTGGGACTACTGCAAATTGCAGGGCCACGCCCGGCAGGCCTTGAACGAAACTCGCTAGCGAGGCCAAGGCTGGTGGCAGGTCGAGAGTTCTAGCCACCCACCAAGTCAGCGCCAACGAGGTGGCCCGAGCCGAAACCACGGCCACCACGAGCCCCGGCCAGATCCGAGGCCGGGTCACTCGATAGACGCCGGCCGCCATGCCTCCCAGAATGGCGCCTTCGCACGACATGATTAAAGCCACCGGTGGGTAGAGCGGCGGCATGCCAAAAAGCAGCGCAGAAACGAGTGGTATAGCCGCTCCCGTCAGCACCGCCCAGGGCAGGGGCACGAGAAAGCCGTTGAGCAACAAAGGGAGCAGCATGGGGAGGAACTTGCTGCCCAGCCCCACGGCATGGAACGCGACCGGGAGCGTTAGCGCCAGCGCAGCCATCGCGGCGCTGATCACCATTGCCCGCAGTTTACTGCTTTCCACCTTCGGCCTCAAAAGCGGATGTCGATCCCGCCCATGGCATTGATACCTGGCATCGGGTAACCGGTGACCACTTCATAGCGGCGATCGAGGAGATTGTCCACGAGGGCAAACACGCTAAGGTTCTTGTGCACCGGGACAGTGAGCTTCAGTGTTGCCAGCGTGTACCCCCCGAGCTGCGAGGTCCTGGAGGTATTAGCCCACCGAGGCCCCACCGTCATCCCACCAAGATGCACAAAGGCCCGCCGCATGTCCCAATCCACGGAGTAGTTCAGTTTGTGCTGCGGGATGTAAGGGCCCAGATTGGTCGAGCGCAGATACGCGTAACCGGAATTGAAGCCCAGCCGGCGCGCTGGCTGCCAGCGCACGTTGGCCTCAAGACCCCGGTTCAACGCCCGACCCGTATTGAGGAGTTGCAGGTTGGGGTACCGCCCTGTCGTGACAATCATGTTGCTTATGTCCGCGTAATACCCCGTCACCCAGGTCATGAGGCTCGGCCGAAGATTAGCCTGAAAGGTGGCCTGGTAGTTCCACAGATGCTCAGGCTCGAGTAAGGGATTGGGCGCAGGGAATAAGTACAGCTCGCGAATGGTCGGGTTCCGGAAGCCCTTGGCCGCCGCTGCTGAGACGCTGTACTTGTCCGCCAAGCGGTAGGAGACGCCGAATTCCGGCACGATGATTCCAGCATATTGCGAACTGTGCTCGTAGCGCAGACCGGCATTCAGCCGCAGACGTTCGGAGGCCGTCCAGTTCACACGTGAGAACCCTGCGGCATCGGTCAGATGGTGTTCCCCGTAGTTCAAACCCGAAATGACGTTGTTGGCACGGCCTCCGTAGCGGATGATGTCCGCTCCGCCGTCCACGGCAAGTTTAGACGTAATGGCGAGATTCTGGTGTCCCCGGAAACCGACCGTATTGTCCACGGACCGGAAGCCGTCGGTGATAATGTGATGCCCAAAGCTGGAAAAAACGCGCCCGTACCCCCAGGTGCGGCCGTAGGTATTGTCCAGGCTCGCGCTGAAGCCACCTCGCCCCACCCGCGCATAACTACCGGCCAGCGGCGCCTGTATGGGCCCCGGGTCCTCAACATGAAAATGTCCAAACTGGCCTTGCAGGGACGCTTTCCAATACTCGGACAAGCCCCGGTCCAGGGAAATGGCCGCGTCGCGGTTCCGAAAAGCTGCGTCCGTGCGCTCGCCCCGGGTGTGCGCCACGCCGAGCGCGACGGAATAGTAAGTCTCGCCGAACTTGCCGCCATGGTTCAGGCGGTGCTGCCCGGTCAGGTACGATCCAAGACTGGACGTTAACTGGGTGTGCCTCCCTGGGCGTGGGCTGGGGGGCTTGACCTCGATGGCGCCTCCCATGGCGTTGCTGCCATAAAGCACGGACGCGGGCCCCTGCGTGATGCTCACACTGCCGGCGTCAGAGAGGGTGTAAAAATCCGGCAGCGGATGCCCCATCAGCCCCATGTAGTCGGGCCGACCGTCCACGACGATGAGCACACCGGTGTTGGGCGACTCGCCAATTCCTCGGATCGTGACCATACCGGTGCCGTTGGTCGCGATGCCGTACCCCATGACGCCCCGCCGCGTCACGAAAGCGCCCGGGACCAGCTTTTCGACCGCGTCGAAGACCGTCCGGGCGCCGGCCCGGTCGATTTCCAGAGCGCTTCCCACACTGGTCAGATGGGTTCTCAGGGCAGGGCTGTCCCGTACGACCACATCAACGGTCGTGCGGATAGTGGCCGGACGCACGTGTAGTGTTATCGCTTCCTTCGGCGTTGTTTCCTGGCGGTAGACAAGCGGGTCGAAACCCGTGGCGGTCACCCGGATTTCGGCAGGGAGCGTGAAATCCACTTGGGCGCTGCCATTGGCGTCAGTGGTCACCATCATCCCACGCTCGCCCGGACGGAAGCTGCGGATCTCGATGGTGGCGCCCGCAACGGCCCCGCCCTGCGTGTCCACAACGCTCAGAACGAATTCTGCAGCCGACAGCGAAGAACAGGCGATGGTAAGGATGGACGTAATGAATAGCCCCGCGAGTCTTCTCACTATGGTCCTCTTTGATGGTGGTAGCACGAATCCACAAATCGTAATACTACGAGGGCCCGAGCCGATTGTCAAGGGCCAATCCACGGCAGGGAAGGCGGGGCTGGCGCAAGGGGGTGTACGGCTGGTAGCATAGAGCCCGCTACGGGGTCCGCGGCCCGGAAGATACGAGGCGCAGAACTGTACCCTGACGGCGTTCTCACATCGCGAGCCTTCTGGGCGGCTGAAATACGGAGGAATCATCATGTCATCGCTGGTTCGCACGGGCATCTCACTCGACCGCGCCCTTCTCGCCAGGTTTGACCGGATAATTGCGCAAAAGGGGTATGGGAGTCGCTCGGAGGCGATTCGTGACTTGGTGCGCGAGCATTCAGTCCAGTCGGATATATCCGGCAACAAGGTCATTGTCGGGACGCTCACGGTGGTTTACGATCACCACCAGCCACGGCTTTCGGAACGCTTGATTGCAGCGCAGCATCACTACCACGGAAAGGTGTTAGCCACCACGCACGTCCACCTCGACGCGCGTCACTGCCTGGAGGTGGTCATCGTGAAGGGACGCAGCGCCGAGGTGCAACACCTCGCCGACCACATCCTCAGCCTGCGCGGCGTGAAGCACGGCAAGCTCGTCATGACCACTACGGGCAAGCAGTTGAAGTGAGCGTCAACGGAGTTGCGGGCGCCGCCCAGGGCTGACGGGGGATAATGGTACGTGGCGCAAGCAGCCGCGTCAGTTTACGAGGTGACCAGCCAAACGCGAGGACCATCCTACTGCGCGGAGTTGCTCGACTACATCCGCTCCGGGACTTCGATGCCTAGCAGATCCAGGGTTCGGGCCAGAGACTCATTCACCAGATGGACGAGATAGAGGAGGAAGTTTTGCCGGGCGGGGTCAGCTTCGCTGAGGATGTGGTAGCGATGGTAGAAATTGTTGAAGGCCTGAGCAAGGCGGAAGGCATACTTCGCCACGACGGCAGGCTCGGCGGCTGCAATGGCCTGGTTCGCCACCATTTCTAACTGCGCCGCCAGCAGGATCAACTCCCAAAAAGCATCGCCGTCTTTCCCCGCAAGAAACATCTTGAGCTGATTCCCGGAAACAAGTTCGCCCAGGCGCTGGGGATTGAATTCCGGATGGGATTCCTGGAACTTGCGGAAGATGTTGCGGGCGCGCACGACGCTGTACTGGAGGTAGGGTCCCGTCTCGCCCTCAAAGGCCAGCGCCTCCTTGAAATCAAACGCAATGATCATGCGGCGTGAGAACTTGAGCAGGAAGTAGCGCAGGGCGCCGACCGCAATCAGGCGCGCGGAGGCCGCCTGCTCGGCTGGGTCCTCGGTCATCTGGCGGGCCTGGACCTCCTGCGTGGCCTTCTCCACGAGCCTGTTAATCAAATCGTCGGCCTTAACTCCCAATCCTTTGCGGCCGGAAACCTCAATATAACTCCGCTGGCGATCCGCCGCGGTCAGTACCAATCCCATCTCCTCCGCGCAGCGCGGCGAGAGGCCCACCACCTCATAGGCGAAATGGTGCAAGTTGGCGGCTTGCTCCTGGAATCCCAAAGCCCGGAACGCCGCCGCCACGATGCTTTGGAGGTAGGACTGCCGCGTGTCGATAACCGAGTAGGCGACAGCCCCGCGCCCGAAGGCCGGCGCCTCGGCCGCGGCATCCGGCGCAGTCCGCCAGACGGGCTGGCCATCCGCATAACGGTGAAAGCGCTGGTAGCCGAAATCCCTGCCCAGCAGCGCAAACTTCCACAGGTGGTAAGCGATGTCTTTGCCCACATAGGTCACGGTGCCGTTGGAGCGCACAATGATCTTGACGCCTTCGCTGCCGGACTCCTCGTCGGTGGTCTCGCCGTTGCCGGCCTCCGCCAGACTCATCACCCAGCAGCCGGCGTTCTTCCCAGACTCCTCGTAGCGGATGGCGCCGGTTTGCTTCAGCACCTCGAAGGCGTATTTCCAGAACTCCAAACGCAGGATTTCGCTTTCTTCGACCAGGAGGTCGTAGCGGACGTTGATGCGCTCCATGGTCTCCAAGTGTTTCCGTACGATAGCCGTCGAGACCAGATCCGCGATGGCCGCCATCTCGCCGTGGCCTTCCTCGATGGCCTTCAGCGCCTCGGCGCGCAAGGCCAGCGCGTCTTCAGCCTCCGCGTAGTACTGGAAGACGCGTGCGTACAGGTCCCAGCAGTAGTAGTCGAAGCGAATGGACGGGTCCTGGATGAGCTTGCGGATGTCCGCCAGGCTCCTTTTTTCCAGGTGAACAAAGCCCACCACGACGTCCGCCACCTGGACGCCTGTGTTGTCAATGTAATTCTGGATCTCAACCAGATTTCCCCGGAAGCGTAGCAGACGGACAAAGGTGTCGCCCAGTACCGCGTTGCGCAGGTGCCCGATGTGCGCGGCCTTGTTGGGATTGATGCTGGTGTGTTCGACGAGAACTTTCTCTTTGGCCGCAACGCCGGGCTTGGGCGGGCTGGCGCGAAGTCGGAAAAGGCCGGAGGCAACCTGCGCGCGGTCGAGATAGAAGTTGATGTACCCGCCGGCGGCCACGCCGACGCGCTCGACGCCCGGGAGCGGCAGCAGACGCGCGACAAGCTGTTCCGCGATCTTGCGGGGCGATTGGCGGAGTTGCTTCGCCAGCTCGAAACAGGCCGCGATCGAGAGGTCGCCCATCTCCAGGCTGGGAGGGAAATCCGGGACGGGCGCGTCGATTTTCAAGCCGAAGACTTCCTGAACGGCCCCAACAAACCTCGCCAGAATCTCGCGCTGGATCTCTAGATACAAAAAGTGCCTCCCGGCAAGTATTCAAATCAGGGAAGCCCTTTGCGCTGGGGCTTTCTCGTTTTTCCGTCTCTCAGCTTGCCTTATGGGATTGTCCCTGCCGCGCCCACGAGGCGTTTACTTGCCCCAGCGAATTGGGAGACCCTCCCCTGCAAAGAATGCGCAACTGCGTTCATGATTATAGCAGCCGAAAGGCGAATGGCCGCGAGCAAGCCAGATCAAGCCCCGGCGGTCCCGCGCCCGGGGCGATCAGCCCGCAGGGCCTGCCGATCCCGCTCCGCCAGCGCCACCTTGTACTGTTCGAGGAGGTCAAATTCCTCAGCGGCGGTGAGCACGCTTTTCTGCTGGGCCTCCCAATCGCGCGGCAGACTGCCTAGTACCGGCATCGAGTGGCGCTTCCGGTACAGCCAATAGTAGACCAGGCAGAGCAAGACCCAAGCAGGGCCGGCAATCCGTCCAATTTCGTGAGTCGCGATGACCGTGAAGAAAATCGTACTCACACCCAACAGCCCCAACAGCGCGAGGATTGGCAGCTCGTGGACTCTGTTGGCCCGTTTCCAGCGAAAGTTCAGAGGGACCTTGTACGGGCGAGGCGTGTAGGGGTCTAGAACGCGCAGGCGGAGGAGGGAAATGAAAACCAAGATGTAACCCAGTGTTGCTCCGAACGCGTAGAGGTTCCCGAGCGTGCCTAGAAGTTGGGGCGTGAGGCCGCAAAGAAGGACAGCCAGCGCGCCGGCCCCAGAAAAGAAAACGATAGTGCGTACCGGCGTGTGGTACCTCGGGTGAACAACCTTGAACCAGGGGCTGATGAGGCCGAGTTGGGACATGGAAAACGTCAGACGCGAGGCGCTCATGACGCCGGAATTGGCCGAGATGGCCAGAATTGTCATGCCCAGGGTTGCGGCAAAGGGACCCGCGATGAAACCCAGGATCGGAATATTATGCGCCAGCAACGCCACGGGGTCATCCATGTGGATTTCAAACTCCTTCCAAGGCAGGACCCCGAGGGCGAGATTGGAGAATCCAACGGCAAAGACGAACACCGTGAAGATGAGCGTGAGCGAGGTGCGCGGAATGATGGTCGCGGGGCGGCGCGTTTCCTGAGCTGCTTGCGAAATGGATTCCAGTCCCACGAAAGAAATGATTGCCAGCGAGAATCCGTAGGCAAACTGTCCTGGTGAAACGCTGTGGAGAGCTGCGCGCCACTGGCTGACCAAGAGTTCGGGCCGCCAAGCCACCGCGAAGCCGAACACCACGATGGCGGTTTCCGTGACTATGTCAATGGCTCCCAGGATTTCGTTGAAAAGCGAGGACTCGCGGATGCCCACAATGTTCAGCCAAACCAGCAGGCCAATCAGCACGACGGCTTCGATGACGTTGTAGGGTTTATACAGGGAAACGATGCCCAGGTTCCAAACGGGGCTGGGGAATGCGTGATGAAAGAAGTAGGGAAAGAAGAAGTTGAGATACCCGACGGAAGCCACCGCGAAGAGTGCGATGTCAATGGTGTAGTCGAGCAGCAGAGCCACTCCGGCCACATAGCCCCAGAAGTCGCCCAAACCACGGAGGGCAAAGTACTGGCCGCCCCCCGCAACGGGATAGGCAGAGGCCAGCTCGGTGTACGCCAGCCCAACCATGATGTAAACCAAACCGGCGGCGGCAAATGCCATCCCTGCCGCACCCTGGGCGGCGGCAATCACCAGGCCCAGCGCCATATAGACGTCTGCCCCGACGTCGGCATAACCCCACATGAACGAACCCCACACGGTCACATCGCGCCGGAGTTCGTGTGCGGGAGCGGGAGTAGAGGCTGGCTTCTCTGCCATACTGAATCGAAGCCCTGAGAGCACCCAAGCCCGAAAACCAACGACTTTGCCTCGCAGGGTCTGAAGGCCGGAGATAATACAGCATGCGGAAAGAATTGGGAAGTTGTCGCCAGGCGTCGAGGACACTGCGTCAACCAAATCAAAAGTTCAGATTGATTGCCCAAACGTCTTGAATTAGGTTGATGCTGATCGAAAGGGAGAAGAGCCATGGAGCGAGCTTCCACAGATCGTAAGGTGCGGAAAGGGCACGTTTGGATATTCGTCGCGCTGGCGCTGGCCGCGATGGGCCTGCTGGTCCTGGCCATGCCCGGGACGGTGAACTCGGGCCAGGGTTCTCCAGTGGGAGAGTTCGAAGCCCAAACTGACGTCGGCGTCACGCGGGCAGGCGCGGCCGAATTCGACGCGGCCCGGCAGGAATATCGCGTGACAGGTGGCGGCGCGAATATGTGGGGGAGCACCGACGCCTTTCACTTCGTGTGGCGGCGCGTGGCAGGAGACTTGACGTTGACCACCGACGTCCGCCTGCTGGGTACCGGCGGCCAGCCACACCGGAAGGCCGGCTGGGTCGTTCGCCAAGGCCTGGAACCGGACTCGCCCTACGCTTCGGCGGTGGTCCACGGGGACGGGCTGACCTCGCTGCAATACCGCCAGGTGCCGGGCGGAACGACGCTCGAAGTTCGCTCGCCGCTGGTGAGGCCGGTAACGCTGCGGCTGGAACGGCGCGGCAACACGTTCACGCTGCGAGCCGCTAGGGAAGGAGAGCAGCTCCAGACGGCAGGCTCGGCAGAAGTTGTGCTCCACGACCCGGTCTACGTGGGTCTGGCGGTCTGTTCGCACGACGCTGAGGCGCTGGAGAGCGCCAGCTTTTCGCGCGTCAGCCTGAGGAGCGCGACGGCAGCAAATCCGCAGGAGCCGGAGGTGGAGAGTAGCCTGGAGGTCATCTCTGCCGACGGCCGCGAGAGAAAAGTGGTGTACCACGCGCGCCAGCACTTCGAGGCTCCCAACTGGTCCCGCGATGGCACCTTCCTCATCTTCAACAGCAACGGCAGAATCTACACGTTGCCCTTGAGCGGCGGCGAGCCGCGCCTGCTCGATACGGGGTCCGCTACGCACTGCAACAACGACCACGGCCTATCGCCGGATGGGAAGCTGCTGGCGCTCAGTCATTCGCCGGGGGAGCATTCATTGATCTACATCGTCCCTATCACCGGCGGCGAGCCGCGCCTGGTGACCGCGCGCGGGCCGTCGTACTGGCACGGCTGGTCGGCCGACGGTCAGACGCTGGCTTACTGCGCCGAACGTAACGAGAACTACGATGTTTACACCATCTCCGTTGAAGGTGGCGCGGAGAGGCGGCTCACGGAAGCTCCGGGCCTCGATGACGGGCCGGATTATTCTCCCGACGGTAAGTACATCTACTTCAATTCTGAACGCAGCGGCACGATGCAGATCTGGCGCATGAGGTCGGATGGCAGCACGCAGGAACAAATTACCCATGACGGCCTTGCCGACTGGTTTCCCCATCCTTCGCCCGACGGCAAATGGCTAGTCTTTCTTTCCTATGACCAGAGCGTGAAGGGACATCCGCCCAACAAGGATGTGGCCCTGCGCATCATGCCGGTGGCGGGCGGGAAGCCGCGCGTGCTGGTCAAGCTTCTCGGCGGACAGGGAACCATCAATGTTCCCTCCTGGTCCCCTGACGGCAAGCGCCTGGCCTTCGTCAGCTACCGGTTGCTCGAGCCTTGAGGCGACCTTGACTTTGGCGGGTTGTTTGACTATGGTGAGAAAGGCTTGATGAACGAGCCTCATTTCTCCACCACACCCAGTCCTGCCTGTTCCTTACGTCATTGCGCATGTCGTGTGGTGTAGCCAGGAGGGTTGGCCGAGGTATCGGCGCATCATGAAAACGAGTGTCAAGATTGGCAAGGGAGTCGAGGAGCTTTTTGGGACGTTTGACGAAAACCTGAAGCTGCTCGAGAAATCGCTCCAGGTCTCTACGCATTTGGCTGATGAGGCGCTTGAGATTGAGGGCCCAGAAGGGAACGTGCAGCGGGCGCAGCGGGTGGTGGAGGATTACACGGAACTCGTGGAGCGCGGCACACGCTTTGAGAATGCCGAGGTACAAGCATTCCTGCGCATCCTTGCCGAGGATCCGGATGCTACGCTGAAAGGTCTGGCCGAGGCGGGGCGGCCGCGAACCTTCGGCAAGAAGACCGTCTCGCCCAAGAGCCTGAACCAGCGGCGCTACGTTGATGCCATCGAGAAGCACGACATGGTTTTCGGCATCGGCCCTTCGGGGACCGGCAAGACCTACCTGGCCGTGGCCATGGCGGTGGATGCCCTACTGAGCAAAGAAGTAAGCCGGATTATTCTGGCGCGCCCGGCCGTCGAGGCGGGCGAGCGGCTGGGCTACCTGCCCGGCACCGTGCAGGAAAAAGTGAATCCTTACTTGCGGCCGCTCTACGACGCGCTTTACGACGTTCTGGACCCCGATCGCGTCGAGCGCTATCTGGAAAAGAGCATCATTGAAATCGCCCCTCTGGCCTTCATGCGCGGCCGCACGCTGAATGACGCCTTTGTGATTCTCGACGAGGCTCAGAACACCACCAGCGAGCAGATGAAGATGTTCTTGACGCGCCTCGGTTTCAACTCGAAGGCGGTGATCACCGGCGACATCACCCAGATCGACCTGCCGAGTGAGAGGCGCTCAGGCCTGATTGAGGCGGCCGAGGTAGTCGGAAAAGTCCCGGGGATCAGCTTCGTGTACTTCACGGAGCGCGACGTTGTCCGCCACAATCTGGTCCAGCGCATTATTCGCGCCTACGAGGAGTTCGACCGCGCGCGGGCGGCGGAAGGACAAGGGAAAAGCTCCTAACGTCCGCGAAAGCGAAATGATGAACGAGGAAAGGAAAAGGCTTCGCCTTCAGCTCAGGAGAGAAAAACGGTAGAGCCTTTGGTTCTCAATCGGCAGCGACAGGTGGCAGTGAACCTGGTGGCCAGCCGCGCTTTTGTGCAAAGGTTGCGAACCGTGCTGCGGTTAGCTCCGCGCCACTTTAATGTCTGTCTTGTCGGTGACCGCGAAATTGAGCGCCTGAACAACGTCTACCTCGGGAAGAAGGCGCCGACCGATGTCCTTTCTTTTCCCTGGCAGGAAGCCGGAGGGGCGAAGCGGAAGGCTGGAGCAGATGCGGAGTTCGTGCATTTCCTGGGCGATGTGGTGATCTCGGTAGAAACGGCGCGGCGCAACGCGCGCCAGGAGGGCCACTCGACTCTAAACGAGATCCGCCGGCTCATTCTGCACGGAGTGCTGCATTTGCTGGGATACGATCACGAGACCGACCACGGCGAAATGACAAGTCTGGAGCTGGCGCTGCGCGAGCGGCTGGGGATTGCGGGACGGACAGCGAGGCGGCGCCGAAAAGCGAGACGCTAGGGGAGCTTCTTCCTGATGTTGCGGCCAAGCGATTAGCCCGGACCGCCACGGCCTTACGGGCAAGGAGGCCGCACCTGAGCGCGGCAAACGTATGTCTATAGTAGTGACCATCATCTGGATTGTTTTCCTGGTGGGACTGCTGGTATGCGGTTCGGTGGCTGCCTACTTGCGACTTCTTATGCGCCGCTTGACTCCCGTGGCCGCGCTCCAGTTGTTCCAGTCCAGCCAGGGACGCCGGATTCAGGCCGACCGGGAGCGGGTGGGCATTTCGGTTTCTGCGCTCCACGGGGCCACGATGCACCTTTTTGCCGTGGGCCTTACGGGGCTCTTCTTCCTCCAGCGGCCCGGGCATTTGTGGGAGAACCTTTGCACTTCACTGGCAATCGTCTTGAGCGTGATTGCCATTTTCGACCAGTTGATACCGTTCATTCTGGTGGCGCGCCACGATGAGCCGGCGGTGATCCTTGAACGCTGGATGCCATTTCTGCGTGTCGCCGTGTTGCTCGCGCTGCCGTTGACTTTCCCCCTCCTGGTTTCCGCCACCATCACCCGCTTGCTGGAGTCTCCCGAGGAGAAGGCCGCACCCTCCACCCCTCAGGAGAACCTCCAGGAGCTGATCGAGGCGGGAGAGCAGGAAGGACTCATCAAGCGGGGCGAGGGAGAACTGCTCCAGTCCGTCGTCGAATTCCGTGACACCCTGGTGCGGGAAGTGATGACGCCGCGGCCCGAGATCGCTGCCGTGGAGATCAACACGCCGGTGGAAGAACTGCGCCGGCTTTTTCGCGAGAAACGTCTGACCCGGTATCCCGTCTATTCCGGACAGCTGGACCGCATCGAAGGCATCGTCAACGTGCGCGACCTGATGGAATTGCCGCCTGCGGAACAAGCGCAGGTCACGCTCCGCTCTCTCGTTCGCCCCGTCCCCTTTGTGCCCGAAACGAAACGCATCCAGGTACTGCTGAAAGAATTGCAGCAGACCACGACCCCACTGGCCATGGTCGTGGATGAGTACGGCAGCATTTCCGGACTGGTCACCATCGAGGATTTGCTGGAAGAACTGGTCGGCGAAATCCGGGACGAGGTGGAACCGCATGCCCGGGACATCGTCAAGGAAACCGCGAACAGTTACATCGTCGCCGGGAACACCGAGCTGGTCCAGATCGCCGAGCAGCTCCACGTCTCGGTCGAGGGGCGCGACTATTCCACGGTCGCGGGCTTGCTGCTCGCCCGTCTGGGTCACGTTCCGCTGCCGGGTGAGACCGTGGAGCGGAGCGGTGTGACCTTTGAAGTTCTGGAGGCGAACCAGCGGACCGTGCTCAAGGTGCGCGTCCGCCTCTCGCCGAATGCTTCTCCAGCGGCCTCCGCCGATACCCACCCCCATGCCCATTAAATCAGGATTTGTAGCCATCGTAGGCCGCCCCAACGCGGGGAAGAGCACTCTCATCAATGTGCTGGTCGGCGAAAAGGTCTCCATCGTGACGCCCGTGCCGCAGACCACGCGCAACCGCATCCTGGGCATCGTGAACCGGCCCGACGCACAGGTGGTTTTTGTGGACACGCCGGGCATCCACAAACCCCTCTCGCGCCTCAACCAGCAGATGATGACCTTCGTGCGGCAGGCTCTCGCGGAACGCGATTTGGCGGTGCTGATCGTGGATGCTTCGGCGAGGTTCGGCCGAGGCGACGAGTTCGCTCTGCAACTGCTAAAGGAATATGCGCCGAAGGCTATCCTGGCCCTGAACAAGATCGATCTGATTCCGAAGCCGCAGCTCCTGCCCCTCATTGACCGCTACTCCAAGCTGCACGACTTCGAAGAGATTTTTCCTGTTTCGGCCTTACACAACGACGGGGTGGAAGACGTGCTGCAAGCGGTGATCAGGCTTCTTCCAGAAGGGCCGCAATACTTTCCGCCCGAAATCTACACCGACCAGCCCGAGCGTTTCCTGGCGAGCGAGATCATCCGCGAAAAAGTGATCCGGCATACCCAGCAGGAACTCCCGCACGTGACGGCGGTCTTCATCGAGCAATTCGAAGAGACAGAAACCATCACGCGCATCCACGCGATGATTGTGGTCGAGCGGGATTCGCAGCGGCCCATCGTGCTTGGCGCCGGTGGGCAACGCATCAAGCAGATCGGCACCGAGGCGCGCCTGGAACTCGAGAGGCTGTTCCCACCTAAAGTGTTTCTTGAACTCTTCGTAAAAGTCGAGCCGCACTGGCGCGACCGCAGAGATCTGGTCGCCGCCCTTGACTACCGGGGCGAAGGGTAGGGGAGGGCCTTTACGGCCCTCCCGAAACATGAGGTGCCGCAGCATTCGCTCTCTAATGCTGCGGCTTTTCAACGCGCCGTTCTTCAGCCCGACAAGTAGAGGAGCACCGGCGCGTGTCCCGGCCTTGCCGGGACGGTGCTCCCGAAAAGCCGTAGTGCGGCGTTCATCATTCAGCGCCGCGGTGCTTTAAGCCCGGCCTCCCGCCCCCAACAAGAATTGAAAAGCCGTGGCTACCCCTGCTTCGTTGCGCGCGGGAAGTGGGTAGCCCTTGAAAGAACAGAAAGCAGAAGGCAGAAAGCAGTAGGCAGAAGGGGGCTATGGGTTCTCCGGTGGAGGTACCAGTGGTGCGATTGACTGTATTAAGGTGGGAAGATGGTTTTGGACGGTGTCCCAAACCACGGCGAGATCGACGTGGTCATACTCATGGATCATCAGATTCCGCATGTTGATCATCGCCGACCACGGAAGATGGGGTAGCCTGGCTCGCGTCTCATCTGAAATCCGGCGGGCCCCCTCGCCGATGATTTCAAGCCGCCGGATAACAGCGTCCTGGCACTGGGTGTCTCGAAGGAATTCTTCTTTGGTTTTTGTGGAGACGTAAGCGGCAGCCAGTTTAGCTGCTTCCAGGATGTCCAGCAGATAGGCAACGTCACGCGGCATAGAGAACCTGCGCCGAACGCAATATGGCCTCTCGACGGATGTAATTCCGACTGCTTTCAATGCCTCGCCGGCTTACCAGGTCCACTGCGCGACCAAAGATTTCTTTGAGTTCTTCCTCCATCTGGACCAGATCAAAGAGGCTTGGGTGGGAGTCCGGTGCAAATGTCACGAGCACGTCCACGTCGCTCGCTGGCCCAAAGTCTGGCCGCAATGCCGACCCGAAAAGGGCGAGCTCGGCAATTCTCCACTTCTGGCAGAATTCGCCCATTCGTGTCCGGTTTACCTCACTGAGCACGCTCATCCCCTCACCCTCTAATTGGCTTACTCGAATGATATCATTCTACCCTGAGTATTCCTCGTGAGAACGGTTTTTCTTCCAAAGGGGGCGCTACGGCGACTTGGCGCAGCCGCGCCAGGCCCGCCGCAAGCTCGGCCTCAGTCGGAGTTACAGCGGGAGCCAGGCGACTTCCGTCGCGGGGGCAAAAGTCGGTGGCATCGGAATAGCTCTGCTGGCATACCGGGCAGACGCGCATTGTGGTTCCAGGTGTTCCCGGCTCGTTTAACCGTGGCGAGAAGATATCACAGCCGCGCAGTAGCTGGTAGGGAGAATGCGGCAGCTAACGGCAAGATGATTGCCGATCTGGTGCCGCCCTCCGGGCGGCAGGCAGGGACGGTGTCGGCCTGAAGGGCGACGCTACTCACCGACGCTGATGCCGAGGGATTTCATCTTGCGGTAGAGGTGGCTGCGTTCAAGGCCCAGGACTTCGGCGGTGCGGGTGACGTTGCCCTGGTTCTCCTCGAGCTTGCGGAGAATGTACTCGCGCTCGTAAGCGGCGCGGGCTTCCTGGAGGCTGGAAAAGGCCGTATTTGCGGAGCGGGTTCCCGTGCCGCGTGGCGCATGGGCGCGTACATGGTCGTGGTGGAGAGTAGCCGGCAAGTGGCGGCGCTCGATGCGGTCGCCCGGCACCATTATCACCAGGCGCTCGACCAGATTCTTCAGCTCGCGCACGTTCCCCGGCCAGCGATTTTTCAGCAACACTTCCATTGCCGATTCAGAAAAGTGTTTGGGGCGCCGGCCGTAGGTGCGTGCGAACTCCGCCAGGTAATGATTGGCGAGTGCTGGGATATCCTCGGCGTGCTCACGCAGCGCGGGGGCGTAGAAGGGAATAACGTTCAAGCGATAGAAGAGGTCCTCGCGGAAGTTGCCGCGCTGGATTTCCTCTTCCAGGTGCTTGTTGGTGGCGGCAATCACGCGCACGTCCACGGTGAGGTTGGTCGCGGAACCCACGGGGGTGAAGCGCTGCTCTTCGATGACCCGCAGGACTTTGGACTGGGTGCGCAGGCTCATGTCGCCGACTTCATCCAAAAAGAGCGTCCCGCCGTGGGCCTGCTCGAACTTGCCGACCTTGTCCTCCAGCGCGCCGGTGAACGAACCCTTCACGTGCCCGAACAGTTCGCTTTCAATTAGCTCTTCCGGGATGGCGGCGCAGTTGACCTCCACGAAGGGCTGCTCGGCGCGCGGGCCCATGAGGTGCAACGCATGGGCCATCAACTCCTTTCCCGTGCCGCTCTCGCCGTAGATCAGCACGCGCCCCTGGGTGGGAGCGGCCAGTGCCAGTTGCTGGCGGAGAGCCTTCAGGGGGATGCTGTCGCCGATAATGCGATATTGGCCCCGAAGCTCTTCGCGCAACTGGCGGTTCTGTATGGCCAGTTGCTGCTGCTCGAGCGCGTGTTTGAGTGTGAGGAGCGTCTTGTCAACCGACAAGGGCTTCTCAATGAAGTCAAAAGCGCCCAGCTTGGTGGCGCGGACGGCGGTTTCGATGGTGCCGTGCCCGGAGATCATGATGACCAGGGGCGGGCCTTCCAGGGTCTGAATCTGTTCCAAGGTCTGGAGGCCGTCGATGCCCGGCAGCCAGATGTCCAGCAGCACCGCGTCGAACTTCTTCTTGGCGAGCGTTTCCAGGCAAGCCTCACCGCTCTCCACGGCTTCTACCCGATAGCCTTCATCGCGCAGCACGTCGCCGAGAGACTGGCGAATCCCTTCTTCGTCGTCAACAATGAGGAGAGAGTAGCGAGGCATAGCAGAAATTGTGAATTGTAAATTGTGAATTATAAATGACGGAGCATGAAAGGGAACCGCAAAATCGGTGGCGTCGTAGGGGCTTGTTCATCATTCCGCATTCATCATTCTGCATTCATAACTCTGCATTGGTTGTGGCGGCGCGGTCCACCGGCAACTCGATGACAAACCTCGTTCCCGTCGGCTGGTTCTCCTCGACGCGGATGGCGCCGTTATGCTCGGAGACAATCCGGCTGACGATAGCCAGCCCCAGCCCCGTCCCTCGGCGCTTGGTGGAGAAGAACGGTAGGAAAAGCCTTTCTTTGGCGTCCGGGGCAAGGCCCGGCCCGCTATCCGCCACCATAAGTTCGACCACGTCACGTTCGCTATCGAGGGCGGTGCGGATCCAAATCTCCTTGAGCGCGGAATGTTCCAGGGCCTCGGCGGCGTTGTCAATCAAGTTCACCACCGCGCGTTTCAACTGCTCCGGGTCGGCCTGGACCAGGGGCAAGTCCGGCGCCAGCTCGCAGTGCAACGCGATGCCATGCAGCCGCCCATCAAAGACGTTCAAGGCGTTCTCCACGATGGGGTTCAAGCGCGCGGGCACCGGACGAGAAGCCGGGAAGCGCGCCAGGTTTGCGAATTCATCCACCAGCGCCTTCAGCGATTCGACCTCGCGACTAACCAGCGTGGTGCTTTGCGCGACTGCGTCCACCAGATCCTGAGAGAGCGCCTGCGGGCTGGCACGTTCGATCAGACGAGCAATGCGCTCTGTGGAAAGCTGGATGGGAGTGAGCGGGTTCTTGATTTCGTGGGCGATCCGCTGCGCCACCTCCTGCCAGGCTGCAACCTTCTGGGCGCGGAGCAGCTCGCTCAGGTCTTCCAGCACCAGGACTGAGCCCACCGTGCCGTGGCTGGCGCGAATCGAGGAAATGGTGAGGGCCACAAACGCCCGCCGGCTGCCCAAATCCAGCTCCATCTGGCGGGTCACCACCCCCTGGCGGGCCGCGCGGCGAAAGAGACGCGAGATTTCCCGCATGTCCTCCGGTGAGAAGAGGTCGGAAAGCATCCGCGCCGAGTGCACTCCCGCGAAGCCGAACATCCGCTCGGCCGTGGCGTTGACCTGAGTGATCTGGCTCTGGCGATCAAAGGAAATGACGCCGGTGGGAATGTTTTGCAGGATGGCCTCGGTAGTGTTGGTGCGTTCCTCCAGCGCGCGGTTGGCATTTTGCAGGTCCTGGGCCGCCTGCTCCAGAGCGCGCCGGTTCTCCTCGAGTTGCTGGGTCATCTCATTGAAGGAGCTGATAAGCGTCCCCAGTTCGTCGTCGGCGCGCGTCGCGACCCGGTAACTCAGGTTGCCATGGGAGACTTCGTGCGTGGCCTCAGCCAGGGCCTGGATAGGGACGGTAACCTGCTTGGAAAGAAAGAGGGCGAACCAGGTGGCGAGGAACATGATCAGCAGGGTGAGGAACCAGAGGATCGAAAGGTAGGTGCGCTTCACCGCCTTGCGCTCGCGGCTGAGCGCGTCATACTTCTGGGTTTCCTGCTGGATTTCCTCCGCCATCTGCTTGATGCTGGTGGACAACTGCGTGCCGCTCACCACAGTTCCCAGCCGCTGGCCGTCCGCTCCCACGACGGGACAGGCCGCCAGGAAGAGGTCGGCGTTCGCCGAGTGCCAGCGAGCGGATGCACCTTCGGCAGGCAGCCGTCCGGAAGCCAGTTCCGGGAAGAGGCGCGCCACCTCGGCGGGCCCGGGCCTGGGATTGCCTACGTGCGCTCGCAGGCGTCCATGGGAGTCGAAGCACGTCACAGACTCGAGGTCCAGGATCTTCAATTGCGGCGCCAGCAAGGGTGCGACCGCCACCTCCGGCCGCGCCAGGCTGCGGACCAGTTCCTCATTAGCAGCCAGGTCGCGGGTGTTGTGCAGGGCGTGCTGTTCCGCCTGGATCTCCACCCGACGGAAGATCTCGTTGGCGTCCTTGCGCACCACGTCAAAGGGGATGCCGAACCACTTGTCGATGCTACGGTTGAGCAGGCCGTAGGCGAAGATGAAGAGAAAACAAACCGGCACGAGCGACAGACCCAGAAAGGCCGCTACCATCTTGGTCTTGAACCGCGCGCCCAGTTGTTCCCGCCGGCGTTCCACGTAAAGCTTGAGCAGAATGCGGACGAGAATCAGGGCGAAAATTACGAAAGCCAGGAAAATGACGGTGGAAACAGCCAGCAAGAGGATAGTCTGCTGAGCGCTGGCGGGCCGGATGAACGACAGGTTCAGCGACGCCTGACTCCAGCCCAGAAAGAATAAGACAGGAACAAGAATCAGGAGGATGATCAGGAGGGTCCGACGCCGGCCATGTGACTTCTGATTCATTTGCAGACTGCGCGCGCTTCAGATTGGCATTGGGAGCTCACCCCCATCCACGCAACGGGTGGACTCCTTCACACTGCTTCCGTCACCGCCCAAGCAGCGGCCGGGCTGGGACGGCGTTCCTCCGCCAAAGGTACGCGCGGCAAGAAGTCCCCCAGCGGGCACGCCTGGCAGTCTGCCCGCCGGCGCTGGCAAAAGCGCTTGCCCACCGCGACCAGCAGCGCATGGTACTCGTTGAACAAAGCCTGGTCCGCCACCAGGTGCCGGTGGAGGAAGTCCTGGACGGCCGCGTAGCCAGCGGTGGCACGCACCAATCCGTGACGCGCCAGGATACGTCGGGTGTACGCGTCGGCAACAAAGAAGGGATGACGCCCCGCGTAGAGGAGGATGGCATCCACCGTCTCCGGGCCCAGGCCCCGGATGCGCAGAAGCTCACGCCGGAGCGCGGCGGGTGGCCGGGAGAAGAGTCTCGCCAGCGATCCCTGGCACGTGCGCGCGAGCCAGCTCAGGAAACTGCGGACAGTCAGGGCCTTCTGGCGATAGAAGCCCGCGGGGCGGATGCACGCCTCCAGTTCTGACCGGGAGGCCTGCTGCAATCTGGACAGGCGCAGCAGGCCAGCCTTCCGCAGGCGGCGCAGGGCCAGGGCGGCGTTTCTCCAGGCTGTGTTCTGGGCGAGAATGGCACCCAGGATGACCTCGAGACGCGTCCGGGCAGGCCACCACTGCTGGGGGCCCAGCCGCTCGAACAGCACGTCGTAGTAGTGGCGCAGAGCTTTGCCCACCTCCTGGCTCTGGGGCAGCAATCCCGACCCGCCAGGATGGGTCGTGCTCATTGCCGAATGAAGAAACGGTCGCGCGAACACCGCCGCTACCGCGACTTCAGGCTGCTTCGCCGCCAACCTCATAATCCTCGAAAGTATACTCCCGTCCCTGTGAAGTCAAGGCAGGCGCCGCGGGGGTCCCGGACTACAGCGCGGCATTCTTTGCCAGCGCCGGGCCCCTGAGGCCGTCGTATCCGCCGCCCATTGTGCTGGGAATGCTTCATTGCCGGAGAAGGAGCGTGACACAAGCGGGCCGGAAAGGAAATCGGCTTGACATTGTTTCCCGAGTTCTCTAGGATGCTTTGAAGTGAGTGGGTTAGGGCCGATGGCTGAACTTGTGCCGAGCGCAGACGTCCCTAAGGCCTCGGTTCCCAAGAGTCCCTATGAGGGGTTGAGGAATGTCGGGAAAGCTTGGCGAAATCCTGATTAAAGAGAAGATCATCTCGAGCGAACAGCTCAAGCAAGCCCTGGAATACCAGAAGACCAACGGCGGGCGGCTAGGGAACTCCCTGGTGAAGCTGGGCTTTCTCAGCGACGACGAAGTCACGGCCGTGCTTTCCCGTCAGTATGGCGTTCCTTCGATCAACCTGGCGTACTTCGAGGTCGATTCCAACGTCATTAAGCTGATTCCCATGGAGACCGCAACCAAGTACCAGATCCTGCCGCTGAGCCGGGTCGGGTCCTCGCTGACGGTGGCCATGGTTGATCCCACCAACGTCTTCGCCATGGACGACATCAAGTTCATGACGGGCTTCAACATCGAGCCGGTGGTGGCTTCGGAAAGCGCCATATCGGAGGCCATCAAGAAGCACTACGGCAGCATCGAGGATGTGGAGCGTAAGAAGGAGATCGAGGACATCGTCAGCTTCATCGACGAGGGCCAGGCGGAGAGTGTCGAACTGGAGGCCGAGGACGAATCCACGCTGAATCTCGCCGCGCTGGAAAAAGCGGCGGAAGAGGCTCCGGTCATCAAGCTGGTGAACTACATCCTGACCGACGCGGTGAAGCGCGGCGCCAGCGACATCCACATGGAGCCTTACGAGAAGGAATACCGCGTGCGCTACCGGGTTGACGGAATGCTCGCGACCATCATGAACCCGCCCAACAAGCTGCGCGACGCCATCATCAGCCGCGTGAAGATCATGGCGAAGCTGGACATCTCCGAGAAGCGCCTGCCGCAGGACGGACGCATCATGATCCGCATGATGCACAACGGCAAGAAAAAGCAGCTCGACTTCCGGGTTTCGGTCCTGCCCACCCTGTTCGGCGAAAAAATCGTGATGCGGCTCCTGGACAAGGAAAACCTCCGCCTGGACATGACCAAGCTGGGATTCGAGGCGGAGTCGTTGGCGAAGTTCCAGAAGGCCATTTTCAAGCCTTACGGGATGGTGCTGGTAACCGGGCCGACGGGCAGCGGTAAGACCAATACCCTGTACTCCTCCATCGCCCAGCTCAACAAGCCCGACACCAACATCGTCACCGCCGAAGACCCGGTGGAATTCCAGTTGCCCGGGATCAACCAGGTCCAGATGAAGGAACATATCGGGCTGAACTTCGCCACGGCCCTGCGGTCGTTCCTCCGCCAGGATCCCAACATCATTCTGGTGGGCGAGATCCGGGACTTCGAGACGGCGGAAATCGCCATCAAGGCGGCGCTGACGGGCCACCTAGTTCTTTCGACCCTGCACACCAACGACGCGCCGGCCACGATCTCGCGCCTGATGAACATGGGGATTGAGCCCTTTCTGGTGGCCACGTCAGTGCACCTGATCTGTGCGCAGCGCTTGGCGCGGCGCGTCTGTCAGGAGTGCAAGTATGACGAGGAACTTAGCCCGCAGGTCTTGATCGACGCCGGGTTCACCCCCGAGGAAGTCAAGACCGCCAAGGCTTACAAGGGCCGGGGCTGTGCCGCCTGCGGCAACAAGGGCTACAAGGGGCGTGTGGGTTTGTACGAGGTCTTGGAAGTCACCGACGAGCTGCGCGAACTGATCCTGGTGGGCGCTTCGGCCCTGGAGATCAAGCGCAAAGCCATTGAGCAGGGTATGATCAGTCTGCGTCGGAGCGGGTTGATCAAGGTGGCCGCCGGAATGACTACTCTGGAAGAAGTGATCCGCGAGACGGTGCTGTAGAATGCTCCGCTCCCTCGGCGGGGCGCGCGGAGGAGGAGAGCGAAAGCAATGCCCATACCCAGCCTGAGCGAATTGTTGAAACGGATGGTGGATGCGGGAGGTTCCGACCTTCACATCACCACGAATTCACCGCCGCGCATCCGCGTCCACGGCGCGCTCAAGCCTTGCGAAGACCTGCCGGTGCTCGGGCCGGCGGATACCAAACAGCTCGCCTACAGCATCCTGACCGACGCCCAGAAGCACCGCTTCGAAGAGGGCCTGGAGCTCGACTTTTCCTTCGGCATCAAGAACATCGCGCGTTTTCGCGGCAACCTCTTTAATCAGCGGGGCGCGGTGGCCGGCGTCTTCCGCGTCATCCCCTTTGAGATCAAGACCTTCGATCAGCTTGGCCTGGCCCAAGTGGTCCGCAAGCTGTGCGAGAAGCCCCGTGGACTGATCCTGGTCACCGGCCCCACGGGCAGCGGCAAGTCCACGACCCTGGCCACGATGCTCAACTTGATCAATGAGGCGCGCTATGAGCACATGATCACCATCGAGGACCCCATCGAGTTCATTCACGCGCACAAGAAATGCTTGGTGAATCAGCGCGAAGTCCACTCTGACACCCACTCGTTCGCGAACGCTCTGCGCGCCGCCCTGCGGGAAGACCCCGACGTGGTGCTGATCGGCGAGATGCGCGACCTGGAAACCATTGAGTCCGCGCTGCGCATTGCCGAGACCGGCCACTTAACCTTCGGAACGCTGCACACGAACTCGGCGTCCTCCACCATCAACCGCATCATCGACGTTTTCCCCTCGCACCAGCAATCGCAGATCCGCGCCCAGCTTTCGCTGGTGCTGGAAGGCATCATGTGCCAGGCGCTCCTGCCGCGGGCCGACGGCAAGGGGCGGGTAATGGCCATGGAAATCCTGGTCCCCAACGCCGCCATCCGCAACCTGGTTCGGGAAGACAAGATTCACCAGATCTATTCGGCCATGCAGTCCGGCCAGGACAAGTTCGGGATGCAGACGTTGAACCAGTCGCTCCACTCGCTTTACCAACAAAGATTGATCACTCTGGAGACGGCCATGGGGCGTTCGAGCAACGCCGAGGAACTCCAGGATATGATTAGTCGCGGCGCCCCCGCCGCCGCGGGACAGCGTCCGGCGGCGCCCTATACCCCCGCGCGGCGTTAGCGGCGGTGGCTGCCAGCGGGCACATAGACCAACCAGCGAGGTGACTCAGCGATGCCGCAATATGAATTTCGTGGTACTTCCCGCACGGGCGAGCAAGTCAGCGGAACGCGTGTCGCTCCCAGCCGCGAGGCCTTGGATGCACTCCTTCGGCGCGACCAAATCACCCCTACCCGGATTGTGGAGAAGGGGCGGGAAATCGCTATCCCCAGACCGAAGGTGGTGGGCAAGGTCAGTGCCAAGGAACTGGCCATCTTCACCCGCCAGTTCTCGGTGATGATTGACGCTGGTCTGCCGTTGGTTCAATGCCTGGAAATCCTCGCCACCCAACAGGAGAACAAGGCGTTCGCCAAAGTGCTGGCGGGAGTCCGCTCCTTGGTCGAGAGCGGCTCGACCCTGGCTAACGCTCTGCGGCAGTATCCCAAGATCTTCGACGACCTTTACACCAACATGGTGGAAGCCGGTGAGACGGGCGGTATTCTCGACACCATTCTCCAGCGGTTGTCCGGGTACATCGAAAAGGCGGTGAAGTTGAAGCGCGCGGTCGTATCCGCCTTGATCTATCCCGTTGCCGTGCTGGCGATCGCTGGTGGCGTCATCTTCCTGTTGCTGTGGAAGGTGGTGCCGATTTTCGGCACGCTTTTCGCCGGCCTGGGGGTGAAGCTGCCGCTTCCCACGCGCATTGTCATGGCCCTCAGCGAGGGTGTGGGAACCTTCGCGCTGCCCCTCATCGTCTTGATAGGGGCGGGTAGCTATGGCCTGAAGTGGTACTACGGCACGCCCAACGGCAGGATGATCATCGACCGCATCACGCTAAACATCCCGATCCTGGGAGCGCTTCTGAGGAAAATCGCCGTGGCGCGTTTCACGCGCACCCTGGGCACGCTGATCACCAGCGGCGTTGCCATGCTGGAGGCCATGGAGATTACAGCGCGCACCTCCGGCAACGCGGTGGTGGAGAAGGCCATCCTGGAGGTGCGCAAGGCGATCGAAGGCGGCCGCACCATCGTGGACCCGTTGCGGGAAACGGGCGTGTTCCCGAACATGGTCGTGCAGATGATCGGCGTGGGTGAACAGACGGGCGCCCTCGACGCCATGCTCCAGAAGATTGCTGACTTTTACGAGGATGAAGTGGACGCGGCGGTCGGCGACCTCCTGACTCTTATGGAGCCCCTGATGATCTTGTTCCTGGGCGTCGTGGTGGGCGGCGTGGTCATTTCCATGTACCTGCCGCTGTTCGAGCTCGTCGGGAAGCTGGCCGGCTAAGGCGTGCAGGGAATCTTCAACACCTTCCGGGGCCTGATCCACCAGGCCCCGGAAGGCACCGCTCGTCCACCCTGCATGAGATCGCAGGTAGGCTGCAAAGGCTCCGCCAGCACGGTTTGTCCCTGCGCAACGCTTGTCTTGAAGAACGGCACTTCCTATAATCCCGACCAGTGCTTCCATGAAATTCACCGGTGAACTCCACGCCTGGCTCCCCTACGTCATCAAGATCCGCTTTGTCATCATCACCTTCGTGTTCGCCATCGAATTCTCCCTGCGGCAGGTGGTGCCCGACCTGAGCCACCCG
>Ga0315280_10002506_pt1 | contig 29699 bp, 29 predicted proteins | sample YL17G06_40_MG_FD_203697 | JGI IMG/M metagenome (GOLD analysis project Ga0315280, IMG submission 203697) | Sediment microbial communities from Yellowstone Lake, YNP, Wyoming, USA - YL17G06_40 | ecosystem: Environmental > Aquatic > Freshwater > Lake > Sediment | place: USA: Wyoming | collected... | reverse complement strand
TAGGCTACTCGTATATTCAACGCGAGTTAGGATGCTCAGAGTATGAAGCTGGAGGCGCCATTCAAAGAGCTCTCCAACTCTATCCGGACTTGAAGGAGGCGAAACTGTTGAATGCTTACAAATATTATCATCATGCTTCCATGAGTGAGCTTGAGCTTAAAGCCGCAATCGCCATGAAGGAGAACTATATCCGCATAGAGAAGGGACGTGACAATCGTATCGGCCATAACTGGGAAGCGGCGGTTGAATGGTTCATAGACCGCTACACCGTAGGCGCAAGCTTCCGCGAGCAGTCGCATAGAAACGCGGGAATGGATACGAGGCGAATAACATTGCATTTGATCAGGCCTGTCGGTGGAAGATGGAATAACGCGGAGGTTGACCGCGTCTGGACGGTTACACCGGGCATATTCAGTCCACCGACCACGTATGTGCTGGAGTGCAAGTATGGGCTTGTCCATAGGAAGGATGTAGACGACTTTATGGATGTCTTGCGCTGGAGCAAGGAGTTCGGTGTCGATGCACCTGACGGCCGCCAAGTGAAGCAGGGCGTCATAGGAGTCTTCGCCGGGACAGCCTTCGACCAGAAGGAAAAGGTCATGCTTAAGGATGAAGCGATAAGCTTAGCCTCCTACGCAAATCGACTGAATGTGAACCTACTGAAGGCAGCCGACTTCAACGAGAAGCTCCGGGAGCATGGATGCGACTCAAACATCACTGTGCAGAGAGCTTGCCGTCTAGCGAAGGATGAGCGTGAAGTCCGCGAGATCCTAGAAGCCATCTGGCAGAAGACCTCAAACGCAGAGAAGATCCTCATCGAACTCTCGATCAAGAATCGGTCGCTATACGATTTCGAGAAGATGCTCATAGAAACTTCCTCGTCCAACTTGCCGTGAAGCAGTCTCCTCTAAATACAAGTTTCTCCGCCGTTTCAGGGTTTGCTTCGAATCTTCATTTGCATGCGTTCCGGTTGACCAGCCACGCCCGTAAGTAGCGCTCTGATTTTCATCTTCCCAGGCTGCAGCCAAAAGAGCTGAAGAGCATGCGGCGAAGCTGCAGAATGAACTTTACGCGATGCGAAGAGAACGCGATGACGAACATCAAAGATTCGTCAATGCCAACAAAGCCTTGAATGAAGCTACAGTTCGAGTCGTTCAGCTTGAAGCGAGATTGAAGGCTGCCGAGTCAAAGGGACCTTCGGTTCAAGAGCCCTCGAAGAGGATGGGACTCACGGAAGGCCCTCCTCTTTCATTTCCCATGGATGAAGCTAGGATCCGTGAGATTGTGGCGGAAGAAATGGCTAAGTATTCGTCTGCAACAGGCTCCGCGGTCGAAGTGAATTTCTCGAGGACCCTAACGGAGTTCAATGTTTCTCTCAACAAAGAGATTATTCAGGTTGATGAAGGTAGCTGGATCGGTAAGATTCTGGCCAGAGATTATCTGGATTTTTCCATGAAGAACGTGGGTTCGGAGCGATCATGGGTGAGCTTGAAAGAGTTTACAGCGCGTCACGTACGAGCGGAGGCACCCGGGACGCGGTGCAGAAGGCCCTAGAGGATCTCTGCGCGAAAGGGATCCTTGAGCGTCAGCAGAAGGCGAATCAATGGATGTATTCTGCCAGTCCGGAGTTCAAGGAGCGCGTAAAGAAAGTATGACCTTGATTTCCACTGGAGATGAAGATACCTCTACCTCTACTTCCTTTTCAAGATCGGTCAGACAGTCAATCAGTCAGACAGAAGTCAAGTGAATACGTATGTTAAGCGAGTATGTCAGTAAATACTTCAAGATTCGTCGGGACCTGAGATGTCGGTTTGAGGCCCTCTGCAAAGCCTTAGGCATCGCGGAATACCAGGTTCTCAATCGACTCATAGACACTTGGATAAAGGAGAACTAGTCCCAAGTTCGCTTAGACAGCTTCGTCCCAGAGGGAACTACCGTAACCATTCACGCTCAAAGTCAATATTGCGCAGCACTTCGAGGTCCAGATGATCAAGCTGGAAATGGAGAAAGCCCTCGACCTAGTCGCCAAGGTTCCGGATAACCGTGAGTTCAAGGAGTAGCTTCTGAAAGCCGTCATCAAGGCCGGACGCCTCTACCGCCAGACACGGGACCCAGAGCTTGAAGCCTTAATCAGGAAAGTGGAGGAGACGCTTTGAATCCTAACCACTGTGTTATCTGCGGTAGATTCGCTTGGGATTGTTAGCTTTGGTGTCCTAAATGCGCAGAAAAAGCCAGCGAGGAATACCTCAGCGAATGAAGAGACAAATTGGGATACCAGGTAATTTGTCCGATCGAAGGTTGTGGAAAACTGATTCAAAATTGGAAGGGCTTTACTCTCTCTATTTTTGCCAGTGATGACTCGCAAGCCTCGAGAAGATTCTTCCCGAGCGTCTCTAATAATGAACCTTTGATTTCTTGCTTAACAGTCTCGAAGAATAGTTTTGCTCTATCTTTAACATAGGGAGCAATCACTATGTACTGCCCATCTACCTCAGTCATAAGACCGCCAACTCCTATACCGGCTGGAGGACCTAAGCTTGCGAATGTCTTCGCTCTCTTGAAGATGATGCAGATGCTTTTCAGCCATTGGCTGGCCAAAAATTCTGAACTGCCTGTCATGTATAGCCCGATATCATATAGGAAGTCACGAGTTATGTGAATCTCTCCGTGGATTCTGTCGATCTCCTCGCCTAGTGTGTCATTGAGTTGGTAGTTGTCTAGACCAAATTCAGCTAACTTTTCATCAATTATCTTCTCGGATCGGCGGAGGAATTCATTCCATAAATTCACTGGCGTAAATAGGTCACTCAAAGCAGCCTGTATAATATGCGCGTTCCAATCACGAGCTCTTGATAGGAGTTCTTCGAGTTTTGTCTTATCTACAGATTCGTAAACGCCGACCTTGTGCTTGATCTCTTCCACCGTTCGTCTTACAGGATTCACAAGTTCTCTTTGATACTGCTCTCTTAGGTGTTGATAGGCGTCAGCTTTTCCTTTTCGATAGAAGTACCACGAGGACAAGATTCCCAGCAACGTAAGCAGTATAGCCAAAATTCCGAGCCATATCTGGAGGTCCATCAATTACAATCTCGCTTGATTCTAAGTATTTACTTCCGTTACTATAAGTTACCTACTATAAGAGGAAAATTTTTCTGTCAGGTAATGAAATTCAGCGTTAAAGATACTCACGCATGAAACAAATATCGCCATAGCAACAAGGCAACCGAAACTATTGCTCATTCGAGGAATCCCCGATAGACGCGGAGTCGTGATAAATTAAGGAACCTTCATGGCAATGCGTCAAATGGCCGGTGTCGCTAATGGTCTACCACGGTTCACCGGTTGGAGCTCATAGGACGGCCTATTCTAAGGTAGCGATACCTAGGCACTTTGCGGATTACATGATAGAAATGTGTATAGGTTAAGGTGATCTTCTTTTGACTTTTCATAAACTCGTCTCTTATCTGCAGATAATCGCTCGGAAAACGTTGAGCAACAATATCTATGATTTTTACTTTCGGGTATGGGTGAAGAAAGCCCCCATGCTCTGCATGGGGGATGAATTCACCCATCATCAATCTTATGAGACCTCAAGCCCAACTTCATCTGTATAGAGCAGTTTTCAGAGTTGAGGAAGCATCTTTGGCAAGGAAGCTTATGGACACGAGGCTACGCCGTCAACAGTGTAGGCGGCTTAAACCTAGACACCGTACGACAATACATAATGACAGAACAAGAACCTTAACGCGCCAAAGAGCCCCCGGGCTCTGCCCGGGGGACATCTACTTTTTGATTTGAAATCTTCTGCTTAAGATAGATTTGCGCCTTCTCGCATGTCTCGCGGATCTCTTGTGACGATACGGCGCCTTTCTTCACCTGTATCGCTCGTATCTCATTATTTTTTTCCGCGATCAAGTCAATCTTGAATTCCTTGTCAGTATTCTCATCTACTTTCTTTATCCCATATCCTTCGTTTTCATAATATTCCTGAACTATCTCAGGTAGCAAGTCGCCAAGCGCTCGTTCTGCATAACCAAAATAGCCTCTGAATTCTTTTCGCATGCTTCTTAGCTCTCGGCAGACGGCGTTAATTCTTCTAGGCAGCTCAGAAATACCAAAATGGTCCAGCTGCTCTCCTGGAATTTGGCTTACCAATTCGGAGGCTCTTTCAATGTTGATCGTTCCGCCGGCTATGTTGGAGGCTGACGTTGTAATAGCGATCTCGGTCGGCTGCTGGAGAAGTTTGACTTTTCCCGTTATGGCCTTAACAATTATGGTTTTCTGCGTAGGCAATATCTTCTCTTCACGCCTCTTTTTTGTTCGCAATCTAGCACCCTTTGCCTATTCTAAAACTCCGGGCTCAAGATATTTGAATTTAGGCTTCGAGAGAAATCGTGATTATAGAAGGTTCTGTATTCAGGGTGCCAGAGTCCTTCTAGTTGCAATCTTTCCATTTGATAGCTCTTTGATCAGATCCTATCCATTGCCTAGATCCTTGTAGGACTCAGTGCCGTTGAACCATGGTGAATAACGGACGACATCCCTTTAGAGAACTGAATATCAGGAGGATGCGCTGCGAGAACCGTGGAGCTGAACTTCAGGAACCTGACGGTCCAGCGTGTCGGATTCTTTGTCCAAGTGGATACGTACAGACCCAGCTGCAAAGAATGAATCTTATGAGTTCAGACAGGATTTCAATTCCTTCTTCAGATAGTAGCTGACCTTGTTCACGTCTAGCCATACGATTATAGAGGGCAGGCGATCATAGAATCTACGTAGCACATCGCAGTACTGCATGCTGCCGATGATGAAGCGATTAACGAAGTCTCTCAGCTTCTCACCTTCTCGATGAGAAGCGCTAGCTCGAAGACACCGAGCTTTATCCGCTGAAACTCTCGTTTTTGATACTGGAGGAAACGTTGAATGACTTTCATGCGGTCCCTGGAGAATAGGTATTTAGGCCAAGTCCGCATTCGCACGGGCTCTCCTAGTCGTCCAAGCTTTCTTCGCTGCTTCCGATCTCGAATTTGATTTCGCGATCCAGATCTTCCCGGACAACTTTACCAATTCCCAAACTGGAACCGGCTTTCCATCTCTCAGAAAAACAGGTTTAACGATCCGGACTTCATCTCGCCCGGCCATCCTCAACAAAATGGGCTTCACAGGTCCCAACCTAAACGGTTAGGCGCTGGGAAACCAAAAGGCTTGAGGCGTCCGAAACTATTTGCTGTAACTATAAGGCATCTGAAACTATTCCATTTGCAAATTCTCATAGGTTCTTACCAAAGTCCTAGCGCTTCCTTCTCTTCTTCGTCGAGATAGAAATGCCTCGTCATTTCTTCCCAAAGGCTTTTAAGGAAAGTATGTCAGAATGTGCCTATTTGTGGCACGAAATGGTTATCGTGTACAGCATACCAGTCCGAATCGTCCCCAATAATAGCACTTTGCGGTGCACTATCCCGAAGGAAATCGCACTGAACTTGGGGTTGCGAAAAGGAGACGAACTCATCTGGATTCTTCACGATGATGGGAAGCTTGAGGTCAGGGTTCCAAAGGAAGCCAAGACGAAGAAATGAGAAGGATATGTATGAAAGGATAGCGAAAAACGATGCTCACCAAGAACAGGGACTACATGGCAGAACCGATCTTAGATTGGATACTTAACGGAATACCAAAACAAGTAAACGTGAAGCTTTTCGACGATGTTGCCTTCATCTACGAGGCACAGCTAGCTAAGATGGAACTGTTCTCTTGGTGGCGAGATCTCGATGAATTTCGGAAGAGAGCTGCCTACTATGAAGAAGTAAATGGCCAGAGAACCTACCACTATTACATTTCGGACATCAAGGGCAAGGGTCAGATCGGCCGGTCAAACCAGTACCTGACCCATTGGTACTACCCATACAAGGCGAAGTTTCATCCACAGATGATAAAAGCCCTAATAAACTGGATGGCTCTCAAAAAAGGCCAAAAATTGCTAGATCCTTTCGCCGGTTCAGGTACAGCGCTGATTGAGGCAAAACTCATAGGCGTTGACAGTATCGGAATCGATATCGACCCATTCTGCAAGTTCATGAGTAAAGTCAAAACAGACCTTCTGGACCTGAGACCTGAACAACTTGAGGCCATGGATTTTCAAACCGCATTCAACTACTTCAAAACGTTCAAGGGAAAGTCATCTCAGGTTGGCCTAACGAAGTTTGTGGAAGCCAATACGACATCAAAATCCCCTTTCTTCGGAATGAATGAGACAATTCATGACTTTTTCCTTCTGAGCTATCTCTATGCGCTCTCCGATTACACTTACGTTAAGCGGGACATGTGGGAAGGTTTTCAGCAGAACACCAGTCAGATCTTGAAATCAATTCGCAGATTTGATGAACTAAAGCAAGAGCTTGACTTGGAAATGGGGAAAGTAGACGTTAAGCACGGCGATGCAAGATTCCTTGAACAAGAGGGGATCCGAAAGCAAAGCATCGATGGCATAGTCACCAGCCCCCCATATAGCATCGCGGTAGATTACATTGCAATGGATCTTCACACCTTCAAATACTTGGGAATAGAACCCGAAGGTCTCCAAGACAAGCTGGTCGGTCTGAAAGGAAAGCATGAGGAAAGGGTTCGCATTTACTTTGAAGATATGGAGCTAGCTTTTCAGAGCATGTTCGACGTCCTAAAGCCCAAAGCGCGATGCGCTGTCGTCATTGGGGACGTAACTTTCGAAGGGAAGAAGCTACCGATCTCTCAACGATTCATTGATATTGCTGAGAAGATTGGTTTCAAACTGGTTAATGTCATACGTCGTCCTATTCTTGGAGGTTTTGCACGGCTGAGATACGAGTACATGATACTTCTGGAGAAGCCCTAGTCAAGTCTCCGCTGGCCTTTCTTTTCCTTGGTCCAGGTGTCTCGCGCCTTCCCCGCTACCTTAAGAATCTCTTCAAAAGCTCCATTTCCTCCGATCATATCCCACAAAGCCTTACCGATTAGGACCTCTCCTTTCAAGTCCATTATTCGCTTAGTGAATCCCCATCGGTATTCTTTTCCTTCCCCATACGGGTTGTATGGTAATCCGAAGAAAGCTTGACCTTTCCTATCCTCCTCGAACATCATGGCTAGGAATGTAAGCATCTTCCGCTTAGATTCATCACAGACATCCAAGTTGGGTAAGGGACTCTTGATTTCAAGGAACAGAGGCCCCTTTTCATGATCCCCGATGTATAGGTCAGCGATAGCCCTTGTAAGCTGCCTAGTACTACTCGAGACCTTCAGGATCTCATCAAGTTCTTGGTCACGGTCAGGCCTTCTTCGGTTGCCTCTCAAGTCATCAACAATTTTGTTAATGGCGTTCATCTTAGCCGATTCAATTTCTCTCTCAATCTGGTACTCGCGTCGAACGTCTCCATAATGTTCTTTAGCAACGATCTCAGCCAAAGCCGGATAGAAAATTAGTCCCATCTTTGAGACAATTGACCGCTCCTGCTTAGCATAAGGCAGAGCCTCCTCAGGAAAGAAGATCGCGTGAAATGGATAGAGTCTCTTAAGTTCTTCAATAGAGTACTTAGCAAGAGAAGCGATTTCATCAAGGACTCTGAAGGTGAGCTTGGTGATTTGCTCCTCGGTCTCGCGCCTCAAGACATGTCTCCCTATGGGTCAACAAGCCTAGTCTCGTGTGGGATAGAGTTCAAGTTTGACCTCATTTTCATTGTTTAGTTTTCTTATTATCGCATTGGCCAAACCTAGATAACTATCCCATCCTCTTCCATACCTTTTTATGGACTCATTAGTCAACCTAACTTTTTTTAACGGCTCCAGAAATTTTCCTATCTGCAATTCTCTGAATGACTTACCAGTCTCCAGTATCTTGTTTAGCACAAGCAATAGCGCATTTACGCCTGTAGCTTTAGTTATACCATATTTTCTGAAGTTAGTCCATCTATTTCCTAGCAAACGAGCCACTAATCCGAAGTATGTTTGGAGTAGACTTACCTGTTTTTCAAAGGCCTGCTTATTCCTAGGGTTATCGATTGACTTCTTGTGATCAAATTTAGCATATTTGAAAAGCGGACCTGAAAATCCCTGAAACTTTCCGTGCTCGTAAATGGGTTTTAGAAGTCGTTGAAGCAGAACGTACCGCGCAAAACTATAAAGATTGATTGGCTTTCCTTTTTGTATCTCAAGGATCTGTATCCGGTCTTTCCAAACCCCAACTCTATTAAGTTCCTTCACCAGAAGGCTAGGCCAAGTTAAAGGTTCTCTTAGGTCTTTAACAAGCGTCATCAAATCAGATAGCAGCGTCCTATCCATCTTCTTTTGATTGTTGTTTATGTCGATAAACATCCTTGCTTGATCGATGGTAGAGAGATCTGTGAACGCAACGACGGGTATTCCAAATTTCTTATCCTCTCGATAATAACCCGTTCTTGTAAAACCGAAGAGTCTATGTTGACCATCGACAACCCATGCGGAGCAGTATTCTATTGGTATCTTCAACTCATTTTTGTCAGGCTCGACCTTCGATTCGAAGGCCAAGATTACATTGTTTGACAAAACTGAATTTCTTCTTCCCAAGAATCTCGCAATTTCCTCTATCCTGTTCTTTTTGATTATCCTTTGATAAGCCTCTTTGCCTCCTAAGCTTCTTCGGTATACGTAGGCGATCTTAAGAAGGTAGCAAGGGTCGATCGAAGTAAGGTAACACTTACCACCTGGTTGTTTTATCTCAATTGCAGGTACCTTTATGATTTCTTCGGTTTCATCGGGCTTTACTTCTAATTCTTTCATAATTTCATATTTAGTCCAAATTCCTAATGCTGAAGCCGTGTGAATAAAGTAGTCTATCGCTATGGCATCCCAAATGTGCATTCTTTCAGATTTGGCATAGTCATAGTTGGCTTGTGTTACTTCATACTTTTCCGCTGCATAAAGGACACTTATTTTTTCAATTTCTTTAAGCGACCTTGTTTTGATCGCTTTTCGTGCTGATGTTATGACTTTAACTGGTAATTCTTCTAACTTTCTCTTCTTTTCCGCCCACTCCAATATCAGATCGTGAAGCTTTACATTAGTTCCTGCCTTGCACTCGGCAATGATAAGAACTTCCTTGTATAATGCGCAAACATCCAGGTTGAATCTTTTCACTGTCGCGTTCTCTTTGATTTCGATGTCAACTTCTCTATCAGTTTTGAAGCCTGCCTTGTTAAATATTTGCTCGATCTTCTTTGTCAATTTCCTATGAGAATCATCTCGACTCATTTCTTTCACGCATTTTCAAAAGCGATGAGAACTATACTGAATTCGTATTCAGCGTTCTATAAATTGGTTACTTTCTCATTCTGTAAGCCTTTCTAGACCTTGGACGTATGGAAAATAGGCGATTAGCCTCTTGGATCGTTGATCCGGTTTTGCAAGAACCTCTTTTACGTATGGCAGGTCGTGAACGCAGCGGAGGTGGTAATGAAACTCGCGTTCACCTGGACCTAATCGTCCGAAGTATATTTCTTCGTTGCAACCCTCGCATTGAATCTTTTCTGATTCTATCTTGTACGAAAGATCACAAAACTTGTCAATGATGTTATCGCAATAAAGGATCCACTTGTTACACTTTGGGCACCTTAAGGGTACCGTATTCGGAACGCTAGCTGTAAGCACGGGTATTCCGCTCTCTAACATGAACTCGTTTGTATGCCTGACCTCACGTATTGTCGGTCTAAGTTGCTTCACTTCTATTCCGAATACCCGTCCTTGTTTGACCACCAAGAAATCTGGAGGAATAATGTGCTCATTCAAACTAGGCATTCTTTGATGAAGTAGTAGCGGCAACACATACCATCCGCTGTTACGCATCAGAAACAGGTAGACCACGAGTTCAATGACCGTTCCCAAAGATTTGGGCAAGAGATGGTCTATTGACCAGTAGACTCCCTTGTGCTCTTTGTAGCCTAAGGGCTCGTCTAACTTTTTGGCAATCTCGTAGTTTTCCTTGTACCTCGCGTCTTCAATTAAATTATCGAGACCTCGGTTTTCCAGATAGTTTAGGAATCTTCTTCGAAGTTCTGGAAAGTAGGTTATGTGCTCTTCCTGCAGCAATTGATTTATTGTGTACAGTATCATTCTCATGTAGTCCGACCGATTTTTGCTATCGCAGCTCCAGATTGCCCCGCGGGACAATATCATGTAATCAAGCGTGTCAGCTAATTGCATCTGGCGACCATAACCGCCGAAGTACATTGCCTTTGCGAAAGAGTCGTAGGCTTCCCCCATGTCATGAAATTTGTCTCGATACCTGCCGTAAAGCGGATCTTCGCTAGCAAAGAAATCGTCAATAGTTGCTAGATGAGAAATGCATGTAGCCGCTCGCTTAATCGCCTTGTCCATTGTTATTCACGTAGAGTTATGCATGATGGTTACCTATTAAGATAGAAAAAGGAAATCTCAGAACAAATGGAGTCGCTTTATGTTACTGAGCATACCAGTCATTCGGAAATAGGACGTGGTTACCTTCCATTTTAAGCGCCGTAAACTCAGTGAATTCTTGATTAGAAAAGCCGACAGAGCGAGAAACTAAATTTTGATCTTCTCTATGCACCATCTTCCAGTATGGTCATTGAACCAGACGACGTAGTCGTCGTCCCTTAGGCCTAGCTCCTCCCTAACCTTCTCCGGGATCTGGGTCCTCCCTCCACCATAAACCTTGGTGATAATTCTCTCCTGCCTATCCACGCGCAAGAACGCTGTAGACGCTTTGCGTAATGCCAGCGATTCGATCCCGGGCCTAGCTTATAGGAGGATCTTCTCACGGCAGAGAATCGTCCAGGTAGACCATTTGAAGGAAGAGGAAAGATCCAACAGCTCAAACGTGAAAAGCTGGAGACGATCTCATGGAAAATGTCCTTCAGCTTCAAGGACGAAATAACGGAACGGAAATAGCGCATGGTTTCAGGATACTCAATTCTTCTGTTGCATAAAACTATGCGGTCAAGCCGTATGCTGCTCTTCAAGCACAAGGAGCAGAAGCGTGCTGTCGGACCCGTATGAAGGCAAGGTTGAGCAATCAATCCTGGGTGCGGTTTGCTTTTTGTCCCACAGTTGCCGAAGCGATCGTTTAATGTCAATTTGAAAGGGAAGCGGAGGCGCTGCCCCGAATGTGGTGGCTCACAGTTAGTGAAGGACAGCGAGTTAGGCGAAAATGTTTGCGAAAGCTGCGGCCTAGTCATCGACAAATTGAATCTCGTGAATCAACGTCCTCATGAAGGAACGCCCAGCTTCAACTTCATGTACGATAAAGCGTTGCCAACGGTCTTCGACGCTAGGGACGCGAAGGTTGAACAGGTAGATGAGTTCAGGCGACTCGCCTCCCTTGACAGGTCTATTAGAGGGGTCAGGAGGGGCGAGGCAACTGTTCTAAACGCCCAGAGGAAAATCCTGCCGATGGCCGAGAGGCTGTGCGCTGGCAAGCCGGAGCTTCTCAAAAATGTTAAGGCTAGGATCGCGGAGCTTGCGCTGGAAGGGTTGCCGAGGATTGCCGGGGTGTACCCTGCGGCTGTCTGCCAAGCCCTTTTGGAATGCGGTGTCCGTCAAGAAAAGAAGAAGCTTCTTACGCAGTTAACGGTCTCCAGCCGCGCTCACCTCGGGAAGGTTCGATTGAAATATGACGCGGGAGCAGCGGCTTGGGTTGGAACGTTTGAGCTTAAGCCTTACATGCCGTCCGACGGCTACTTCGTGAAGGTTTCGGCAACTGCTCCTTCAGGCGGAAAAGTGATGAGAGGAATCGCCACGCATGAGTTCAAAGTGGTTTTGGAGAAATGCGAGGACGAGAACGGCGGGGATCCGGCTTCCCGGTCACGGCGTGTGGACGACCGTTTGACAGTTTCCGTGTCAACTGAACGGAAGGCCTACCGCATAGGCGAATCCATATGCGTGTCGGCCCAGGTGAGGTTTCCAGACGGAACGATCCTCGATGATAAGGCGAAGGACGCTAAGGTGGAAGCCGCGTTCTCGAGCGGTGGAAGGTTGAGGGCAGCTGAGAAAGCGCTTTGGATCCTGCGCAAACGCCGAAGCCTTGGCGACGAGCTTTGACAGAGCCTTCGCGAGATGTGCCTAGGCGCGTATATGGATTTCAAAGGAATTCTGAAAAAAGCGAGATCAGAAGCTATCTTTTCCTGCGCGGATAGACAAATCCAAAGTATGATTGTCTGCTTTAAACGCAGAAGAGATCTTGACACAACTCTTGATCAAGAATCAGTTGGTATACGATTTCGAGAAGATGCTCGAAGAGACTTCCTCGAAATAGCTGTTTCGATGGAGGTATTACTGGGCTGCACCAAGTCTTGAGTTAAGGCTTCTGCATCCAAGAGCTAGGAGCGGGTGGTTTACACGGAGGACTCTTATGACGCTATCGATTTCTGACAGTGCAGATTCGAAGGAACATGCCATCTCATCCAAACTCAAGACCAAACAGAGTCCTTCGACACCATTTTTAATGTTTGCCATTTTGGTAATGGTCGCGGATATCCATACAGGCGTTGAAGCTATTATTTCAACGACCAGCTGAACATTTCGCTTGTAGTAGTCAACTCGTCTGCCCACTAACCCGCCCAATTTGACTTGCGGCTTCCAACCTTTCGCTGACATCAACTCGCATAGAACATCGTGGCTGTCTGATTTCTCTTTAAGGCTTATAACTCTAGGGTCGCCAAGCGCTAGCGCTACCTGCCTGAACTCCTCTATACCTAGCAGGCGGTCGCCGCCATGACGCGCAGCTACGTACTCAACTATCAAGTCGTCTTTACTCCTTGGCTTCTTTACTTCTTTACTTAGACCTAAACTATATAAGCTTTACTCCTTTACATCTTTACTCAGTGAATCCACGATGGAGACGTTAGGCGATTCAAAACTCTCTAGGAAATTTCAGGTTACGATTCCAAAGAATGTGAGGAAGTTTCTAAAACTGGATTCAGGGGATCTAATCCTATTCGTTAGGGATGATGGAAATGTCTTGCTCAAGAGGGGCGAGGTCAAGATCAAAGGCTAACGGTTTTATGATGATGAATTCGTAGTTTCACGTTTAGTGTGCAAGGCGACTCTTTTCTGATAAAGGTCGCAAACTATAATGTTGGTTACGGAACGATTCAGTATGCCTATGCACCTGCTCACAACAGAATGCTCACATTGGTAGGGATAACTGGAGTATATCGAAGCGGATGCAGCGCTAGCGGCTTCCATCTTCCACCGATCTCAATACTCGATAGGAGAAGTGAAAGATTTCCTGTCTAGAAGAGGCGTTAATGTACGCGTAGCCTAAGGTGAGAATCGATTTGGCGTTAATACTGAGTGAAGAAGATCTGGAGAGATTCATAGGTCAAGTGGATTTCAGGAAGGGAGGTGGGCTGGTACCCATCATAACTCAAGATGCTCTGAGCGACAAGGTCTTGATGCAGGCCTTCATGGACGAGGAAGCGCAAAGATTGACATTGAGAACTGGCGAGATGCACTATTGGAGCCGTAGCCGCCGTAGGATCTGGCTGAACGGTGAAGAATCTGGGAACCGCCAGATCGTGCAGAACGCGGTGTTAGACTGCGGCGATGACACCATTCTATTCAAAGTTCGACAGTTGGGTCTCTGCTGTCACACTGGAAGGGAGACCTGTTTCCATAAGCCCACGTTAGCGCTTGTGATCTTAAATGAGCATTGTGAGACCTCTCTCACCCTTAAGGCCATCCGTCAAGTTTGCTAAACTCCTTTCTGGAAATCAGGAATGACCATGAGATTAGCGACAGTCGCCCAAAAATAAATAGACGGTGTATTTTGGACCTATGACTGAAATCCGTCAGGTCTGGTGGACATCAACGGCTTGAAGATCTGTAGAGTCTTTTGAAGCTGCCCTGAAGGGCCCAGCCTCTCTGATTATTGTATCAAATAGCTCGAATGTTTCCAATGTAGCTTTGCCGCCGATTGCTTCGATGGATCTCTGGACGAGGTTTCTGATATGCATATTATCTTGAACTATTCTGGAAGCCTGTATAAGGTCTTTGAATTGAGGGAAATGTTGCTCTATTATATGCGCTCTATCGGCTGAACAGTGTGAAAGCATGAAGAGAACAATAGCGTTATACAAAGACAGTGCTTTCTTGATTGCGGTGTCTCTCATGAGAGTATTTTGCAACTCTTCGGTTTTCTCCTTGATTAACTTCGACATTTCATCCCTATCCGCCTGCATCTTGCCGATTAGGAATTTGGATGGGGGTAGGGTGAGGATAGGAAACGCTAGATGGATGAAGTCCTCGTACAGACCGCGTTTTGCATCTATATCAGCCGTCTTCCGGCCAGACAACAAAATGCTGGAAAACGCATGTTTGGCGGCTAATCGAATGAGCTTTGAGAAAACATGTGTTAGTTTTGCGTTTGAACAAAGAACGAGGAAGTAGAATATAGAGGGTATTGAGTCTGCGTGATTCATGACGATGCGACGGATTTGGGTATGTGACGCGAGTAAAAGAGCGTATATCAAGCCAAACATGGTCGGCTGAAGAATTCTTGCATCCCTCGGGCCCCTCGTCGTCTTCACATAGCCCATTCGAACGAGCTCAGCAACTTGCTTATGGGCCGCATGATAGTCTATCATAAGCTTTCTCGCTAACGAGCTGATGCTTAACTGATCGGAAAGAGAAATGACTAAGATGGCGCGAGACATGGGCGATCTATGACCACATGGGACATAGGACTTATATATCAGTTTTGATCAATACCATCTATGACCGGAGCGGACATAGGTGGTTTACCTCGAAGGTGCTTGAAAAAACCCACGATCGAATCAAGCAACCGATAGTCAGATTCAACACAAGCGTGCGGGGGTTGCCAGCTGAGCTTGTGCTCGAATGGCAGGAGAGGGGTTTGGTTCGAAGCAAGTCTGACGCACTAAGACAAGCCTTGTTGGCTCTGGCACAGAAGTTCTCAATTTTGGAGAACGAACTTGCAAAGTACAGAAGCCAACAAGTTGATATTGAGGATGGAGAGAGCGCACGACGGTAGCCGGAGGGAGCGCGCGTAGGCTCTGGGAAGACAAGCTCACGGCAAAAATCAAGTGTCCTAGGTGCGGTCGTCTTGGCATCCTGAATATCAAGACGGTGCAATCGTACAAAGGTGGATACAGCAAGGGGCTGTATCCGCGGGTAATCCATAGAGACCCGCGTAGCGAATGTTACATTTCACGAAAACTAATTGCAAGCGGAGGTAGGCTCCCACACCTACTAGCGAAAGCGAAAAAAGCGCTAGAATTTAGCAACTATCTACGCAAGAGCCGAAGAAAGATTAGGAGAAGAAGCGAAGCAAAGGACCAGCAGCAACTGCAGCAACCACAAATACGTATCAGATCAACGCGGAAGATTCCAGCTTTCACTCCTGTCGTTAAATTCGACGCAAAAGTTGAGACGGCAAAATCTCAGCTACAACCACTTCGCGCGCACGAGAGGCTAGTCCAACCCGCTCAACCACCAATAAACCTCGCCGGTTTCGCGTTCACGAGAGACGGAAACTACGTGACTGTTCAACATCCGCCAGATTTGCCCGTTGTGGTCCTCTTAACGCGGAGAGGAGAGCTTTACTGCGGCGGATGCTTGAAAACCGATTGCGTGCATGTACAAGCCACAAAACGGTGGCTGAAAACAAACTCAACATAATCAAGCGGTCAACATGGTTCATGTAGATAGATGCCTGAAATGCGGTCGACCCGGCTCGATGCATGAGAGGCTTTTCAAATGCGGCAAACCAAACTGCAAATGTGCAAGGGGAGAATTGCATCCAGGAGTTGTCGTGAAACATTATGTAGGTTACGAGAGAAAGACGAAGAAGAGGCGCGTACACTTCTGCTACATCAAGAAGAAAGACCTGTCGGCTTGGGATGAAGGAAGAAGAATAATGCATCTCTTAAAGAAGCACGAGTAGTCTCCTCGGCGACTTATCCAAGAATTACTTCAAGGATGAGCTTCAAGTCAATCAACTTTCCTCCATACTCCAATCAAGAGTTGCTCATAATTCTAAGACAAAGAGTTGAAGATTGCAGAGCGCGATTAGACTGTTTTTTCGAAGAGGAACCGCCGTGAACAGACCTAGATATTTCAAGCAAGATTATTGCTAGAACCTCTCGCGGTAATTTCGCCTTGAAAGATTTTTCTACGGGCGTGAACCAAATCTTAGTGATGAACCATGCCGTTTATAGGACCATGGGAAATTGCTCTGATCCTTATCGGATTGATCGTTCTTGTAGTCATAGCTCTTATAATTATAGGACTGGCTAGGCTGATCTTTGGAGGAAAGAAGGAGACGGTGATAGTCCAGCAACCAACGGCTGTGCCAACCCGAAAGGTTATGGTCAGATGCTCAAGCTGCAAGACCCTGAACGATGAAGACGCAACCTTCTGCTCAAACTGCGGAATCAAATTGAAGTAGTTTATTCAGGCGAAAGAACCTCCGAACAGATCGAAGTAAGCTAGAAGGTTGACGGGGAGTGAAACAAAACGGAAATAGATCCGACTTTCATTTGGCTCGGATCAATAGTTATTAGCGCTATTGTGAGCGGCATTGGATTCGCTCTTGGAGAATACCTCGGTCAGATCGGCTTCAACGCGACCCTAATCGAGAGATCACCTATATTCTGGATGGTCATAGCTGCCAGAGAGTTAGCAGGCTTGCTTTACAAGGAACACTATCCCCATGTGAAGGCGATGGATCAGCTCATTGAGAGAGGTCTCGAACATTTACACCAGATCGATCCAGATTTCGTCAAGCGCATAAAACCAGTTAGAAGCAACTGTGTGTCCTGAGGATACATCTATACCGGATATAACCTATCCGCAATCAATAATCGAGAAGTTGGAAGGCGTCGTTGACCGCTTCGTCATGGGGAGCATGCAGTATTATGGCGTTCCAAGATCTTTCTATGTGAGATATCTACCTGATTTCAAGGTTGGAAGGAAACAGGATCAATTACTATATGAAGAAAGAACTGAGGGCCTGTCTTTCCAGTTGACAAGCAACTAGCACAAATTCGCCCCAGACGGTAGGACGTTCAAACCTCTTCTACTTTTCACGCTTTGGAGCTGGGTTCGTGGCTGCGTATCGGACAAGGCGCTACGCAGGCCTCCTATTCCTTGTATTTTGATTGAAGCTCGCTCGTGCCGCCTTTGATCTAAGCTTTAGCTGTCACCACAGCTCATTTTCGGCTGGTTAACGGCTAGTTTAGACGCGAAAACATCGCTTTCTTAGCCAAGACTAGGTCCGTTATCGGTGAACGAGATTTTTAGGGTAGATGCGAATAACTATTATTTGGCCAAACCGTAACCTGAGGCGCTCAAGCGCATTATCAGGAATCGAGCATTTGGTCCGGTGCGCGGCTAGGTCGGGGCCACGGAACACCGTCTCATAGGCAACCTGACCCGAGGCGTTTGGAACCCGTTTTCCAAAAGTAGGCTTCGATCTGAAAACGTAAAGAAGAGTTTTTGAATATAGAATCTTACCCAATGCAGGCTTGTCTATGGCTGTTAATGGGTAAGATTTTCTCTCTTCGGAGAGTGAATGGTCAATTATGAAGTAGCGATCGACTATTCATTCGGCACCCTCAGCGATTTGAGTCAACTCAAAACTCCTAATTGTTGACCCCACGCTCTAGGGCTTTTTTTCGGTATATCTATCTTATCTACCCAGTTCTAGTGCTCTCTTTAACGCTTTCAACCACTCTTTCTCCCACTCTCCCTCTTCCTCCCGCTCTCCAAGCCTCTATTCACTCTCGATCCGGCGGACGCTTCGTGGGATTAAGGGGATCGTTTATGCAATCGCTTTTGAGCTTTGACGGTGAGCTCTCTCATTTATGAGATAAATACCAATCTTTCACTAGTTTCAGCACTAGTTTCGAAAAGCTCTAATACGTGAACTATAACGCTTCCTAGCAGACTATTTTGATTTTGGCCCAGATAATTTCCTGGCATAATCTTTCTTCTTGTCTTCAGAATCCAGAACTTCCAATTCAAGCAAATAGCGAATTCTGCGTAGTTCGATTGCAACGACGCCAATTAACTTGGAGAAACCGCGCATCTCGTTTGCTATTGCGCCAATAGGAGCTGCGGCTTCTTCCAGAGTCATACCCGTTGGGATTTCACCTTCATTCTCTTCCACAAGTTTCACCTCCTAGACTACTTCATCCTGCCACAGGATGTTAATGGAATTTGGGTTAGTACAGAATCTCCTATTTCCTAAGCTGAGCGCTTTAGAAGGTCAGCTCTAGTCTTCTCTATCAACTTTAAGAGAATCGCAACCATGTCCGGAATCTTGAATCCGCGGACTGCACCCATATCGTCCAGATACTCAATAACCTTGTGAGCCTTGGAGTTGGCGTCACGTCTAAATGGATCTACCAATTCCAGAAACTTGTCTATTAGATCTACTTCATCAGGCTGAAAGCTACGCTTGTTGTTTTTTAGATTATCAAGAAGAACTCCGAAATCTTGTGCGCGTCGGTGAAATACATCATAATACAACTGAATCTTCCGCGGTCCGAATTTATACTCCATAAGATTGTAAACAAGATTCTCGACGAGCTTACGAGAGAGTAGCAGAACGGCATTTGGCAATTTGGGAAAACTATATGCCAAGTTGATCTCGTCTTCCAGTCTATCATAGAACACTGTTTCCGGATACTTCCCTTTGAATTTCAAGAGTCTCTTTAGCATAAGAATGTGCCTTAAGATATTCTTTGAGAGCAGATTCAAGTACTTCTGTTACTTTGCCGTATGGTCTTTCGGGATACTGCTTAGAGATATAAAGCCTCAGTCTTCTTTCGAGAGCATCATTAATTCTCAAAACAGCGCGAAGGAGCGGAGAACAACTTTTTGAAAAATACCTTCCAACCGTATTGAGTGGTTTCTTACTTTGCCATACTCCTATTGGCAGAGAACCGTGTGATATGGCAGCGGGACGGAAATTTACATAGTTTACTTCAAAAACTTCAGCGCCTTCAACATCGCTTTTAAGCCCGCGTCTATGTCCCTGCAGCCAGATTTCTGGATTGCCAGTCCGACCCGGCGTAGCTGCTCGCTTCTCGGTTTACGGAGTTGAGGTGTGGCTGTTGAGGATTAGACTGTTTTCAACTCTGCTTTCTTGATGATTATGTTTCAATCGAGAAGATTACGGTGATAGATGACCCATAAGAAAGAGGATAAGTGTCGGTTGCGGTCGTGGCCGTCTTGTAGCTTGATGAATTGAACTCAAAAATTCGAATGCGATGGAACAAGACGGATGAAGGCGTCTTTGCTGAGCTTTGCTACTGTATTCTCTTGGCAAGGACAAGCGCTGAGGCAACCCGGATCCCAAGGAGGCTTATTATTGAAGATAATCGTAGTTATTGGAGAAGCCGATGAGCAGAACAAGAACATCTATCTTCAAACCAGACGGGATTGAGAAGCTTAGCTTCGAATATATTCCCTCACGCCTTCCTCATAGAGAGGATGAAATCAGCTACATTGTCAAAATGCTTAACACCGTTCTCGAGAGTCCAGGTGCTTTAAGTCAGAGGATTCTCATTACAGGTGAGACCGGGTCTGGAAAGACTGCGACCGCTCGGAAGGTCGGCGACACTTTAGAAAGGATCGCCAAGAGCAAGGGTTTAGCTCTGAGATATGCTCATGTCAACTGCAGAACTGTTGGAGGAAAATTTGGTTTAGCTCAAGCCATAGTCCAACAGGCTGCTCCAAAGCTTACCGCTAGAGGCTACGGCCCCGCTGAGATTCTACACTCTCTTTGGGACTACCTTAACGAGCACAACATCTTGCTGATATTGACACTAGACGAAATCGACTACTACGTCCGAACGACCGGAGAGGACATCGTCTACGAGCTCACTAGACTGACCGACGGAGTGACAGGCGTACCCCAAAGAATAAACTTCATGTTCATCGCGAGAGACCACAGCTTCATAGAAGTGATGAGACCGGAGACGCTTAGCCGGTTTCGACCTCAGGAAAGAATTGAATTCCCGCCATACAAGGAAAATCAGTTGAAAGACATAATCTTAGACCGGGTAGCTGAAGCTTTCGTTGAAGATGCTGTGAGTGAAGAGGTAACTGATTTCATCGCAAGGAACGCAGCCACCTACGGGCATGGCGACGCTAGATATGCGATATCGCTCCTATGCGCTGCAGGCATGATAGCGGACAGAGATGAATCCCGTTTCGTTCTGCCGGAGCATGTGAGGGAAGCACAGGGAAGAACCGACCCTAGATTGAGGGATGAGGATATAGCTCTACGACCGGATGAGGAGAAGTATATCCTTCTAGCGCTTGCCCGCAGCCTGAAGAAGGAGAGAGAAGCAATATTCATCCCACTGATCCATCTTGAGAAAATATACAAAACCGTATGCGAGGAATACAAGGCTAAGCCTGTAGGAAGAGTTCTCCTCCATGCACTGCTGAAGAACCTGCAGATTCTCGGCATCGTTAACATCGACGAGAAATTCAGGGTTGAACTACCTTACGTGAAAGCAGAAGTATTGGAGAGATTCCTGGTCGACCTGCTCCAAAGGAAACGTGGATGGCATGGATGAGAAAGAAAGAATCTTCAAGGTTCTTGGAAGCTACGCACGACTCAAGATTCTAGCGACGTTAGCAACACATCTTGATGAGGAGTTCACACTATACAAGATCGCTCAGCTCAGTAGGCTGAAGAAGGAGTCAGTAAGGCATAATCTTCCTTTGCTCGTCGCAGCCGGATTGGTCAACACCAGAACATACGGAGCTATACGTTTGTACGTCTTGGATAAGAACAACCCTGTAGCGAAACAGTGGATCGAGTTCGTCCAGAAAGCGAGACTCTTATAGGCCAGCAATCCATTCCCATGAATACTTTCACTCAACCCTCTCTCTGTAAAGAAGAGGCTCCACTTCTTATATAGTGTGAATTCCACTGCCAATTACATTGGATTTCATCTGGTGAACCGGATGCTCGAAGGCAAGACGAAGTTCATCATTCCGAGCAAAGGAAGCACAGGAATCATCTACATCCCGGCTGACGTAGTGAAAGACTCAAGCTTCCCGTTCAAACCTGACCAAGAGGTTGTAGTTCGCATCAACGGCCAGAAGCTGATCATTGAAAGGAGGAGCAATGCGTGAGTGAGTATAAGGGGAGATACACCTTTGGCATGGACTACGGCACAAGCGACTACAAGTACGGCCCGATCACATGTAAAGAAAATCCGAAGATAATTGAGAATAGAGGATACTTCCCAGACAAGGAATCTGTTATGTTCAGAGCTTTTGAGAAGGCGAAGGACGTTATTGTGGGAGAAGAGCTTCCACTGTATCTTCAGGCAAGCGAAGATCTATCAACAAGGCTCATCTACCCTATGAGAAACGGTGTCATAGAGAAAAATGATGAACGTGCTTGGCAGGTAGTCCAAGAAATATCGAGGTATGGGCTGAACGCTTTCAAGCCCGAGGAAAAGGATTTTGAAGGCTTCTATCTTGTAGCCTCAGTATCATCGGTATCTCCCAAGTACATGTATGAGAAACTCTTCGAGATCTACCGCCAGATCGATGAAGAAGAGCGACTGGTGAAGGCTGCAACGATCATTCCTCAACCGTTCGCAGTCGCTATAGGGCACGGCATAACTACATGCGTAGTCATTGAGAGCGGCCATGGAAACTCTCAGCTCTGCCCAATCTCAAAATATCCGATAAGGAATGCAGTTCTAGCAATAAATAGGGGCGGCGGAGACGCCAACGCACTAACAGCGGAGATACTGAAAGACTTAGGCTACGGCGACCTAGTTCAGCAAGAAGCCTTCGTAAGAAGAGTCAAAGAGAGCATAGGGTTGATACCGATCAGGCTGGAGGAGGCTATGGAAACCATTGTGCAAGAGAGCATATGTTCCAATGACCAACCATACAAGAGCCGGAACAAGCAACGCAGTGCTGACTATTACGGAGAGTCTCATCGACTGCTAATTCCGCTTCAAAGTTGTTTCAGGCGTTACTAAGGAGTGGTGCAGGGGTGGGATTTGAATCCAGCGCGACGTGGCGATATCCCCCAAGTCCCTCTTTTTCCGTCGTTCAAGAATGATCGGGAGACGAGGTCGAAAATTGGAGGAATTTCCAGGCTCTACCGTTTCTGATTAACGATGCCTTTCACAGAACTCCTTGCCCTCATTTCTCTTTCAAGTACGAGATTACTTTCACCTATCCCTCTGACTGAGAAGAAGTGGCTCCATCACTTAAATAGCGTCTCTCGGCTTGAACCTCTACATGCGAGCTGAAATTAGGTGGAAGATTTGGCTGAAAAGTATGAGCTTAAGGATATAGAGGGCATCGGCCCAGCTACGGCTTCAAAGTTGAACGATGCGGGTTTCTATTCAGTTGAGTCGATAGCTGTAGCGCCTATCAAAGAATTGATGGATAAATCAGGCATATCATTCGACACTGCGGCGAAGATAGCTGAAGCAGCACGACAGTTGATCAAGATAGACTTCATCACTGCAAAAGAACTTTGGAATAGAAGACAGAGCATGATGAGGATAAGCACAGGATGCAAATCCTTGAACGAACTCTTAGGCGGAGGAATAGAAACGCAGGCGATGACGGAATATTGGGGAGAATACTCATCCGGCAAAAGTCAACTCTGCATGAAGCTCAGCATAATGGTTCAGTTGCCGTTTGAGAGCGGAGGCTTGAACGGCAGAGCCCTATTCGTGGATACTGAAGGAACATTTTCGCCTCAAAGAGTGTATCAGATGGCTGAAGCTATGGGCGTTGAACCGGAGAAGATCCTAGAGAACATTGTCTACGCCCGCTGCTATAACAGCGACCATCAAACGCTCATCGTCGACCATGCATTCAAGCTATGCCAAGAAGAGAATGTGAAGCTAGTCGTGGTCGACTCGATAACCTCCCATTGGAGAGCAGATTATGTTGGGAGGGAGAACTTGAGTGAACGCCAGCAGAAGCTCAACCACCACTTACACAAGCTTCTCCGCTTAGCGGAGGTACTTAACCTAGCTGTGGTTGTCACAAATCAAGTGCAAGCAAACCCGGCGACGTTCTTTGGAGATCCAAATAGACCTGCCGGAGGCAATGTGCTAGCACATGCGTCTACACATAGAGTCCTATTACGGAAGAGTAAGGGAAACGTGAGGATGGCTAAGATCACGGACTCTCCGTGCTTACCAGGCGATTCAGAGGCGTTCTTCGCGATCACAGAGAAAGGCGTTGAAGACGTTCAAATCAAAGAGAAGAACCGCGGGGAAGAAGAGTAGCGCCTCTTCCTAAGCCTCCCTCTGTCGCTGGGCTGGATGTTGCCCTTATACAAATCGAAGACGCTCCCTGCATTCGAATCTGTCAAGCCGCCATCTCAACTGCAATATCCAGTATACACGTTGGCAGATCTGCCATCCAAGCGGTACGTCAAGACCATAGTTAGGGTTGCGCTTGTCAAGGCGAGAGAGAAGGAGGATGAGCTTGGAATCCGCCGTTGCCTGTTCGGAATAGCGGAAGACAGCACCTTCAAACTTCCATTCATCTGCTACAAGCCCTACCCCTCCTTCTTCAAGGACTGCGTCTTCGAGTTCAAAGGCGCCTACGTGCATGAATTTGAAGATAAGAGCCAGCTCTTGATCCTGTCCGAATACGCGAAGATAACATACTTACCCGATGAAGATCCTAGACGGTATTTCTGGAATCCAACGATAGCTGACATTAAGAAGCCTATCGGCAGCTGCAAGGTAACACTTCAAGGAGCAATCTCTCAGATCAATTCGAGCTCAGGCCTAATCCAGAGATGCGATAAATGTGGAAGAGTAGTCTTTGAAGAACAATGCCCTCAAGGGCACTCTGAAGGTCTTCACTGGGCTGCGAGGATCTCAGGTAGACTCTCAGATAGAACAAGCTCGATCAACATAATCCTATCCCAGTATCTAACATGCAAAATACTCGGACGACCTATCGCTGAACTCCTCCAGCTTTCAACCGGTAAACCAGCAAACTACTGTTCAGAATTTAAACTCGAATCCTTCTCGCTTCAGCTCCCTGAGCAGATCACTGTTAATGAAGCGCTCACCGATGACCCGGACGAGTTTCGGTCAGCTAGAAGCCCGGTAGTAGTCGACCTCAACGAGGCACGAATCCACTATCCTAACAATATCACGCTTGAACCCGTCTTCTCAACTAGACTGCGGGAACTCGATCTCACCAGAAGCGAGGATAGAAGAGTTCTCCTAAGGCTTGCAGGAAAGCTTTTGGACGTCAAGGTTCATGAACTCACAAAACTTCCCAAGCTGCATGGAATCCAACTACTTGAAGAACCGGTAGAGCTCTACTACACGGAGAAAGCAAAACTCTACTTGGGATTCAAAACAAACCTATCCTTCTCTGAGGATGGAAAGCGAATAATTCTAGACGCCCTCCCTGCATGTGAGATCTTCCAAAGCTTGCTAGACTATATTCGCTGGCGGAGAGGTAGAGGCGCATCGGTCCGCTCAATTCGCAATTCAATTCTAAACTATCGAAGGAATGTCATCCTCTCACCTGAAGGCCAGATGGGATGCGTTACTGATCTTCTCTTCAAGAAGGCAGGGGAATTTATCGTTCCAGGATACGATCTCCCCATGCCTGAATTCTGGAAGAAGATCCACAACCTAGATGTTCAGCAAGACGAAGCACCTTTGATAATAGTCAAGCCCTACAGACTTAACATCGAGCTCACCTACCCGCCTTCATATGTCTTCCTCGATCAGCAGAGTATTCCCGTCCGCTCATCGACTCAGCAGTTCATTCAGTACAAGAGAGCTAACCTGAGACAGCGGGTCAAATCACTGCTTGAACAGGCGCTTCGAGACCTCACTATAGGAGACTACCCACTTGCTCTAATCCAAGACTCATCGAGGAAGATCGATGCTAGACGACTACTACTAAATGACATCAAAGAGAAACTTCTTGGAAAGACTATCAAGGCAACGGGTTCCGTAATCGAAGCAAACGGGAAGCTATACTTCATCCCCAGAACTGTAGAAGGCATCTTCCCTTGAAAGCAGTAAACTTCTGCAATGCACTTGAACTCCTGAGAGAGAACGAAGCGAAGCCAAAGCTAACGACTGGAAACGTGGACTTCGACAGCCTACTAGGAGGCGGGATAGAACAAGGATTCTTCTATGTCTTCTATGGAGACAATGAAAGCGACATAGACTATGTATTGTACCGTATCCTATGCAACAGCCTCCTTCCACACGACAAGTTTGGGTTCAACGGCAAAGCTGTATTCATCAACTGTGGAAACTACCGTCAAGAGCAGATGCTGCTTGACCTCAAGTTAATCACCAATCTTCTCAAAGCGAACAACCTTGATCCCTCAAAAAGCCTTGATAGAATATGCACAATCTCAGCCTTCAATGAAGAGCAACAGCAACAAGCAGCAGAAGACGCCTGCAAGCTTCTCCAACAGGACAGCGAGATCAAACTCGTTGTGGCCCGCAACATCATAAACTTCTATCTCCCACCTGAATCTAGAACAGGTGACCGGAAAGAGCAGATTCTGAAGCTGCAACGCTTCTTCTCCCCAGTCTGGCAAGCCTGCCAAGCGAAAGAGGCCACATTAATCGTATCATGCAAACCTAGGAGACAGGGAGGATGGAGACCGCCGCCGCCTGAAGGCGGCTCCTTTCTCCGCCACCAAGCGCACGTGATGATCTATCTCAAAAGGAGGGAGGACCGGGATAAGACCATTACAGCTTTCCTCCTCAAACACCCGAACCGCCAGCAGAAGACGATCGATTTCTCACTCTATGAAGGTGATCCGATTATGGGTAGATTAACCACTCCATTCAGGAGTATGCTTCAAGAAGAGATGGACACGCTTAAGAGAAGCTTCCGCGAAGCCTTAATGGACCCTGCGAGACGCGACTCATTCGACTGCCTAACAAAAGCTTGGACGAGCGAGCAGGGAGCCATGAGCTACGCAAAAGTTCCATCCACCCTTGAAGCCATGCTTCTGCTCGCCGTTGTAGAGAATAGGAAGCTGATAGAAGACCTAAGGGAAGAGGTCAGAGAGCTTCGATCGAAGCTCGATAGCGTCCGGCCATAATTTCCCATCAGCTTCAGTTTGGTGGAAGGGAATGGAGGCATCTGGCTGGATTCTAGACGCCTACGCAGAGAACAGCCGGATAGTCTTATGGATCAAGAAGGAAGATGGCAACGTCGTCCGCTTAACCGATGAATCCAGCCCAGACTTCTACCTCGAACCCAAAGAGGACTTGACACCCGAAGAGCTCTGCTCGATAGTGCAGGAGCATCCTCAAGTAGAAACCACGGAGATCGAGCGAAAATACACGAGCATCAAGGCCGAGGAGAAGACGAATGTTGTCCACGTCTACGTTAACAGGGCTGACCGGCTAAGAGGCGTCATTCATGATCTAAGGAAATCAGGCCTTTGCAGAGCATTCTACAACACCGACTTCCTCCATGTCCAGAGATATCTCTTCAATAAGAAGCTGGAAGCTCTGGGAAAGGTCGAAGTGGAATTCGACGATAACCTTAGGGTTCGTGAGTTTAGACCGGTCGCCGACGAAACTATCGCCCCGCCGCCATTCTCAATCCTGATCTTTAGGATCAAGGTACAATGTGACAACCTACTCCCGAACCCAGAAAGGGACCCGATATCGCGAATTGACATCCTTGATGAGAACCTGCATATAGAGGAACATATCGATGGCACAGAGAAGCAGATCCTCCAGTCTTTTTCACATATCATCCATCGGATCGACCCAGACATCATCGTAACCCCAAGAGAAGAGATATATGCATTCAAGTATCTCGTCGACAGAGCGAGAAAGAGAGGATTAGAGATTCAGCTTGGAAGACCCACAGCCGGCGGCGACCTATCGAGACTCCACCATGGCAGAGTTCAAGTAGACTTGGAGACATTCAATCAGATCGGCCTAGCAGGGCTAGCTGAGAAGAGTCGATTCGCACTGCTCCCAATAGGAGTAGTCAATAGATGGGGGCCAGCCCGTATAATCGATTCGAGACAATGCTACGAAGCTATGAAGCGGGATATACTACTGCCGTCAAAGAGAAGCGGAGTCGAAAGTGACATACTGACTGCTAAAGAAGTAGCCTTTAACGACAGAGGCGCATTGATTCAATCGCCGAAGATAGGTCTTCACGAGAATGTAGCTGAACTGGATTTTGAATCGCTCTTCCCATTTATAATGGTGAAGAGGAACATAAGTTTCGAGACCGTCTCAGCTCGAGGAATCGACAACCGTAAGCGAGGATTCCTTCCAGAGCTAGTCGAGGACTTCATCGAGAGAAGGCTATGCTTCAAGCATCAGAAATCAAAGTATCCGAAGGGCAGCGCTGAGTGGGAATGGTGTGAGCAGAGACAACTCCTACTGAAGAAGCTTCTAGTCTGCCTCTATGGATACAGCGGCTCAGACCTCAACCGCTTCTCGAACCCATTCGCATATAGGGAGATCAACAGGATCGGAAGAGAGACTGTACTCGCCGCTATGAACATAGCCATGCGGGAGGGCTACGAAGTAATCTACTTGGACACAGACTCAATCTTCGTCAAACAGCAATCCGCCGCAGAACAAGACTACCTTGAATTGGCCAACACCATACAGAGGGAAGTCGGCTTCCCCATATCGCTGAAGCATCACTACAAGTTCCTCGTCCTACTGCCTCAAGAAGCAGACCCGGAGATCGAAGCGGCTAGAAGGTTCTACGGCAAACTCGTCAACGGAGAAATCTATCATCGAGGTATAGAGCTCCGACGCCACGACTACCCAGCATTTTTGAAAGACTTCCAGAATCAGCTGCTCACTATAATCCTCGATGCAGATACCGCGGATGAAATAACGAGAAGGCAGGTCAGAAAAGCGCTGGATTACACGATAAGCACCTACGAAGAGATCCTCGACGGAAAAATCGACCCTGAGAAACTTGTGATCTCGAAGATTCTGAGGATGCCCATTCAACATTACATGTCCCTCTTTCCACATGTCATAGCGGCCATCCAATTGGAGGGACTCTCCAAACCAGTTAAGCCCGGCGAAATGGTTGAATATGTATACGTTGACGCAGCCCAACTGAATCCCATGAAAAGAGTCCTCCCAGCTTCAATCGCACGTAGCTACGACCGCCAAAAATATGGGGAGATGCTCTTAGACACGGCTGAAACACTTCTGGGGGTCTTCGGTTTCTCCCGGACACAATTTGGTCTGCAGCTCAAGCCAAGAAATTTCCTTGAGGAGTTGAGACGCGAGAGAGACCAGGAGATAATCCTCGAACTTGAGAACCTAGAGGACTAGAATATTGTCCAATCGACCATTCAAGATAGCAGGCTTGGAGGTAAGCCTTGAAACAACTTCATCCGCCTACGCCTTTCTCTACTACTGCTCCTTATGCGACGAACTCTTGATTCTAAGCCGCAGCCGAATCCAAGCCAACAGAGTACGCCTCCTATTCAACGGCATATGCCCAGCCTGTGGGCTGGAGCTCAACCAAGTTCTCAAATGCGAACAGGTGAAAGCCTCCTCTGAAATCAGGCTTCTGGTAAATCCAAGATGCGAGAACAAATCAGCGCTTTTTGAGAGTCAACTCTCTCAATCAACAAATCCGATGATTGTTCGAGCTTCAAAGCTTCCATGCGAGACGAAAGCCGCTGTAACTAGCGGCTTAGATGCTCTCGACAGCCTAGTGATATTGAGGCTCGGGCAGTTCGCTATACTTCAAGGTTCAAGCCCATGCCGCTGGCTCTCAGAGATGTTCTGCGTCAGAGCCCAGCTTCCCCCGCCTTCAGGATTGGACACGGACATAGTCTTCATAGATGGAGGAAACTCATTCGACCCTTACCTAATATCCGACTACGCGATAGAGCAGGGCATTGATCCTGAACAAGCGCTTAGAAGGATCCATCTTAGCCGAGCCTTCACATGGTTCCAACTCAGCACGCTGCTGAGAGATAAGCTGCCGAAAGCCTTGGAGAAATATGACTCCAAGTTCGCAGTCATCTCAGACGTAACACAGCTCTACTCAGACCCTGACATAGAAGACAGGAAGGAAGCGTTCAGCATATTCAACAGATCAATCGCCTTTCTATCAATCCTAGCTGAAAAGAACCAAGCCCTCGTCTTAGCCGTAGCATCCCACCTCAAAAACCGAGGGTTCGAAGATTCACTTACCTCTCGCGCTCACGTTGTCGTCAACATAAAAGAGAATGATGGCTATGCAAGAGTGACGCTACGCAAGCATCAGTTCCTTCCAGAGCGGAGAGCCAAGTTGACTACGATCATACCTAACGAGTCATTAGAGCACTTTCTGTCTTGGTGACTAGCTATGGGTAGAACCGTCCTCTCTTGGCGTATGCTCATCGAGGAAGAGATGAAACGCTGGGCGAAGTTCAGGGATGCGTTGAGAGCTGAGGACAAGGAGATCTTTGAAGACCTTCTCAATCAATGTAGACTCTACGCTTCAGCAGCCGGAGCGATGGCATCACCGATTAAGCTTGAGCCAATGCTCCTCTCCATCCTGTTCGCACATCATAAAGCCTTGAAGGAGTTGGAGAGGAGGCTCAAGGAGCTTGGTTGAAGGGTGGCTCCTCGACCTATATCTAAAGCATGGAGAGATGGTTCTCTGGGTTAAGAAGAGAAGCGGAGAATGCGTCA
>Ga0315280_10002505_pt1 | contig 29699 bp, 51 predicted proteins | sample YL17G06_40_MG_FD_203697 | JGI IMG/M metagenome (GOLD analysis project Ga0315280, IMG submission 203697) | Sediment microbial communities from Yellowstone Lake, YNP, Wyoming, USA - YL17G06_40 | ecosystem: Environmental > Aquatic > Freshwater > Lake > Sediment | place: USA: Wyoming | collected... | reverse complement strand
CCGATGCTTTACTTTCCCCCTTTCAATTTATCCCGATGCTTTACTTTCCCCCTTTCAATTTATCCCGATGCTTTACTTTCCCCCTTTCAATTTATCCCGGTGCTATTAGCTATGGTAAAATTTTACCACAGACTAATAAGTAATTTCAATAGATTTACGGGATTTTTTGGCGATTTTTACGATTTTCTTATTTATGAGAATGACGCCCCGAACCCCCGGACCTAGTCCTCATACTTGTTAGCGGTTTTCCCCAAGTATTTCCGCCAAGACTTCTTCGTCTTCGTAAGTTCCTCCCGCTGTTTTTTCAGCTCCTCAAGCTCGTGCCCAAAGGGAAGGGAAAACATCTCAGCACTGAGCTTAGCCATTTGCTCCAACTCATCATCGGTAGCTGTAGCAATCAGCAGGAACCGTTGTGCCTGCTTTCTCTTGGCCAGCCTAGTCCTACCATCGAGGGAAAGAAGCTCCCGAATATCGATTAAACTACGTGCCCACTGTCTAACGATAGCACTCTTTGGGATTGCCATACTGCGCCTCCTTGCCTATTATTTCGTTTCCTACTGTATAAATGTCAAAATGAGGTCAAAACGTGACATATCCTATACCTCATCAACCCCTTATGCTATAATAGTGTGGAGATGGAGAGGAGGTCAATAGCTGAAATCCTTGCTGAAGTTAGCCCCGGGACCACCGTTATACTAGGGGGCAGGCGGCATAGAAAAAGCAAGGAAAGATTGGACAAAACCACCAAGTTAACCACTCAACTACCAGAACCCTATATTCTCCGGCAGGTGACCGATGAAGACTGGGATAAAGCTGCAGGCGTGAGATGCGCGCGGTGCGGAGAAGAGAGCCATATCTTATTTAATCATTCCCAGGGCCGCATGTGTAAAAAATGCTACCAGTATCTCTGGGATAACTGGGTTGACGAGGGTGAGGAATTCAAGGCGAAGCTTTTGGACGACGGGAGTATAATACTTTACCGTGGTCAAACCAGGGGAAGGTAAACGCTACCAGTCAGGTGCATACGATGGCAAAGCCAAAAGGGGTAAATAGATACCGCAGCGGCGTAAAAAATAAAGAGCAGGAAGTCCACGTTTTCCGCGATGACAACGGGCAGGTAAAGGTCCACATTGTTAATTACGACCAAGGTCGAGTAACAACGTTAGAAAAAAAAGAGAAGGGGGCCGATTAGGCCCCCTTGTCTCCGGTTCGGGCGAGAGGGTATGATAGCGGGAAGTACCTCAGAGACTAGCCCACCCCGTGAGCCTTTTTCATGGCGTCCCTGAGGAAGCTCTTCATAATGCTGATCGGGCAAACCTTCCGCTCGTCGTAGCCCTTCCCAGGGATATAGACCCTTACCGGGCGGGTTTTCCCAGCGGCCTCACAGGCAGTGTGCGCGGCAACTGACGGTTTAGCTTTACCGACTCTGTCCTGCGAATTATGTACCCGGGGGCTAACTTGGTGGCTTGTCCGTTTCCTCAGGATAATTTCTCCATTGAGGCTGGGTTTGACATAGGCGCGAAGGACATCCCCTAAAACTGGCATGTTCACCTCCTTTATTAAAAATGTGAAGGCCAGGAGTTTATGGCTCCTGGCCTTCTAGCCCTTCAAGTGGGCTTATCGACCTTCTGTCCTTTATTTTACTTTAACAGCCCCGGCTATTTTTGTCAAGTCCGTCTCTTCTCCCAGGATAATGGTGAATACCCCACAATTTTTGCATTTGAGCTGGACGATTCCAACCACGATATGTTCCTTACCTAGGAACCGGCCGCAGTTAGAGCACCTTATTGTCCGCAGCGCATTATTCGGTGTCGTTTTCTTCTTCATCGGTGGGAATGTAAATCTGGCTGATACATTCTTTAGTTGACTCGGCGATAATTCCAATAAAGGGCACTCCAGCCGGCTCCCCAAGGTTAAATTTTTCTAGCCCCTCGTGAATATCCATCTCCTCAATCTCGCCGCTATCCAGATACTTCCGGGCCGTTTCCCTAGCAATATCACAACGTTGACCACATTCCTCGTCGGTGAAAAGATAAGCCTTTATAGCCATAATATTCTCCTATGTTTGCCCTTTTGGTACGCAGATTTGGCAGCGCGGGCAACAGCCATGTTTATCCAGCGGTCCGCCACACTGGGGACATTTCCTTTGCTGAGGTTGGGACATTATAGCGCCACTCCCTGCTTCTCCATCTCCTCGCCGACCCTTTGCCACCAGCCCCTGAGACCAGTGCCGCTCTTTTCCCACTCTTGGTGGGCCTCGCCGATAGCTCCCTTTATCGCCTTAAACCGCTCTACGACCCCGGTCCCGGCGGGTATCTTGATTTTAACTGTTGCCAACTGCTCGGGGTTTTTCTTGGAGCTAATCAACCCGAGATAACCAGGTTTCCAGCAAAACTCGTCGCCGTCGTAGCTAAAGCATTTGCCGGGTATACTCGGGTTCTCAGCCTTAGCTTTATCAATCACCCTGGCACCACCCATAACTTCATGCTCAGCGATATGAAGACCGAGCTCGGGGATACCATAAACCCGCTCTATTATCTCATCGGCGGTTTTTCTAGCAATTTGCTCTATTTCTTCTTTGGAGATCGCCATAGCTTTTCAACCTCCTTTTATGGTAATTTAGCCGTTTGACGCAGGGTATCTTCAATAATAATCATGGCTTTTAACATATAGTCTGCTGCCATAGGCCAATCCGCAGCGGCAATGGATTTACTGGTATCACCAAGTGAATTAAATACTGGGTCTAAGCTAACCCAGCAAGTTTGCTCGACATCGTTAATATCCTGCTTAAATTTTTCTAACTCCTCTTCCGCGCTCTTTCTATCTTTATTGTCTATAGCGCGCCGCGTAGATTCCCAAGAGGCAACGGCGCTCATTGTGTTATACCCACACCTACATAGCGCCTCGGGTGTAACCACCCGCTTAGCTACTTCGGCGGCTATCTGCTCTATCTCTTCTCTCGAGATCGCCATAGCTCTTCAACCTCTTCTTCAGCCAATTTCGCTGCTTCGGCCTTCGCCTCGTCCAGGGTCAAGGGGGGGGGCTCTAACTCAATAAGCTTAGTATCCACCCTTCGCCTCAAATCACTTACTCTGAGTACAAGACTCGGCATCTCATTAAAATACTTTCCGGTCCTGATATTATCTGGGTGACATTTTACCTTAATTTCGTTGCCGAGTTCAAGTATTTCATTCCACAACAAATCAGTAGTCATTGATTTGGTTTCCGTGGCGATGTCAACCAAATTCCTGCCGTGTTTCCAGCAACAATCAACTGCTCTTCCACATCCCCGACATTGATGTTTGAGATGCGCCTCGAGTTCCCAAAGGTCCCCGCGAGCCTGGCCCAATTGCCAGCGCATAGTCTCAGGGTCAAGTTCGGACCGGGTCGCAATAGAACTGGGTTGAATTGTTTCTTCGTGGTCCGCCGAAGTGGGGCGATGTTCTACTTCGGTTAAAACACCGACGCCCCCTGAGGCTCCAGGAGCTCCTGAAGTGGAAACCCTGATTAGGTCATTCTTAAAGTTCTCTAAATCCACAGCTTGCGCTTTTACCTGGCGCCCGGCTCTGAAAGCATCATGAATCCCGAAGACTATCTTGGTCACATTGGCGATTATCTCTGTTCTGTCCACTATTGCTCATTAAACATCAAGGGGCTTTTTTAGTCAAGTAGTTGACTTTTTTATTGTGTCTATGGTATTATGACGCCTATATTATAGTTATTTTACTATAAAATACCACTATAAAATAGACTATAAAGTAGACTATAAAATAGACTATAAAATAGACTATAAAGTAGACTATAATAGACTATAAAATAGACTATAAAGTAGACTATAATAGACTATAAGGTAGACCATAATGGCGGACTATAAAAATTTGGAATGGCGATGCCTCACCTGCGGGGTTACCGCGCTCCCTACCGGCACAGGATATGGGGAAATGACGAATCACCCTTGCAGTGGCGAGCGAAAACTAGCACTGGTGGCTAAAGATACGGGCGAGGTACTCGCCAACAGCATAAGGCAAGCTGTAAAGAAAGGCATCATCAAAAAACAAGGGAAGCCCCCTGAGAAACCCCCTGGAACGTCACCGATAAGCCCAATAAGCTCCGAAGGTGATGCCAGCGTCCTGGATGGCTACCGGGGATATGAACCTGACAAAGAAGCCTATCTTTTCATCAAATTACCAAATGGGAGAATAAGGGACTTCAGGCTGGAATTCCCCGAGGTACACTCTCTATACAAGATGTGCAAAAGTAACAAGGCTATTGCGTATAAGGGCGATTTTGTACGCTTCATGGCTGACTGCGCGCAAACGATGTTTGCGCTTGCCGGATATGACTTTCTGCTCGCTCCGCGAAGTCTGCAGGTGGTTTATGATGAGGCAGCAAGACTGGTAAGGGAAAAGAAATTGGTTGCGATTTTTGGTCCAGATGGACGAATAGCTAAATTGGAGGTGAGAAATAATGGATCCGACGATAAAGATTCCCAGGGAGGAGTTCAGCAGGGGGCCGATAGAAATCAATCTCAAGGATTACTTACCCGGGGGGAAGAAGGAAAATCTGCTCCGCCTGAGTGACGAGGAGCTGGCCCAGCTCACCCCTGAAGAACTGGAGCAGGTTAAGACAGCACAGCAGAATTTACTGGCCATAAAAAAAGCCAATAAGGAGGTGAGGGAAATGGAGAACGAAGAACAATGGAAGGCAGTAGTGGAGCAATACGCCAAAGAGCACAACTTTACTATCGAGGAAGCTGCCGCTCATCTACAAAAGGAGATGAGTGGGGATAAACTAACAAGCTTTTTTAACATGATGAGGCTTTTTAAGCCTGAAACGTCAAAGGACAACCCTATGGTTGCGGCAATAGAGAAAGCCGTTGCGGAAAGATTTACGAACATCCTTGACATCGCATTCCCAACCCCAAAAGCTCCGGGAGACCAACCACGCACATCAAGCGGTAACCAACCAAACCCGATAGTTGCAGCGATTAATCAAGCTAAGGACGCTGGGGTGCAATCAATATTCCTCCCGGACGGTACCCAGCTTTTCCTCCAAGGCCAAAATAGTGATACCCTCACTGCAAAGATTGAGACAACAGTTACGGAACACGTTAAAAAGGTAATCGGTGATAGTCTTCCGGCAATACTCAACCCGGGGCGTAACCGTGATGGCGGAGGAGGAGATAACACCTTAGCTCTCCTGGACCCCGAATTAGCTAATCTGAAAGGCGTGAGTCCTGAACTTCTCAAGGTTTACTATGACCATAAAGCCCGAGCTCTGGAGAGGCAAGCTGCAGATGCTCGCAGCCAGGGCCGTGATGAAGCCGTCGTAGCTGGCTTTTCCTTATTGGGTGCCTTGTTTTCCAAAGAAGGATTTGAGACAGCAAGGAAAACAATTATGGAGGCAAAAGAGAAGGCAAAGGCACTCAAGACTTCCCCTGAGGAAAAACCCAAAGCAGAAGCAGTAAAGACAACCTGCTGGAAATGTGGGAAGGATTTCGTCTATGAGGTAGGTCAGGACCCCGTCTGCCTCACCTGCCATATGGACCAACGGGTTAAGTGCCCGAGCTGTAGCACGATATTCATTCCTAAGAGCGCCGAGGAGATGGTCTGCCCGAAATGCTACGCGAGCCTCGAGCTGCCGCCGGAAAAAGAAAAGGAGCCTGGGAAAGAAAAGCCCCTTGTAAGTGAGGCACCAGCTGCTAAGGTTGGAACTGGCTTGGAGTAATTACCAAACAAGTATCAGGTAAACCGACAGCTAAACTTACAGGTTAAGTTTCACCTGAAGCCACGGGTGAACTTTGAGAACTTCTGTTCTTTTCTCAAGGCTAATTCTTTAGGTAACGCCACAGGTGGATGTATAGGTGAAGCTTCAGTTGTTATATTATATTATATTATATTATATTATATAAGGGGGTCTTGGGGGTATTTCTTGAGAAATAGTTTTGGTGGTAAAAATTTCGTCACAGTTGACTTTTTCTGCATGCTGTTTTATCATTAAAGCGTACCATTTTCGTTCCCGTCTAGCCTCTTCCCAACCTCTTTCTCATTGGCACGGGGGTGCGGTAAGCACCCCCGTGCTGTTGACAATACACCAAGCTCTTGGTAAAGTTTTATTGGAAGGTCAATCATGGATTTTACAATCGAAGGCTTAAAAGCTTGGCTGGCGGATGTCGTATGGCAAGAAGAGCAGGACATCGACGCCTATGCTGGAGGAGCCAAGGTTTGTTTTTGTTGCTCGCTAAAAAACCCCGAAGACACAGAAATTGAATACCACCTCGCTGGGGTTGTTACGACACTTTCTGATGGCAAGCAATACTGCGTTTCAGATTACATGCGGAGTAACTGGGTACCAAGAAAAATCGCCGTAAACGGGACATTAGCTCCCCGCGAAGTAAAAACAATATTTCTTCTGGGGACTGGGCCGTACACAATGTCTGAACGAGTCTCTGCAGGAACACCCGGAGCAGTATGGGTAGGAGAAAAATGGGAAATAGGTATTACCGAAGGCGAATGCGTCCCACGCAGCGATCCTCCTCTTATGTCCACTCTAACACCCGTATATGACAAAGAAGGGAACTACCAAAGCTGTGCTATAGACAGAAATTATAATCCCTCTGACAGCGAAGAAGTATGCAAGCAAAAAGACCCCAACAAATACATCCCTATATATGATAAGGCGGGAAATTATATAGGTTGCGGCTCTGGAGGGTGGTGGCTTACCACAGAGCATATCGCCGGGGTCGCCGCGGGCTCTAATGTCGGCGATAGACGAGATGTCCGGCTACCCATAGTTGCGGGTGAGACTTATTCCTTCCAGGTTTGGGATCTTAGACAGGACTGGGCAGATATGGGGCTTTCTGCAGACCGCACTGTCGGTGTAGACTGGATGCAGGAACTCTTACGCACGGGGCAGTGGAAAATAGTAGGAGACAGAGTCTACGGACTCTGCTACTGCGTCTTAAACAACCCCCTTGGCTCTCCTCTGGGAATCAAATTGGATGCAGTTACAGAGGTGCCACAGACATACACCGCTGAGGCCGGCACAATGCCAGAGCTACCACCGGAGCCAACGCCGGAGCCACCGGTTTCAGGAAAAAAGATTGGGCTGATTATTGCAGGCATTATTGGCATTATAGGTGGAGCGGTAACCGTGCGGGCAATAGTGAAGGCTCTCAAGAAGAAAAGGAGGTAGGGCAATTCCTCTGCCAGCTAAAGCAGGCAGTCCCTTTGCCCTGACATTTGATGGAATTATTACCTGAATGTCCAACTTGCAACCTGCGTCCCTTGGGGAACCGTGTTTATCTCCAGGAGTTCATCACACCTCACACTTATTTGATTGATCGTATTGCCCTAGCTCTCCAAGGTCCAACCAAAGAAGAAACCATCTGGAATTGCTGGGACTGGGTATGCCGGAACATTAAATATAAAAGCGACCATGGGGATGTATGGATGATGCCATCAGAAACAATCTTCTTAAAGGCGGATGATTGTGAGGAGCATGCCTTTGTCTTGTGCTCTTTGCTCCGAGCTGTGGGCCTGGACCACAATGAAGTCTTCGTAGCACTGGGGACATACGAAGACTACTATGGGCATGCCTGGGTTGAATGGTGCAACGGGCAGTACTATGTCCTTGAGGCGACCCTGAGTAGAGCGCCGGCTGGAGTTCCGGTGCAGGGTTATCCTTATGACCCATGGATCTTATTTAACGACTGCAATGTACGAGAGCTGAAGCCTGGTTTTATCCCGAGCAGGAAGAATGCCAGGGAGAAAATTGGACAAATCGGGGAATTTTATGGTATAAAGGTATAAGATGGGTGCGAAGGTTTTTACCCTAAAAGATTATTATTACCTCCCGAAGCTTTCACCTACTTATGGAACCTACATTTGTCCGATTTGTGTCGACGATGTGCTTTTCAAAGGGAATGCTCAGATCTATGTTGCAACAATTCATACTCGCGTTGAGCCCAAAAGTGGATTCGGTCCCCTGACGCGGTGGGTTGAAATCAGCACAATCGGCTACCAGGATAAAGTTGTTGAGGAGAAGCTTCTCACAACTGATATTTGGTCTCCCGGTGCTAAACAGCCCCACGACCAGTATGTCACCATAACGGATTTTATATACGGCCTCGGACTTAACCTGTTTCCTATCACGATAAAAGTTGAACCCTCTATGTGGATTGAAGATGTGGGGTTTGATATAACGATAGAGCTTTCCATAGGATATAAATTATGACGCTTTTTGAAGTTGGCGAGAAACACACAGTGTCCCTCGTTGAGGATGTTGACACCGCGATACTATATCCTGGTGATATAGCTGAGTTCTACTTAATACCCGACCGGACCATAGACAAATACAACGCTCTCCTGGCTATTAAGGCAGCTTTCAAGATGAAGGAAAGCTATCACAATCTCGTTATACATTACCTGCGAATCGATAAGGACAAAGTGACCGTCCAGTGCTCAGCTGCTCCTCCCGGAGCAACAATAGGCTCTCCTACTACTGTCCAAGCGGTAATTGTTGTGACAGTCTGTATTGCTGTTATCGTTGCAGTTGTTGCCTTTACTCTAACTAGGCTGGAGACGTTAAAGATTGAGCGGGCAAAACTCCTCGGAAGTGTCAGTGTCAACGCCAAGAAATGCGATAATGCAGAGGGTACAAACCCTGTTTCTATCAATGCTCCGTTTAGCTTTGATTCTATAGCAGCAGGGATCACTCCCACAACAGTAAAGGACCTGAGGCAGGGTGATTATGCCGTTACCTGGGGTGACTATTCAGGCTATCAAACACCCACTCCCTCGAGGGTAACCGTAGTGGCCGGAGCAGGTGTTGGTGTGACTGGGCTATATTATAAGCAGGGAGTTACACCTCCCACTACAGGCCTTCTCGTCATTGACACTTCAGGAGCTCCGGTTAAAGGTGAGGTGTATGTTGATAACGAGTGGGTCGGGAAAACTCCGTTGTCCTTAGTGGTTAGCGTCGGAGTGCATAGCATTTCCTTTGGTGCAATAGAGAACTATATCACACCAATAATGCAGACTATTACCGTCACGCCTTATCCTCCTGACCCCACTCCTGTTAATGGTATTTACAAACCTGAGGAAAAGAGAGGCGGGCTGCCGGCTTGGGCAAAGGGTGCCGCCGTCGTGGGAGGCACAGTGTTAGGAGTGGGGATTGGCATTGAAGTTTTACGGCGGTTGAGAAGGAAGAAATGAGATGGATGTATTGCAAATCACTCTTGGCGTTTCAATTCCCGTGCTAGTGGGTTTAGTATTAGTGGGTGGAGGAACTTTAGCGGGGCTAAAACATGGCTGATAAGCTGAAAATCACAGGAGTTTCAGTCCCGAGCGAACTGAGTGCTGGGGACACGTATAAAATTTATGTGTCGGTTCAAAATATTGACACTGGGCCAGGGTGGACTGTTAGTGCTAAAGCCCTAGTCAACAGCGTTGGACTGGTTCAGCTTAACCCTACACAGGTTTTTTTGACCTCCGGGATGGGCCAACTATTTTATTCTGACACACTCACTATGCCCAACGCGACCGAAATTATTTACTGTCAACCATACTATTGGGATGGCACACAATGGGTGGATGGGCAGAGGTTTGCGGCAGGTCCCTATAAGATCGCTTTGGTGGGGGGGACTGCCAGTCTCTATGGGGAGATACACAGTGATAAGGGCCTAGTAGCTAATGCTAAGGCAACCTTAACGGGCCCCCAGAGCTATACGTCATATTCAGACACTTCAGGGCGGTTCCAGTTTCTAGATGTTCCTATCGGAACCTATACGCTTACCCTTACTAAGGCAGGATATAGAACTTGGAGCGAGTCGGTAGTTCTTGATCTTGCAGGAATTGGGTATGATATCTTCCCTTATATGACTTCAGAAGTGGCAGCAACAATACAGGGCTTTATCCATGATAGCGGCGGTAGTCCTATTCCTGCGGTAAGTATAGCTATAAACGGAAGAACTACCGCCACACAGATAGATGGGACATTCACTGCTTCAGATATTGAGCCGGGACCATATACTATCGTCTGCACCAAGACCAGTTGGCAGAATGCCAGTAAGGAAGTGACACTGGTGGCGGGTGATAACCAAGTCGACATTACGATGTTAGCTGTAGGAGAAACACCCCCGTCCAAGTCATGGTGGGATAAGCATTGGAAGGAGGTTGCTATCGGCGGCGGGTGCGCCGCTGCAATTGGCGGTGGCATCGCTTTGGCGGTAAGAAAGAGGAAGCGGTGAGGATAAAGATTACTGCCCCGAGGGATACTGAAGTTTCAGTCGATATCGACGAGCAGGCGGTTAAGAAAAGCCTGGCTCGGCTTCTTGACAGGGTTAAGGCTAAATTGCCTTTCAGGATTGAGGTTGAGCGTGGCACTGAAAGTAAAGATCAATCTTAACGCAGACAAAACCATCAATACCCTGTTTTCTATTTTTTCCTATATTAGAGACGAGTATAAGAAGGAATCCCAGCAGAGGCAGGCATTGGTAACAGCACCACACCCCGACCCTTATGAGGTGCTGGGAATATCCCCATCTGCCACTCCCGAGCAGATTACGCAGCGGTACCGGGACCTTGCCAAAATCTTTCACCCCGATATGCAAGGCGGCAATATTGAAGCGATGGCCAGGCTTAATGAGGCATATGAGCAAATTTGTCACGAAAAGGACTTGACAAAAAATTAAAGGGCATTTAGACTAAATATAGTTAACCACGTAAAGTAGTTAGCGAAAGCGGAGACGGAGTGATTAGAGTTTGTGTTCTTTGCTTTCTTTATTCGCCCCGCCTCTGTAAGTAGTTAACAAAGGAGGTGTGTCTATGGCTATGGTCAGCGTATCTATTCCTGTACCCAGGGAGGTCGAAAAGGGCATAACTATCGGAACCGGTCTGGCATGGGGGGCAGGGTTAGGCGCAATCCAGCGGAAGAGCCCCGTAACTACTACCGTTCTCAGTTTCATTGGCGCCATCGGCGGTCTCATCGGGGCGATGGTTGTGCCTGATAAGGTTTCTCCCCTTGCTGCCGTATTCGAGGGCATGGCCGCTGGCTCAGCTGCCATCTTTGGCATGGGTCTAACAGCGCCGAAGGTTGCCGTAACGGCAGCGAAAATCGCTGCTGCTAAAGGTCCCAACCAAGCGTTGCTCAGGGCTGGTCAAGCAGCTCAACAGGCTATGTCTACTATGTCCGTTAAGGTCGGCGCCGGGTTAGAGTAGCGGCTTAGTGAGTAATCGGCTATAACATTGCCGAATAGGCGGAGTAAGCAATGGGTAGCTATTCCAGTAACGAAGTGGAAGTCTTTCCTTCAGTGGAAGGGGGCTTCTTTTTTTATTAATTTGTTGTAAAGGAGGTGTAAACGTATGGAAAACTTGTTTGAGGAACGCACGATTGAGTATCTCTATGACTTCTCGGTTCTGGGAGCACTCGCTGCGGGTAACACCTGGATGCCCACTCCGAAACAGGCCCGTATTGTCGACGATGCTACCTTGGACGAGGATGAGGTAGCTGAGCTCTATGCCATGGAGATACTGAATCCCAATGCTCAGCCGGTCGATGGGGTCTGGCTAAAGATCGATGATGCCTTGGAAGTGGACGACATGATTTTCGCCAATGGTAACTGGAACGAGCTTATGCTCCCGCCATGGCAGCGAACACGCAACAAGCAGGTGATAAAGTTCGGTAGACCTGCCTCCGCCAACCTGCTTGATAGTACCACCCTGAAATACAAGAAGAACATTCGCCCTATAGTTCTGGCTGGTGCCGGCGGCATCGGCAACGATTTCAGTATCATCCTGCACTCTTATGTCTATAAGCCGGGGGCTTTCAACATAAGGGGCATTTTCGGCATCATGAATGGAATCGTAACAGTGTTCGACGTCACGCGGAACCGAACCTTAACCCTGTCCAGGGCGGACCTTATAGGGAAGCAGGTTACTCCGGACCTGTGGGACAAGCTCCCCGGCGGAAGAAGCCAGGAGGTTCCTAAGGTATGGCCGCTTTTGCGATTCGGCTGGAACTCCGCCGTCACCACAATAAACAAGGACTACAAGTTCCACTACCCGGATGGTGAGGTTATTGAGGCGAGGCAAAACTTGTGGTGGGAGCCTGAGGACGAGGAGATAATCATCGTTGAGGCGCTGGGGATAAGACCTAATGCGAACTCCCACTTCACCGCCCTCAGGATAAACGGCGAATATATGCCCTCCTCGCGGTTCTACACCGTGCCGGCACATAACGAATTGATGTTCGGAGAGGCCAATTCCCTGCTCGGGTGGAATGAGTTCTTCGGCATCTCCCGGTTAGCCGACCCTCAGGTTATCATGGCCTCGGACATCGGCATCCCAACCGCATACCGGGAATCTGGTGGAGTAATTCACCAAACCACTGCGGCAGTGGCTGCCAACAACATCATAGCTGCCGTAGCGGGTAAGAAAATCGAGATATAGGCGGGACACGAAATATTGTAAGGAGGTGAATAAACAATGGAAAAGGTTCTAACACGAGACATGGTGGCTCCTCTGACCAAGACGGATTATCCTGCGGACCTGCCGGACTTTAACGAAGATAAGGTTACTGGGGTGACCATCTATAGCTTATGGTTTGGCACAACTCCATTAACTGTTGTTGCCTACAATGCCACGGATTGGGCTGCTGCTACCGAGCCAAGCGGAGTGAATGAAATTATGTTCTCCGAGGCAGACCGGCAATGGAAGTCCTCTAGCTGGGTAGCAGGCCCCTGGGGCGATAACCTTATACTTGACGTTCGTCCCTATAACGAGAGGGCGCCGGAGCCGTAATGGAAACAACGCCTGAAGGCGTCACGGACCAGTAGAATGCTGGCATAGTTATCAAAACTAACGCATAAAGGAGGTATAGCGAAATGATACAGGACATAAACGAGGCAAGTAATGACAAAAAGTACCCCATAGGCATGAGGTTGGCAAGGGGAGACCGAGTTTACCGTTATGCCAAGGCTGGGGGCACGCTTAACACCGACCTCGGTGCTAAGAATGCCCTGACCCAGCATGTTTCCTTTACCACGATCCACTCTAATGCCCTTGTCGGGGCAACAGAGATTGTGATAGATGTCGCGGGCACCGATGGTGTAAATGGTGATGGTGTCATCGCGGCGAACGAGCTGGAAGGTGGAACTGTTGTCGTCTACCCCCATTCAGACAACAGCTTTACTAGGGGGATAGTCCGCAATACCGCCACCACCGGCGCTGGGCCAATGACGCTGACACTTGACGCACCCATTCCCGTCGCCTTGACTGCCGCGAGTATGCATGCTGAGTGCATGGCCTCCCTATACCTGAATGTTAAGACCCTCACCTCAACCACTACGTCAGTGGTGGGAGTGCCAACCGTTGCTGCAACCGTTGGGCAGTATCTCTGGCTTCAGACCTGGGGCCCATGCTGGATTGCACCCCAGGCGGAGGTCAGTGTGGGCAATAATAACCGGAGGGTTGTCTTCCGCCACGATGGTTCTATTGACGAGGATGATGTGGCCGACGCCAATGTATCCAAGGGCCAGATAGCCGGCTTTGTTCTTGCCAATGCACCCGGTGGAGGTCAGGGAGCGCCCTTCATCATGCTCTGGTTAGCTCCGTAGTTTGAGGATTAGCAAAAAGGAGGATAAAACAAATGCCAGAGCCAGAGTGGATGCAGCGGAAACTGGAAGAACTTGCTAAGAAGGGTGCAAAACCTGCTACTCTCTCCCCTTCTACTAAGAGGGGCAAGGGGAAGAGGGATACGAGTGGGCGATTTACTCCCAAATAAATAGGCAATTCAGGTTAGCAGGGTGAGGTAGGTATGGCCCTGCTAACCTGAAAATATAAAGCATAACGGAGGGTTGCTGTTATGGCTATACAAGATGAACTCGCTACTGTAATCAGGAAGGCGCGGTATTTCCCGGAGCTCTTGCCAATGTGCCACGCACAGGACTTGGCTGCGGGAGATAATGCAATAATCAGCCTTTCTACTCCAACGGTCTCGGTAGATTACCCTATCTTGACTGATAAACTCACGGCTACTCCTAATGCCAATGTCCTCTTGAAGATAAAGGCCGACCGAGAGTCTGCACACGAAGCTGAAACTATCCCCCTGGATGCCATGGGGGAATTGACACCCCTAGAGTTTCGAGTTACGGCGAACCTATCTCTCATTCTTAATTCTGACGCCATCGTCCCTGACTACAAGTTTTACCTGGGTATCTGGGTAGTCAAACCAAGCGTAGCCCAGAAAATACTGTGGGGGCTACCCTTGAGCGCCGCTGAAGAGGCGCTTTCTGCAAAGCGTGGCGTGCGAGATAGCGTGCTCAAGGGGGTTCTTCCCTTTCCTATTCCATACGGGATTGAGCGCGAATGTATGGGGCTAAGGCAAACTTACACCGAGCGGGTTGCCACAACTGTTACAGGGCAAACGACGCCTATTGTAACACTTTCTCCCTTGGCCGGAGAATTCCTAGTCCTGGAATCCATATCCGCTGATAGCGGCGGCGGGCTGACATTAGCCAACAATGCCCAGATTATAGTCAGCCGTGACGATGACAGGAATTACTTGAGCCTACCGGTGTTCGCGATGGGTAAGACTTATGATTTCCCCTGCTTCATCCCGGCGCTCCGCAAGCTGGAAATAGGATATTATGCCGACGCAGTGCTTGCAAACAGGGATGTGCGGTTTGTGGTTTCACGATACAAACTCACGAATATTCTGCGCGCTCGTTTTGGTCTCGAGACAACCGACATGGCCCTTGAAGATATTCGTGCAGGAGTAGTGCCTTAATTAAGGAGCTAAATTAATGGACGGAGAAGGCATACCCACCCTTGAAATCGACCTCATAGAGTCTGTGACTATTCCGGGGCTAACTCCAAGAGAACTCATTTTAGGCGAATCTCCTTTGGGGGGGGTAGTGCTTTCAATCGAAATTGAAAGTGACCGGCAGGAAATTCAGTATGACCTTTATATCGATAATGTGAAGTGGTCTTTTAATGTCGCCACTATGGTGCATCGGTTAATACAGTATCCTCGGTTTCCCGGTGGTTGGATTGCCCGAGCTGCTGGGGGTGTCTTTGTGTTTGTCTTTTCTGGCGGTGTTAGCGGCTTACAGTACTCAAAAAATATCCGCTTAGTGGCTAAAGCAACATCGGCGAACAATGTTATCATAGCCGGCGGGGAAATGGTGAGGAGAATATGCCCTTAGTAAGTATACCTTATTTCGGCCTCCGCGAGTTTGTTCATTACTTGGTTGGTGGAGATTTAACCGAGGATGGTATTCAGTGGTCGTCTGAGGTTTCCACAGTAGATGCCGATACTGACACGGAAGCTTTCAAGCTTACCCTGGATAATACTCAAATAGGCACAATTCACCGGCTCACCCTGGGGCTCACCTGTGCCCTGAAAGCAGCTTCGGCAACTGCCGATGTTAAGTATAAGTGGCAGGCCCGGAATAAGGGCGCCAGTGCTTGGGTTGACCTGCTTGGCTTTCAAACAACAGCAGGTATAGGCACTTCATACGTGGAGTACACTGTCAGCGGGTATTTCATCGCTACCGTTACCAATCTTGACACGTATCCCATTGAAATCCGGCTGGTTGTCCAGTCTAACGAATCGGCAGGTGATGGTGGTGCCTGCACGGCGAAGGTAAAGAATGGGTCCTTTGTCTCGGTTGAACTAGAATGAATAAATAATGAGGGAGAGCAGGAAGGAAGGAGTGATTTATGCAGGCTACTATTTGCAGACCGTCCCCAATGTCCCCACTGGAGCAGTTACGGTCTGATTGCCTGCTTTATGTGCCCTGCTACCGGCTTGATGGCAATCCCTTTTCCTCTAGGGATGTTTTCAGACGGAAATTTCAAGGAGAAGCCCGATGGATGCTCCCTACCGGAGGCAGCGGCGTAAATTGGTCTAACATACCTTACGCGTATGATGATGATTATCATACACTTGCGGATTGGAATTGCGTGGGGGCAACTGCTTACAATATTCGCTGGCAGGCTCACTGTAATGAAGACGCTTGGGTATATGACGATAAAGGAGCTGGCCATTTCGGTTCAAACTGGGTGCACAAGATAGACGTCAAGATAAAAGGTCACACCACTATGGCTGGTCGTGCGGAAATTCATCTTCTGTCAAATGATATTGATGATTCCTGGGACTTGAAGGTAAATGGCAAGACATTCATAAGCTTAAGAGTGGAATGGGTACGCGCCGTTCATGTGATTTTGCTGGAGGAGACATATCTAGGGGTTGCATACACTGCGCAATGGGCTGGAGCACAGTTGGGCACCTGGTATTACTTTACTATCACGAAGACAGGGACAGGCCTTAGCTGCACAATCTATTCCGATGCCGCCAGGACTAACCCGATAATAACCCTGAGTTTAACACTGCATGCTGACCATTCGTTTCAATATATTTTTGCTGTGGATACTTTTAATTATATCTTGTTGTGGGCGCCTTATTGTGATGTTTACGTTGCAAATCTCGACCTGGGTGATGGTGGTGGAAATGAAGATTTCCTCACTTATACTAAAGCTGACCCTCTTCTTCCTCCTCTTCACAAAAGTCACATCAAATTTTACGGTGGTCAAAGCCCGCCGCTAACCTTGACTTTGGATAGCCCTATAGTCTGCACTCGGCTTTACGCAGCAGCATCATGTAACGTGCAGGCGGGAATAGCTTGTGTCAACTGTGAACTTTATTACGATGGGGCCTGGCATGCAGTTTGCGGCTTTCCTGCGACTCATGACTTTGGTGAGGCAGGTGGAGGCATGGGAGTAGAGGGGGTATTCAACATTGGTTCAGTAGCAACTGACCGGTGCAGGTGGACTATAGGTTATCCCGGGGTAGAAACCACTGATGCCGGCGTTAGAGAGACACACTTCTGGAAATTTGGCCAGCAACCCTACTGGACACCGCGGGGCAGATACTACGATGGGGTCAACAAGTGGTATCTTGACTGTGGGGATATAGCCGACCTGCCCTCAGATGACGGCATGACACTGATTGCTATTGTAAATGCCCTCGCTTCAGGAGACCAGAGCATTTTTTGGAAGGGGGACAAGACCACTACTTTCACTGGTGGGGGACTCGGTACTGCCCCAACATCCTTTATAGGGCACGTTATGGGACCCGAGGGTGGTAGTTTTGATATAGATTCCCCGATAATACTGAACAAATTCGTGCACCTTGCCCTTACCGTCGATTTCCACAGGAGGAAAGTAGCCCTCTGGCTTAATGGAGATAAAGTTGCTGAAACTGACTATACAGATTCAGGAAAGTGGGTCAATAACAATCCTCTTACTATCGGTTACAACCCTGATATGGACATGGACTTTAATGGGTATGTCAAAGCAGCCTGGGCGTATAGGAGAGCGCTAACGCCGGTCGAGATGATGGCTCATTGCAGGAGCACCAGAGCATGCCTAGCGTATTAAATATTGAGCACATAGAGGTCCGACGGATACTGAACGATTTTTCCTTGCGGGCATCGCGGTATCTGCCCTGGACTGATGTCGGGCTAACGCCGGAGGAAAAGGCTAAAAAGATGCAGGAAGAGGTGCTTAAGACAGGGGAGGAGCTGCGTAAAATCGGCTTTCTGAAAGATGAATCACCGGAGCAAAAAAAACAGGATGCCATCTTACCCGAGCTTTACTACAAGGTAATAGAGAGGCGGGCGAAAGGGGAACTGGATAACGTGACCACCTGCCGTCAGCTTCGGCGCGTGGTAGTGAATATGGCGGTGCGCTTGCACAACAGGCATTTCACGAACAAGGATACGGGCTACAAGCCGAATACCCGTATGAATAGAGCTGAAAAGGTTTTTAGTGCCTACCAAAAAGAGCCGCCGATACTATATGACCTGCCCAGACATCAAGCACGCTTGGCTAAACTAGGGAAGGATATACAGGCCTGCGGCTTTGGCTCGCTCCAGGAGTTTTTATCGTCGAGGAGGGATTTTGGCGAACAAGTTGAAGTTGAAAGGAGGGTAGAATAGATAAATGCTGAAGCGGAAGGTTTTTCTGCTAGGGGTTGCCTACCCGAAGAGTGACTGGGAAGTAATATTGCTCCACATTCCCGTGGGGCTGGCAGCACCCTTCATCATAGGGGCTGGCTATGTCGTCGGTTTCCTGTGGCTTAGCATAGCCCTGGCAACGATTTTCGCTTCGGGTTTTTTCCTCTATGAGATTGTTGAACTCATTAAACTCAACTTAGCCAAGGGCTGGGATAAGGCCAAAGATAGTGGCTATCCCGAACTGGCTGGTTTTTGCTGGGGTGTTGTTCTTGGCTTTGTAGCCCTTCTTCTCTTAAAAATAACGGGGGTGATTTAATTGATGCAGAACAGGTGCCCAGTGTGTGCGTTAGTTGAGACGACCGAGAGACCTCGTTACAGGGACAGGAAGTTTGTTGTTTTTGACCCTTGTTTTCTCTGTGCTGAACCAGTAATGATAATCAGGAAGCACTTGACGAGTCTCACAGAGAAGGACAAGGAAGATGTGATGGAAATTATCAAAGAGCTATATGGACGAAATGCCCGGTTTACCAACGAGCCGAAGCATGACTGGCGGCACGTTCATTATCACATAAAGAGGTAAAGATGAAGGACATAGTTGAATTTATCCGAGCTCTGACTAGGCCTTTTTGCCTCGTGGTGATGGTTCTCTGCATAACGGCAATGGTTTACCAGGGTAGAGAGGTGCCAACATGGTTCTGGGCTACTTTTGCGCCTTCCTTTGCCTGGTGGTCGACTGACCGGACTATAAAACATCACTACGAGCGCAAGCGAAATTTAGAGAAAAGTTAAAAAAGGAGGTAGCGGTAAGAATGAGCATGCCGATTTGCGATTACAGGTTTGGTAACCTCGAGTATGTCACATCGTTTGTGACTCCCCATAACCCGGACATTGAGGATGTTGTGGCTGGCTTCAGAGATGTGGTGGGCGACGATTTCGTAAAGGCAGTTGCCAACTTCATTGGAGATGGCTTTGAGTATCCATTGGATAATGGGGGTAATCCCTCTACCGACGGGCAGATGCTCAGGTACCATAAGGCGATATTCCCGCCGAATTACCAGTGGAAGGATTGCCGCTTTTATGTGTGGGCATATCCGAGCGAGGTGCTTCAAAGCAAACTTGGTTACTGTGCGGAAACAGCTAACCTTGCCTTGTCTCTACTGTTGAATAAGATTCACGGGAGGGAAATTTCGGCGGCTCCTTCTGCTACGAATGCCTGTGTCGCCCTGGGCGATGTTAAAAGCAGTAAGGACAATACCCTGCTCGGCAGGCATGCGTGGATTGAAGTTCCCCATAAAGGGGAATCCTATGTCCTGGAAACCACTATACACCCTGCGGCGAATAACTTAGCCACAACAAAAGGAGTGTACAACGCGGCTTCCGATTGGGCGCAACAGGGCGGATTATACTATGTTCCGCGGGCGAGGTATAATGATGTTGTTTTTGAGGGAGAGACGGACATTGTGACGATGATGGGTTTGCCTGCCAAAAGAGTTTTGCTGTTCGGACTACCGGAAACTCAAAAAATGCGGGCGGCAAAAGCAAAGGTGCTCTACAAGGAATTTAAGAAGGAAACGGCGATAATGAACGAGCTTCTGAAGTCAGCGTGGGGAGGGTAATATGGCAAAGCGGAAATTGTTGATATTCGGACCGAGAAATAAAAAGGAGCATAAGGACTGCGTGAAGCAGGAAAAGGTAAAATTAGACAAGATTAAGCATGCCTTCGCAGTGAGCGGTAAAAGGGAGGCAAAATGACAGCGGGAAAAAAGGTTGCGATTGGTATTGGTATTGGTGCCGGCATAGCAGCATTGTTGCTATGGACCAGAAAAGCGGGTGGGGCAACCCCACCCCCACCTTCGCCGGGGAAAAGCACTATTTGGGGGATACTGACCGACAAAGCTACAGGTAACCCTGTTGAGGGTATCGTAGGCGCGCTGGATACAGCCTATTCGACGACCAGCAACTCCAGCGGGAGGTTTTCATTGGAGAACATAGAACCTGGAACATATAATCTGCTGACCTTCACCGACCCTCAGGGCAGGTATGAGAAAGCGGAGGTAACGAGTTTATCATGATAACACTAAATCCCGGCGAGACGAGACAAATCAATGTCGCTTTAACTCCATCCCCGACTATCCTTTTTACATTTAAATCTCTTTGGGTTATCCTTCAGGGAACGTATTATGATGTGCCGATAACCGCATCTCTCAATACTTCTGCTCGATATGTTATTGAAGTGCAGAATCAGTCGAACCTTTCTGCAACAATAACGGTTACCTCGTGCTTTATAGACCCGGATGGAATACAAAGGTTGCTAGCGTCTGCGACTTGGACAGTAGGGGCTGGCTACCCTGGCAGTTGTGGTGGAGAGGAAGTAGTGCTGGATAAGCCTGGGGCTTGGTATGTTTGGGCTAAAATAGAAGGAACTGGTGTAATTCCTATTGAGAGTCAATGGCACGCAATTAATGTTAGCTGAATATGAGGTAATATGATAACACTAAATCCCGGCGAGACAAAGCAAATCAATGTCGCTCTAACTCCGTCTCCACCTCCACCGCCCTCTCCTGGTGAAATCGCTGCACTGGCTGTAGTGCCGTCGCCTGCACTCTCTTGGGGTACAAGCGAGAGTGGCTATGTGATTCCGACGGAAGGTGAGTTAGAAGATGCATTTGACCTTGATATGACATCTTTTTTTGGTGTGAAAGATGACATACAGCTCTATGTCCAGATTGACTTCAACCAACTTGTGTCCGTAGCTACTGTTAGAGTAGGGGTGACAGGTAGGAACACATACCCTACTTCAACATTTGCACTTCTAGTGTCTAAGGATGGAGTGAACTGGGTGGAGTTACACACTTGGAGCGCAGACATTTATGGTAATGAACCGAGTCCATGGGTAGCTGTTAATGATACTATCCGATACATCAGGATAAGCCATACTAATGTCTACGGCTGGACATTGTACCGCTACTGTGGCGTAAAATTGGCTTAGGAAGCAAAATGAGCATGCTCAACGGCGTAAGATATCCCCTAAAGGAGGTGCAATGATTATTTTAGAGCCCGGACAAACATACCATATACATATCAGTCTGAACCCAGTACCCTCATTACCTAGTGCCATCACCGGTACAGTCAAAGATTCAGCTACCGGTGCTGCCATTCAAGGTGCAACGGTGGAAGTGATTGAAACAGGACAGAGCACTACTACGGATAGTAACGGGACGTTCACGATTTCTAACCTTCCTTCAGGAACCCCGCTCACGGTTAGAATTTCGGCAGCAGGCTACGAGACTGTGGAGTTGTGAGGGTCCGAGTTCACTCCAGTAGTTGATTTTAAGTCGACTGCCATACAGTAAACTGGATCTCGACATCCCTGCTGATAAAGGCATCTCCAACTACTGCTGCTAGCGCCTTCTTCGTCACTGAATGGAAGCGTTTTGAAAGCCACTGGGCAATGTGGGCATTGGGGGTGCCGACCAAAAGGGTCACCTCGTTTCCATCTGTTAGCCAGTGGATCCCCTGGCTACTTTTGAGCCAAGTAGTGTAGTTTGTTTTGCTGACCTGTTGTTGAAGCTCTTCCAGGACTTTTTCCCAGGTTTCCTTTGCTGGTGGTAAGCTGTCCACTGGCACAGAATCCTGGGGTGTCTCCTTCGTTAATGGGTCGCTTGAATCCTCTTGCTCCTCTACGTCTTCAGGTGAAACTTCACCCGTAGGCGGCCAGTTTCTCGTAAGCACCTTACCGCCCTTCTTATATCTCAGGTGGTCTACCCAACTGGGGGCAGGGGGATATTTGGAAGGATATGCCCATTGCTGCGATTGATAGGTCCACCAATTACAAAGCTGAATTATAGGAGAATTACTGCTGGAATCGTTATAGAGCATTATCATCTTTTCATGTCCCAGTTCTTCAAGGAGGGGGGCGATGTTCGTAGAGTTAATGTCTTCGCGCATAGGGCATGCCTCAGCCTTTAAGATCCTCGGGTCCCCTGATAATCTACCCTGGTCATCGGCGGTCGCAATCATACGGAAAAATAACACTTCAGCAAGCGGCGAAACACTAGCCAGTGAAAGAGATGTGGTGCATGCCGAGTGGATATCTCGCGGTTTTCCCTGTCTAGCCATCACTCTCCTTTGGAGGTTCGCCTGTGCGTTCACTTGTAGGGTTACCTGTAGTGGTATCTTCGAGTTGCTTCAATCGAAGTATTTCAGTTCTGGGGATTAACGTGTTGCGGCTAAGTTTGATGGTCTGGAGTTTGCCGGATTTCATCCAGCGGTAGATGGTGGCAACCCCCTTGTTTAGCTCTTTGGCTGCCTCGGGAATAGTTAATAAATCGTCGCTGTTGATAGTAAATTTCAAGGCGATAGTTACTTTATCACATTCCGTAGTGGCTTGTCAATAGTCTGGATAGATATTCTTGACTTTTTGTTGTTGAGGTTGTTAAAATTATACTGTAGCTGCATAGTTCAAGGTGCGCTGTTGACAGTAATCGAGGCTCGGACTCGTTGCTAAAAGCTATGCAGCTCGCCTAATCTTTTTTAATCACCGCCTCCCCTGCGATTTACCTTTCCTTCATAAAAGCTACAAATCTGTCCCAAGCGTCATTCCAAACCTTATGCCATTTCTCAGGCTCTTTTTTGTAGTCAATAAAGTGCAGTTCAGGTGGGGATTCCCAGTGAAACCAAGCGTCACGGTGAATGTAACAAAGGCTATGGATAGGGTCACCATCGGTGCACCACTCCCCCTGCCGGCTACATACCTCGCAGGGGTCGGGAATCCTATCCGCAGAAACAAATCTATATTTGACTTGGCAGGCTGGGCATACATTCTTATCATTGATGGTCCAAGTAGTGGCGGTGCCACAGAATAGGCATTTGTCTGGTCGGGATACCGATAGGTGCGGCTTAAGTAGCCACTTGAGTTTCTTTTGTATCTCCGGTGCGACAGAACTCTTGACTACTACTTCCCAGAGTTGCATCGTTCCCTCCTTTGGCTGATTCGACATTCTGCTTGCATATTAAGCAGACACATTCGTTCCCATTAACCCGCATAATAAAGGGGTGTGTGCAGAAGGTCGGCATGTCATTTGAAAAATACCCCACAGTGGATTTGGGAATAAATAGCTTTTGGGCTATTTGGCCAAGGCTCATAGTTGGGCGTAGTTTTACTATCGCTCTCTTTATCTCTGCGACTCTTTCTGGACTGTAGTGATGGGTGCTTCTTAATAAAGTCGCCTCATGCCTACTCCGGGTATGCTTCTTGTTTTTGATATGCCAAGTGACAGTGGTTCTGGGAATTCCAGTCTGTGCCGCTATTTGATAACATGACATTCTCTTCTCAGTATACAGGTGAGTAATTTCTTTGTCTTCAGCGCTGGTTACTCTGTGTACCTTTCTCATGAGCTGCCTCCTTTCTTATGATTACCTGCTGTCTGCCTTTTTCGTGATAGCTTTAGCTAAGATATCCTCGTCGATTTCAATTCCTGGTGCAAGAATCACGACTACGCTGGGGTCATACAGTACCTCAACCTCAGGGAGTTCTCCTTTCACCCAGTTAGGCGGTACTGTGATTTCTCGTCCCCCGTGCGCGGTAGACCTTCTAACTTTATATTTTGGCTGCACCTTAAAAAACATTACAGAAACACCTCAGAAAGCCCCGCATTTTAATGCTGGGGATGAATGAGGCGTAACTCCTTTCATGGTATTGACAGGTGTGTAGATTAGTAGTATACTATATACAGTATGGAATATCAACATTCGGCAAATCAGGTATATCTCATAAACTATCATCTCATCTGGTGTCCGAAGCGGAGGCGCAAGGTGCTGGTAGATGAAGTGAAAGTCAGGCTGGGGGAGATACTTCAACAAGTAGCACGGGAGAAGCGGGTTAATATACTGGCTCTGGAGATACAGCCAGACCACTTGCACCTGTTTATTTCGTGCTATCCCCAACTCGCCGTTCATAAGTTGGTCAAGGCGTTCAAGGGGCGTAGCTCCTACTATCTCCGGCGTGAGTTCCCCCAGCTTCGCAAAATTCCATCCCTCTGGACTAATAGCTACTTCGTTTCCACGGCGGGGAATGTTTCCAATGAGACAATCCGCAAATATATTGAGGCTCAGAGTAAGATTTAGATGCTGATTCAAAAGACAATCAAAGCCAAAGTCATAAACCCGACATGCCGGAAGCGGGATATCCTGGAAAAGGAATACCAGGGCTTCCAGGGTGTCATTCATGGCAAGGGGGCAGACCTCTATTCGGCTACCAGGCAGCAGGCAGAGCGATTCCTTAAGAAGGTTAAGAGCCCCCAGCATCGGCACTACCCGCTTATCCTGCGCCGGGACGTTATCAAACTGGAGAAGCGGGATACCGATATTGCCCCATGCTGGTTTAAGTTCCCCTGTTTTGGCGTAAGGGGTGGTATCTGGCTGGCTTTGAAGCCCCACTGTGATATACCCGATGATTGCTCTCTGAGAGAGGCTAAACTCATTAAACGAAAGAACGCATGGTTTATCCACCTGACAATCGAAAGAGAGGTGGATGAGCCGGCTATCAATCCTGACCGTCTCCTTGCTATAGACCTTGGGGAGAGATACCTGGCCACCGTCTGTGGCGGTGATGGTATCCACCCCCAGTTTCTGGGTAAGGAAGTCAGGGGAATTAGGAGACACTACGCTTGGTTGAGAAAGAGGCTTGGGGAGAGGTCGCTGCTGCGCACTATTAAGAAAGTGGGCGATACCGAGAAGCGAAAGGTTAATGCCGTATGCCACCGAATTTCCCGCCAGATAGTAGACGAGGCAAGGCAAACAGGCTCTACTATCGTGCTGGGAGACTTGAAGGGTATCAGGCAAAGAGCCAGGGGCAAGCGGATGAACCGCATCGTATCCGGTATGCCCTACTACAAGCTGACGCAGTTTATCAAATACAAGGCAGCCTGGGACAGCGTGGCAGTGATGGTCATCTCGGAAGCCTATACCTCCAAAGCCTGCCATCGATGTGGCTGCTTTGGTTCTCGTCCCTATCAAGGTCTCTTTATTTGTCATGCTTGCGGCCTCCGCTATTCCGCCGACTTAAACGGCTCCCGTAATATCCTTAAGAGGGCTTTGGGGTATATCCCCTCTGCCGGGGCATCTCTGACCGTGCCCATAACTCAATCTCCGAATTGAGAACCCCCGGACTTTAGTCCTGGGGAGTGTCAGCAGACTGGTTAAGAGCGCGGTAACAATAGAGAGGCTGGCTTTAGCGGCGAAAAGAGAGGAAACAGCGACCGACGCTGAGGTATGCGCCTATCTCTATACCGCCGACTTGACAGCTCCTTTTGACCACGACTGGACGCAGATCTACCTATACATCGCGGGGAAAGTGGTATCCCGGAATAGGCAGTCGGCAATACCTGAGGATATTAAGGTGGATTCGCTAAACGATTATGAGATGGGGCTACTCCGGGATTTGAAACAGTGGATATGGGACAGACGCATTAAGGTTAGGCGGGAAAGACAGAAGGCAGACACAGCTCAAGCGAAAGCCGAGGCGGAGGCAAGAGCACCACGGCAACTCGGGTTGCCAGTTTAGCTCCGGGCCAAGGGAATAGGTCCGTTTCTGCGGAAGCGGACCTATTTTTTTGCCTAAAAAAGGTGGGGAGGTCGATATCCTGCCTGTCAGAGTGTGGGGTTACCTCTGCCAAGTAAAAAAGGGGGGCTTGACAAGTTTTTCAAGGTGTGGTAAAGTAATACCATAGCAGCACCTTAGAAACTGAATAAGGAGAGGCGGGAAGGAGTAGAGCCAATGGCTAAATATTCTCGGGAAGATGAGGCAAATGGCGAGGCAGGCAAAGACCGCCAAGTCCAGCCTCAACAGTTAAGCAAAACTGGGGAAATAAAGAGGGCGTTTGACTTCTTAATTGACACCCCAGGGATGTTACGGAAAGGGGTTGCGCGGCATGGTGACTCCCTGAGGGGTTTCGTGGATTACAACATAAAGCTTTTCAGGAGTGTTGACCGGCAGTGGGCGCTATACTTGGAGTGGGTGGATTTGGATGGTGAGGGACACAGGCTCGTGTTACCTCACGAAGTAATGCAGGGAGTCCTGCAACGAGCGAACTCAATCATCGCCCAGGCGAGGAAAGAGCGAGCTCAAAGAGGTGTTGCAACCCGGAGGCGAAAGCAACAGCAGAACCAGCAGGAGCCGGAGTCGAAGGTAGAATGAAGTAAAACCCGCCTCCCCTTATTCAGGAAGCGAAGGGGATGAGAGATATGGATTCAACAGTAAGATACATAAAGCGGTCAATCCCGCGGGAGCTCTGGACCCGGGCCTGCAAGCGGGCCTTCGTGGATAAAATGACAATAACCCTCTGGATTACTAGGGCAATCTGCGAAGAGCTTGGGATAGACGAAATACGTTTTGGTTATGGGGGGAAAGTATTGCGGAGGGTGAAGATAACCGACCCCCATTCGGTTATTGTGAAAGGATTAGGTATGTTAGCAATATTATCAATACCAGGAGAGATATGGCGCCAAGCCAAAGCCAAAGCTGCTTTGGAGGGAAAGACAATTCCCCAGTGGATTGCCGGCGCCATGGAGAAAAAACTGGGAGGTGAAAAGCGATGCTGATGGTCCGGATTGTAGGCAAAATGTCTCAGGTGATGCGTTACCTTAATTGGCTATCGAAGTTTAAGACCTTCGGGGAAGCGCGCCGGGCATATGACCGGTGGTGGGGGACCGTGGAGACCGAAGAGGAGCTAAGAATGATGTTGAGATTGACAGGGAGGGGATATGAGTAGAGCCGCGTTAAATCGCTTTACGCTCTTACCAGTAAAGCTGCCTAAGACTTTTGAGAAAGCCTTAGGTTATGCTGGCAGCCGGCGGTATGTTGCTTTCTACTGGGAGCCGTATGGTGATGAGGCGGTATATGACGACGGCATCTGCTCTGGGGACGGTAACTGGCATGGATTTCTGTCCCTAGTCGACCATCCCAGGCTTGCTAGATTGCTGTCAACTTATAACCTGGGCGGTTCTGAAGAGGAGGCGGGGCACTGGCTTCTCGCCGATCTCGAGGAGCGGGAGCTCTATGTTGGGCCCCGAGACGAGGTTCACCACTTTGTTATTGAACATACCCGGGGAGCTGCCCCACTGGTCTTTGAAGGCAGCCAGGCAGTAATTGCCCCTGAATCGTTTAGTGAAATAGCGCAAAAGGTGTTGGCTGAGTTGAGGGCAGCACCGCCTCTATCTATAGATGAGGTCGAGAAACGCATTAGGGAGGATGAAAAGGCGGTCCGAGACATGGTCGCTGAGCTATAGGCAGAATGGCAACGGCTAGGTAAGCGAATATGGGTTTACATGTTTTCATAGATGCAAGAGCAGCAGATAGCTCGCTTCCATATGGGCATAAGCAATCTAGCCGTTGCCGCCCGGACCTTGAGAGGTAAGGAGGTCAAAGAGGTGACAAACGAATTAAAACAAGCCAAGGAGGCTGAGGAAGGGAGATGGCTAAGAAATATAAAGTAAAGCTGAGTATGCGACATAACAGGAAGGACGCAGCACGGAAACCGAAACATACCAAGGAGGCAAAGCAATGATAGATGGTAATAGGGCAGTCTTGGTGCATGAATTGGTGCATGAAATGGCGAATCACCTCGCCGCTGGTGAGGAAAGCGCCGTTGAATTCCTTAATGCAGCTTTTAAAACAAAAGGCTTGGTGAGTAAACTCACTAGTATGGCACAAACAAGTGAGATGTATATTACGCTGCGCACGGTCTATGACAACCTTGATGATTTACTCAAGCCTCTTTGTCCAGAATGTCATGTCAGGGCGGAGAGATTTATTACATCGCCGGCAGAACTTTACGCCCCCGAGATGGCTGAACTCCCCTATGGGGCAACTCGTCGCTGGATGGGAGAATGGTATTGCCCGAAATGCCGGCACGTTGTAGCCGTCAGCGAGAAGTGGTGGGCGGAAACCGGATAATACCACGGTAGGTCGAGCCGCTGCGGACAGGAATAGGAAGAGGGGGAAGCGGGGCATGCCTAAGTTAACGGTCGAAGAAAGAAGAGAGATTTCGCATATGAACGAAGAGGAACATCACAGCTTCCCCCGAGGAGGCAAGCAAAATGCCAATGACTGAGTTTATTTGCCCGGATGAGCACCGCATTCCAATGGAGGAAGCGGCAGTAAAGGAAATGAAAGAGATTTGCAAGGACCGTATTAAGGGGCTAATTTGTGCAGCTATACCAGGTTGCCCGTTAGAGAATGCGGAGAAGCTGGCAAGAGGTATTGTGCAGTTTATTGAAAAGGTATATCTGGAGGGATATAGGCAAGCTCAAGAGGAAGTCAGGGATTGGTATACGCCCAAACCAGATTTTGATTAGCAGAGAAGGAGGAGAAATGAAAGAAGAAATACGAGAGATAAATAGGGAAAAGGTTAAAGGGCATCTGCATCCTAACGGTGGGGGTTTTGTCGCTGAAACCGCCTATGTGGCTAAAACTGCTTATGTGGGAGACAGTGCTGTGGTCTATGGCGAGGCTCAGGTCTATGACGAGGCTTGGGTCTATGGCGAGGCTCAGGTCTATGACAAGGCTCAGGTCTATGGCGAGGCTCGGGTCTATGGCGAGGCTCAGGTCTATGGCGAGGCTCAGGTCTATGGCGAGGCTCAGGTCTATGGAGCGGCTTGGGTCTATGGCGAGGCTCAGGTCTATGGCAAGACTCGGGTCTATGACGAGGCTCAGGTCTATGACGAGGCTCGGGTCTGTGACAAGGCTTGGGTTTATGGAGCGGCTTGGGTCTATGGCGAGGCTCAGGTCTATGACAAGGCTCGGGTCTATGGCGAGGCTCAGGTCTATGGCGAGGCTCAGGTCTATGGCAAGGCTCAGGTCTATGGCGAGGCTCAGGTCCTGGCTCAGGTCTATGGAGCGGCTTGGGTCTATGGCGAGGCTCAGGTCTATGACAAGGCTCAGGTCTATGGTGCGGCTCAGGTCTATGGCGAGGCTCAGGTCTATGGCGAGGCTTGGGTCTATGGCGAGGCTCGGGTCTGTGACGAGGCTCAGGTCTATGGTGCGGCTCAGGTCTATGGCGAGACAATAATTCCCCATGGTCTAAATGGTGTGACATTTATGTGTAACGCATTTACTGCGACTGTCAATGAGGGATTTATTCAAATAGGCTGTAAAGCCAAATCAGCTGAAGAATGGTTAAAAACTACTAAGCGAGAAGCAGTAAGAATGGGCTTGCCGGCAGTATTTTATCAACCTTACAAGGTGTTTCTTGAGATGGTGCTGAACTATAAGGAGGAGAAATGAATGGCTAGGCAGGTAATAGTAAATTTTAGTGGTGGCAAGGATTCCACAGTAGCAATATTAGAGGCATTAAAGGTTTATATACCTCGTCTCGGTAACCGGGGTTACCGGAGCCAGGAAGGCTTTGCCTCCCGACCTGGAGCAGTTCGTAACCAGGGTGAGAAGGCTCGCCCGCCAGCCACTCTGCGTCGGCTTCGGAATATCCACCCCGGCGCAGGCAAGACAGATAGCCAGGCTCGCCGACGGGGTGATTATCGGCAGCCGGATTATCCAGCTTATAAAAACGCCTGAGAAAACCCCGCATTTCAATGCTGGGGATGAATCAGGCTATTGACTGTGGTGTAGATATATGGTATGCTATAAACAAGATGGAATATCAACATTCGAGGAATCAGGTCT
>Ga0315280_10002504_pt1 | contig 29700 bp, 26 predicted proteins | sample YL17G06_40_MG_FD_203697 | JGI IMG/M metagenome (GOLD analysis project Ga0315280, IMG submission 203697) | Sediment microbial communities from Yellowstone Lake, YNP, Wyoming, USA - YL17G06_40 | ecosystem: Environmental > Aquatic > Freshwater > Lake > Sediment | place: USA: Wyoming | collected... | reverse complement strand
TTCCCAATAAGAAAGATTGCCATGGTCAAATCCAAGGAGCTTTGGCTTGCTTAACACTAATGACATGCCTTATTGCTTACTCCTGCACGGTACGTCTTTTTGACGCCTAAGTAGTAACTTTTAGACGTATTGTGCAGGAAATGGTGTCGCTCTGCCAAGTGGACCCTTGAAATTTTCTCTCCAGGTCGGTTCTCATTTCAAGTTCCGGCTCGTATCTGGAATGCCTTTGGTGAACCTATTCATCCCTATTTCAGCTAGGCGTATTGACAAGGTTTCGCATAAGAACTGAACTCAACGAGTGATGAGCGGTCAGATAATACTGGCCTTGATAATTATTACCAAGCCGCTCTTGAGGTAACTCCTCTTATCCTCACGTAAATGGTGTACCTTAAGTATATCCTCTAACCCACCACTGATAATATAATCTTTGAAACCTTTGTAGTGGTCACCACCGGCAAGGAATTCCACATTCCTTGATAAGCCAGCCCATTTCCCCCGCCAAAAGCTACGCCGTTTACTGCTGCAATTACAGGTTTTTCTAGCTCCCTTATTGAAGTAATTTTTTCAATATACAGGCAACGTAATTTCTGAACTTGAGTGCATTCATTGCTTCCATTTCGCGAATATCAGAGCCGGAGACGAACACCTTATCAATCGAGCTACCGAGGATCACTACCTTTACATCCTGAGTTCTCTTTTGTAGGACTTCTGAAAGCTCTCGCAGAGTTTGCGTATCCAGGGCGTTACGAGCTTTGGGCCGGTTGATTCTTACTGCTAAGATTTCCTCTCGTTGTTCAACAAGAAGATTTTCAAGCTGCATGGCATTAATCTCTTCGTATTAAGAACATATCACAAATATTTGCCTCTGAGCTTTAAATAGTAATTACACTAGTAATGAGTTTTGTGCCAGTTGAGCTAACATTCTTATTTCTCGCCCAGGCCATATTTTTTGTAGACGTATTCGTTATCCTCACCGAGACCACACTTTATCCATTTTACTCTTGGTGGCGATTCAGACATCTTCGGCACTGACGCGGGTATCATGAATTTTCCGCAGACCGGAAGATTCATCTCCAAGAAAGTTTTGCGGATTTGCCAGTGTTTTTCCTCCAAGACTTCGCGAGGCGATCTTGTCTCGATAATAATCGGGAAACCTTTACTTCGTAATCTGTCACGCGCAGCCTTGGCACTATAGGAAAGGGTTTTGCTCACAAGTTCCTTACGCGCATGTTTGGCCAGCTCCTTCTTAAGCTCAGCTTCCAGCGTTTTCAGCTTTTCGACATCGTCCGTTATTCTATCGAACAAAAACCTCCAGTCATTTTCCAGATCCCACCGGCCGAGGATCTTCAGCAATCCCCTGAAGTCGGCGTCTAGGACAGATGCTACGGTGACGTAGCCGTCCTTGGCCTCATAATATCCATAAGGGAACAAGCACCAGTCGAAGTTTCCCACTCTAACTCTAGGCTTCTCCATGGTGAATCCCCAAACTATCTGAAATCCTTGCCAGGCTGAGGTGGCGTCGTTAGTCGCAACATCTACCATTTGCCCCTCGCCGGTTCTACGTTTATGTAACAGAGCAGTAAGTGTGCCCGCAACTGCCAATGCAGCACTCATATACCATGCCGCCCAAATCCCGGCCTTAACAGGATAGTTATAAGGATCCGGAGCTTCAGGATTTCCAGTAAGTGACGGGTATCCCGATGCAGCTTGAGCTGTTAGGTCTGTGTCGGGTATGTTGCAAAGCTCCTTTGCCTTCGATGTGTAATGTCCGTACGGCGATATTGCAACATAAACCAGCCCGGGGTTTAATTGGCTTAGCTGCCTGTATCCAATCTCCAGAGAGTCCATCAAACCTGGTTTGACGGCGTCGATTACAACATCGGCTTTGCTAACCAACTTTCTAAAATTATCCTGACCTTCCGCAGAGTTCAGGTCTAGGGTTATATGATATTTGTTTCGGCTCTCCATCAAGAATGGAAGCCCAATGCCGTTCAGTCTCTGCCCGTAGGGTGTTATTTTCCTAGCAGGGTCCCCTTCAGGAGGTTCAACTTTGATGACTTCCGCACCGAACTCACCCAACATGCCTGCAGCTATGATTCCTGCAAAGTTAGCTTGGCTGACCTCAACGACCGTAATGTCATCTATAGCTTCAGGCTTCTCTTCGACGGAACCCATCATCTCGGTCAAAAGTTTGTCGAACCTTGTCAGATGTTCTAACGTTGCTTTTCCTGTGAGGTGTTTTGAGAAAACCAAAGGCTTTTCGCTAGTCTCTTTCATTTTTTCTCACCATCCCTGTAGTTGAATATGGGGTCATTTTCTATGTCATAGTAGGGTGGGGGTCTTTGACCAACCCTGTTACTCCAGTACCCTATGACACCTTCCTTCTCAAGCTCTTTTATCTCCTTTTCTGATAAGCCCAAAAGCCTCTTGAGAATATAGCGATTGTGGTAGCCAATGGGCTTTGTGAGTCTCTTGACTCTGCCTGGAGTTTTCTCAAGCGCCACCGGTGAAGCTACCCATATTCCTTTGCCATACATTTCATCTTCGAACTCTGTAACACTTCCTCTTTCTCGTCTCCAATTGTCGTTTACTAGCCGCCAGTCATCCATTACTGGTGCGGCAGGGAAGCCGTGTCTCTTAGCCAGTTCAATAAGTTCAGCCTCCGTTTTGGTAAAAACCCACTCTTCCACAACCTTGTCTAATTCTTCGGCATTTCCTGCTTTCAGCCTTTCAAATGTCTCTCTAAACCTTTTATCTTCAGCTAGCTCGGTCCTGCCCATAGCCTTAAGCAATGCCGAAAGCTGGTTATCAGTTGCTATAGCAATGGCGACAAACCTTCCGTCTGCGGTTTTAAATATGCCGGATGGTACCATTGACGGGTCAACATTACCGGTGCGTTCCAAGTCCTCTCCCACCACGCTCATATAGGTCCAATTGAGCATTGTTCTCATTAGCGCCTCTGCCTGTGCCATATCTATGTACTGTCCCTTACCGGTTCGTTCTCGATAATTGAGTGCAGCCATGACACCCATCGCACCCAGCAGCCCCGGAAAGAAATCCCCGTAGTAATCTTGAAGTTTGTAAGTCTCTTTCCCTGGAAATCCCGTGAGCCTTGCTACCCCAGACATTGATTGGGCTATCAGGTCCCAGCTTGGGAAAAACCTCAGCGGTCCCCACTGACCGTATCCACTGCAGCTAATGTAGATCACTTTTGGATTAACCTGGCTAATCACTGTGTAGCCAATCCCCCAGGCCTCAACGAGCCCAGCTCTAAAACTCTCGACCACGACGTCCGATATTTTGGCCAGTTCTAGAACTAATTCCTTCCCCCTAGGTTTTTTCAAATCAATGCCTATGAAACACTTGTTTGGATTAAGCGATTGAAAGTATGGGCAGGAATCCTTCCAATACTTGGCCCAGTATGTTCCTGTTCTCCATTGATCACCCTCTTCAGGCTCTTCAACCTTTATCACTTCAGCACCAAACAGCCCTAACCATTTTGAAACTACAGGCCCGTATATTACACGGGCTAGGTCGAGAACTCTAACCCCTTTCAATACCTCCGGCTTCTCGGAGGTTTTTGACCGGTCGAAAATCTTGCCAGTAAACGCAAAATAGTCTTCTGAGAATTTTCCCATCCTCCTAACCTCCTAAATTAGATGCCTAAATAGGCCTTCTTAATATGCTCGCTAACTAAGAGTTCCTCGCTGGAACCCTCCATCACCACGCGCCCATTTTCAAGCACATAGCCTCTATTGGCTAGCCCCAGCGCCTGCCCAACATTCTGCTCAGAAAGCAAGATAGTGACTCCTTCATCACGGAGAACTTTCATAGTGGCGTATATCTCAAGGAGAAGGTTCGGAGCTAGTCCTAAAGACGGCTCGTCGATCATTAGCAACTTTGGCCGTGACATAAGGCCACGTCCGATGGCAAGCATTTGCCGCTCCCCCCCACTCAGGGAACGAGCCTGAAGATTACCCCGCTCCTTTAATATCGGGAAGAGCCTCCAAACTTGTTCCAGAGAAGCTCGCCTCGCCCTCCAAGCCTCTCGTCTACCTGAGGCCCCCATCAGAAGGTTCTCGGTAACAGTCATGTAGGGAAATATTTCACCCCCTTCTGGAATTTGGATTATGCCAAACTCGACTCTCCTGCTAGGAGGTAAACGGTTAATAGGTTCATTAAGGAAAAAGATGTTTCCTGACGTAGCTTTGACCAACCCAGAGATGGTTTTAAGTGTTGTTGTCTTACCGGCACCATTTGAGCCGAGTAATGCTACACATTCCCCTTCCTCAACATTTAATCTAACATCATAAAGCGTCTGCACGATACCGTATGAGACATTGAGGCTTTCAACCCTAAGCATATCTCGCTCCCAAATATGCTTGTATAACCTTGGGGTCGTTAGCTACTTCCGATGGAGTGCCTGACGCAATCTTCTCACCATGGTGGAGGACCTCAACTCGGTCGGTTGCTTCCATAATGACCTTCATAACATGCTCAATCCAAAGTACTGATACATGGTACTCGTCTATCATCCGCCGTATCAATTTTATGGCACGAAGCGACTCAGCTGGGTTCAAACCCGCCATGACTTCGTCAATCATTATAACTTTTGGTGTAGTTGCCAGTGTTCTTGCCAGCTCCAAGGCCCTCAACTCGTAAAGCGTTAAATCACGTGCCAGTGTATTCCTCTTTCCAAATAAACCAACAAATTCAAGGCAGTGTGACGCATCAAGCAAAGCATCGCCAAAACTCATGTGAGGTCTATGCTTGCCGCAAAGCACACCAACAGCAACGTTTAACAGCGTTGTCATGTCTGGAAATGGTCGAGGAATCTGAAACGTTCTACTTATACCCAACTGGCATATTTCATGTGGCGCTTTGTTTGTAATATCCATACCATCGAATTCAATCTTACCGGAGTCAATTTTGTATACTCCACTTATAACATTCATTACAGTAGTCTTCCCAGCCCCGTTAGGGCCTATCAACCCTACTATTTCACCTTGCTTGATGGACAGGCTTAGATTACTAACTGCAACCACACCCCCAAAGTGCTTAGTAACATTCTGCATATTCAAGAGCATGTTAGGCAACCTCGACATAGATCTCTCTGGTAATTCGTATCAATCAAACTTTTTGTCAGCGCTTGCGCACACGGATGGTCGGGAAATACTCTCTATATTTATGTCTACGGTATAGCCCGTAGAGACCTTCAGGAAGCGTAAAGAGCAAGATCAACAATATGATCGGGAACAATACGTGGTGAATCGGGCCGAGTGCAGTTAAACCTTTCTCAAGGGAAGCCACAAAGTAGGCACCGACCACTGAGCCATAGATCTCTCCGCGCCCACCGACCATAACCATGAGCAGAATCTTTAACATGAATGCAAGTGGTAGATAGGTTACTCCAGCAAACGTACTGAAGTAGTGTGCTATAAACCATCCGGTGACTGCAATCATCGCCGAGCTAATGGTATAGCATACAATTTTCCACTTGTTTATATTCAACCCCATGGTGTTGGCTACATCTTCATCGTCGTTAATAGCCGCTGCATAGAGGCCTATCCTTGACCTCAAAATCTTGTCCACTATGTACAAGAAGACCAGCATCATCACCAGCGAAAGATAACAGGAAACAACATAGTTTAGTTTGACCATTCCAAGGTTGACAAGCGGCGCTATCCCGCTAAGACCAGATTCTCCTCTAAAAATGCCGGTGTAAACATATGTGAACTCCAGAAAAACCAATGGCAATATCAACGTGATGACTGAGAAATACAGCCCCTTGGCAATGGTAGTGAGCGGACTCAACATCAAACCGAATATCAACCCCATGAGTATGACTATCGGCAAAGTCTGTAAAGGCCCCCAACCTAAGTGTATGCTAAGTAGAGCAGCTGTAAAACCTCCGATACCAACGAAAAACTGTGGCCCGAAGTTCAGCCGCCCGATGCCAACGAATTGCCAACCCATTGAAATAGCTATGCAGGCATATACAGTTGCCGTAGTGATTAAGGTCAGCATATCCGGCCTTCCGCTGAAGAAAATAGGCAACAGCGCCAATCCGCCTACAGCTAGTAGTGGATTCCTCCAATACCTAGGCTCTATCGCCCACTCCAGCTTCAAGTCCTTGATATGAAAAACCAGGCGGCCCCTCTTGTGCTCTACTCTTACCATAGTGACTCGCTCCGGGCAATGCCTTCGGGCCTAAAGACTAAGACTAGCACGACCATTATCAAGGTAGCTAAGCCCATGAGACGTGGATTGACCATAAAAGCAACTGCAGCAGCAATGAAGCCAACTATATAGGCGGCCCAAAGAGTACCCCTGATGTTACCTAGACCTCCAAGGATGGCCACAAGTATGGCCGTCTGTAGTAACGGCCAGCCCATGGCAGGTTCTATTGACCAGATTGGGGCCATGACAAGTATGGCCATTGTGGGAGGAATAACTGAAAGTATCATAGCTAAGGCATATACCCTCTCAATATTAGCACCCATAAGCTGCGCAGCTTCTAGATTTTGACTAACAGCTCGTATAACTAGCCCGCTTCTCGCTCTCGTGAGATAGATAACAAAAAGCGCGGTAAATAGTATAGCTACGCCTGCGGCTATAAGCATTTGGTTTGGGATAGAGGCTGCACCGATTTTGAGAGTACCGGGCAATATGGTTGTTGCAATATTGACTCCTGCCATCACAGGATACTTGTAGTTAACGGCTTCCTCGACGACCAACGCTACTAAAAGAAGTGATGTCAGAAGAAGCTCCTCCTTCTCAGCATATCGTCTGATGATCGGAAAATAGATCACCACTAGGGTAAATACACACTGAATTACAAACATGCCAGCGATAGCTGGGATTAACCCTAAACCAAACTCCTTCATTAACATCCAAGTTGCGTAAACCGCTGCTACAAACGTGACACCATAGCCTAGATGAAAGATCCTTAGTACTCCACAGACCACAGAAAAACCCAGAGACAATAACAGATAAAGGGAGCCCAAAACAAATGTGTAGATAACGACCATTTGGACAGTATCAAGCACCAATGTCTTCCCCAGCTTACTACTATGATTAATTATTAAGAAGGAGGATAACCTCGAAGATTACCCTCCTTCTTCTCTTTCTGTCGCTTAACTTCCAAAGATATTGGTAGTTTCCTGAGCTTTCACTTTGAGCGTTGCCTTAGCTCTTTGGGAGATACGTACCCTACTCCCGGGTTGGTCTTCTCTGCAACCTCAGGTGGATGCAGCATCACCAGTTTACCATTATCTTGCCACTGAGACAATGGAGCGATGGGCCCATACGGATATATTCCGTATGGGAACATCCCAAGTTTTTTCCAGGCATCTGCAAGGGAATGACCTTCAACTATCGCCTTGACGGTTGCTTCTGCAGCACCTGATTTGTAGGGATAATTATGGGCGGTATGATCTATCGGATTCACCTTCATTCTTCCTCTGGCGCAATCTATCTCAAGTTTCTCCAAGGTCTTGATCAAAGTTTGAGCATCTGGCGTTCTTGCCTTTTGTACTCCCGCAGCCCAAAACAATGTACTATCATATGCTCCCATTGCCAACCAATTGCTGCCGGAGTAACCGTAGGTTTCATTAAAGCTCTTCAAGTATTCGCGTGTCTTACCCACGACCTCATAATCTAGCCAGTCTGACGGCCACGTGCCGATCATACCGAGGCAAGCTCCACCTGTTGCATCCCAATATTTCGGAGATACTCCGGAATGCATGAATGGTATGTCCTTCGCTGGAGACGCTGCCCACTGCTTCGCCAGTATGTAGAAATCACTATAGGCACTCATATGAAAGTCGATGTATTCTGCTCCAGAGGCAGCGATTTTTTCAAAAATAGGCAGGAACATTTTCTCACCTACTGCTATTTTAGCTGTGTAAACCACGTCGATGCCCCTATCCTTATAAACCACGTCCGGATATGGAGGGAAGCCGTATTCAGGCCAACCTTGCCAGTAGGGGTTGTAATCAAGCAGATCTTCGCCAAGAATAGCCACCTTTTTGGGTTTCGGCTTTATTTGCTTCTCTGTCAGATAGGTCTGAACCCACGCTCCGTATATGAACCTATCAGGCGCAGTCGTATATAGGTTGAAAAAAAACTTGTAAGCGTCATAGTTTTCTCTTACGGCCTTAGGGAGATCTTCAGCTGATGCAGCGGCGTTCATCATTATATGCGGATACTCACGGAAAAGTTCAGCACCAGCTTTTTGGCACGCAATAGTTAGCGCTCCCATTTCACCAACTACTACCATCGATACTCCGTCAGTTATCACTAGTTTCCTGTATGTTTCTACAGCTATTGGCACTTGCCCCTTACTGTCTTCTTGTATCAATTCGACTGTCCTGCCAAGGATGCCTCCTTCAGCATTAATCTTCTTGACCGCTACCTCGACTGCCTGGGCAGCCGACTTACCTACCGGCCAAGCCATAGTAGCTATAACACCTATTTTAATCGGTTTCTCAACCGGTTTTTCTACGGGTGTCGGTGCGCACCCAAACACTACTAGCAAGGCTGTGATCACTAAGATTACTGTGAAAATGTAGATTTTGTCCTTCATAACACTCTCCTCCTTTGGTTATTGATAAGTGAAAATATGGGGGTGAATTTTAGCATAATTCAGCTAGTGCTGTCAAGCTTCTTATACGATAAAATGCCACATATCGGCACCCAAACTGACGGCCACGAGGCAAAAACTTTGTGAGGCTCAGGAAACAAGGCCGCTTGCGCTACTCACAATTACTTTTTGCCCCTCTTCATTCTCCATCCACACGTCAAGCACCAGCCGGATTCTCGAGTTTTCCATCTGCTTATCTTTGATAATGCCCTTCACCGTCACCGTCTCGCCGTCTACTACCCCACCACCAATAAAAGACACATCCACTTTGCCACCCTTGACCCAACCCTTGTCAAAGAAACGAAGTAGACATTCTGACACATAAGCTAGAGTGATAACACCAGGTACGAGCGCCCCTTAAAACCCAAGGACTTTGCATATTCTTCGTTGTGTGGGCTTCCCCACGGATAACCTCCGGGGGGCACCGTCAGTTTTGCTTTCTTGGTCAGAGGAGGTAATTCGTCGCCTACTTTCATATCCCTGTTAGCAACGCTCATCTCGCATCCCTCCTTTCGGTAACTAGTAGCCAGGTATTTCGGCTCTTGACTAATTCAACCCTGTCTTCATCTACAGTTACAGTCTCTACAGACTCGTTTTCATTCTGATAGAGAAGGAGAACAAGTTTGTCCGCTTCCACGCACTGCAGTCGATCATCGTCTTCGGTATCCTTACTCTTGCTGGGATTGTTATTGGTTGGATAGCCTGGATGCCTATCATCGGCTGGTTGATTGGTGCGGCTTTCTGGTTGTTCTGCGTTGTGCTGTGGATAGTCTTGATGGTTAAAGCTTACCAGGGAGAAAAGTACAAGCTGCCCTGGGCAGGTGACCTGGCTGAGAAGAATGCTTAAGCTGCATCGATCGATAATAGTTTGACATCCACGGGGCCTGTCACAATAAGCTAGTCAGTGCGAAAAATTCCTCATGGCATCACGCCGTGTCTCATCACCGGTGATGGCGGGACAGAGCGGCGACTCAAAGCCAGGTCTAAGGCACGGGTAATTCTTGGCCTGGTCTCACGTGGATCGATGACATCGTCCACATTGAAGATGGCTGCAGCCGGATACGGTCCGCAGTATTTCTTGTACGCCTCCTCCAGTTGTTTTTTGAGGGCTTCCGGGTCCTTCGATGTTGCTAAGTCAGCGCCGTAGGCTGCTAGCAGTCCACTGCTCATGGGTAGGGAACCGAAATCCGCTGTTGGCCAGGCGAGAGTGAGTGTTTGCCCGGCTCCATACCCGCACATGGCACATCCTCCGAAGCCAAACGCCTTGCGTACAACTACCGTGATCTTTGGAACATTAGCCCAGGCAAGCGAATAGGCCACGGCTAAACCATACCTCAAGGCGCCTTCCCGTTCTGAATCAGGGCCTGTCATTACACCTGGTACATCCACCAAAAACACGAGAGGGATGTGATAAGATGAGCATAAATCGATGAAGTGCCGCTCCTTTTGAGCTGCTTTGGCAGTGATGGCACCGGCATAGACCAAGGGCTGGTTAGCCACGATACCCACAGGATGTCCGTTCATTCGGGCTAGTCCAGTGATCATCATTGGGGCATAAAGTGGCTTGATTTCGAAGAAGCTGCCTCTATCAACAATACAGTTAATGATGCGCTTCATATCGTAAGGCTGGCGTGGGTTACTTGGCAGAATCTCCAGCAGCTCGTCGTCTTTTCTTTCAGGGTCATCATCAGGGGGTACTGATGGTGGATATTCCCAGGCATTGCTTGGGAGATATGAGAGGTAACGTTTGGCTACGAGTATAGCGTCTCTGTCGTCTTCGGCGGGGTTATCGGCGACGCCGGAAATGACGCAGTGCACTTCGACTCCGCCTAGCTCTTGCTTACTTACCTGTTCACCGGTAGCGGTCAGCACTATGGGAGGCCCGCCTGCTGCCAGCATTCCAGTACCCTTGACCATAATGATGAACTCAAGAAGGCTACCTACTAGTGAAGAGTCACCGGCAGAGGGTCCCATGACCACACCTATCTGAGGAGCAACGCCGGACATTCTGGCGATCATGATATGATGGAAGACGGCGGGGAGACCTTCTCCGATGAACTCCTCGGCTCGAGCCCCAGCGCCGTCGAGTAGCCAGACAAGGGGCACGCGTTCTTGTGTGGCTATCTCCACCATCCGTATCTTTTTCATAGCGTGGGTTCTCCCCTCAGACCCGCCTAGAACGGTGAAATCTTCGGCAATGACGCCAGCTCTTCGGCCATCAATCCGACCAAATCCTGTGATAACGCCATCTGCTGGCGTGATTCTATCCGCCATCTCAGGGCGGTGACTCTGATGGGTTGCCAGCAAACCATATTCCTGGAAGGTGCCGGGGTCCATAAGTAGCTTGATGCGCTCACGAGCGGTTAGTTTCCCTTGCTCGCGTTGCCGCTTGACTTTCTCCGGCCCGCCCATCTGTAGGGCTTGATGTCTTCTTCGTTTCAGCTCTTCCAGGTCTTTTTCAAACGGCAGTTTCGTAGTCTCTTTAGGCATCAGTTTTATCCATTGCCTTTAGGTTCCCAGGGAAGGCGTTTGCCCTCTGGGGTATAGCGGTAAAAACCCTTCCCAACCTTTCGGCCCAAGCGACCTTCTTTCACCATCCGCTCAATCAGGTCAGAACGAGGCATCAGGTTTTCCTCTCCCAAAGCTTTCAAGGTTTGCCCAATAAGGGCATAGGTGTCCAGTCCGGCATTATCGGCGATTTCGAAAGGGCCGGCATTCCAGCCGTAGCCCAGCCGCATACCTATATCCACATCTTCGGGGGTTGTTATCCCTTCAGCTACCAAATCCGCAGCTTCCCGGAAGGCAGCAGAGAAAATGCGGTTCATCACGAAACCAGGGATGTCTCTCTGTGGCATGGACCGTGCCAGTCATAGAATACTTTGTAGCCAACACGAGAGCGTAGTCATTAGCACCAATTGTGGGATGAGCAATGCGCCCACCGAATGGCGAGTCCTGAAAAAATATGGATTGTGGTCATCTACCGCATCCGCATAGTCACGAACCATCTCTTCGGTAACTAGATACTCTATCGGACCAAGCCCCTCACCAACCTTCGCTTGATGCGGGTCTACACCTTGTGCGATGAATCCACCCATGTCTTTCATTTCCATTTGCTTGTCTCCTTAGTAAAGCTTATCCACTTAGCCTCGTTGCTGCTACTAACGCGTTTCTCTAGATTTATCTTAGACCGTTCAATTGCTTTTTGTCAAACAACATTTGGTAGCGTGTCAAAGAGCTAACTAATAATTATAGGTGTGGAGACCTATCAAGCGCAACTCTTTCGGCAGCACTAAGAGCACCAAGATAGCTTAAAAATACCGCAGTTCAGCTGGATGTATCCAAAAATTGCTACCGCTCACAACACCGCTGTTGTTCTCTACTGTCAACAATCCATCGTTTTGTTGGATGGCGGCGCATATGGACTGCACCCCTATGATTGGACAGATGAGGTTAGGAGAGTCTGGCGGGGATACTCCGGTATCCTTTTGAATAAGCATTAGCTCCTCAAAGTCATTTGGTGAGCGGTAGCCAAGCGCCGAATGAAGCCTCTTCTGATTATAGACCTCTTCAATGAAATAGGGAAGCCTGGCTAACACCTCCTCAAACGTCTCATACTCACATAGATACACCTCCTCATATTTCAGCGTTTTGAAGAAACTCTCCATCATGGCGTTTTCGTAAGGGTTGCCTGTCCGCGCCATGCTGATTTCAAAACCATGGCGCTTAAGCTCGTCTATGTACTCAACGGAGGCATATTGCACTCCCTGGTCTGAGTGATGAATAACACCGGAACCGGGCCGATGCCAAGCTAGAGCCATTCTCAGCGCCTTCAGCGTCAGAGCGGTATCCAGACCTGCGGAGACAGCATAACCGATCACACGGCGGGAATAAGCGTCCAGGATAGCTGCCAGGTAAACAAAGCCTGTCCGAATACGGATGTAGGTGATATCAGAAAGCCATACCTGATTTAGCCGGCTAATGACCGTCCCCTTGATAAGATTGGGATATCTGGGGAAATGGTGCCTGCTCTCCGTGGTCCTCACCCACCTGCGCTTGACCCGGCACAAGAGGTCACTCTCCCGCATCAGCCTGAGTACCTTCTTGTGATTTACTGGCCACCCTTCGTGCCTCAGCTGATGGGTAACGCGGCGGTATCCGTAGCGGGGAAACTCAAGGCAGATAGCCTCAATCCTGTCTCTTAAGTCCGCCTCCACCTTCATTCGCTCGGGGCCCTTACCCTTCGGCTTATAGTAGAAACTGCTCCTGTGGCCAGCTTCATCAGTCCACACCCCCACCGAATAGACCTGATGACGTGTTTGAACCGGCCGATGATTTCCCGTTTCTGACCGACTGGTTGAGGCTGTGCTGGAGCCCCCTTTTCAAGAACTCGTTCTCCAGGGTCAGCCTGCCCACCAGTCGTTCCAGCTTCTCTATCCTGTCCTTGAGGGCAGCTTGTTCGGTGGGCTCATTGTTGAACTTGCCCCGACTGTACTGTCTTTTCCAGTAATAAAGCAGGCTCAAGGTAATATTGTATCTACGGCAGAGCTGAGCAGGCCTGCTTTCTCCGCTCAGCAGCTCCGCTACGATCTGTCTCTTGAATTCTAGACTGAAACCTCTTCGATTCTTCATGGCAAGATCCTTTCTACACCCCATTATAGGGTATCCTGACCCTGCCAAACCTTCCTAACCCAAAGTGTCCAGTCCCAGGGGTTCACTCCAATAAATGTTAATCGACCAGTGCAAAGGTTTTGGAAGAGTTTTTCAAGCTTTGAAACATGAGTTACTACGAAACCAATGCTGGTTGCTATGGGGGATAATGCGGTAAAATGTCAGCTCTTTGACATGCTACCCCAGTTGCATTGCCCACTTCTGCTGTCCATTCCGCCATACCGCCATACTGCCACAGAATGCTGTGGCGTGTGTGGCGCTATGACTAGCTTAAAATTGTAGCGCCCCTAATGGCGTGGCGCTGTGTGGACATGAACGTGGCGCTGTGCACATGAACGCGGCTTCGGTGGACACGAAGGTGGCGTAGGTGGACACAAAGGTGGAATGAGCCGAACGCGGGAATGGCGAACATGATGAAAAGGTGGAGCTCAAAGGGCAGAAAAAAGAACTCTTATCTTGGCTTTTAGCCTTACGACTTAGCCCATCTCTCGGTGCTGGATTGTAGTAGGAAAGCACCTTAGTCGGAAGGCTCACTCGCTGTTGCTTTTTGGCCTAATATTTCGATGTTATGTTGGTTGGAAGTAAATAGCCAGCAAAATTACCACAGGAAATTACTACATGCCACGGAATTACTACAAAGGCAAAACGACCAAATCCTTCCCTCATCATAATAAAAGATGATGAAAAATTTAAGAAGTTTTTCTTCATCGGCTATTTTATTAATATGATGAAGTTCAAACCTCTTCCTTACTTCATCGGTTTATTATTATGATTATGATAGTAGAAATCAGTAGCAGAGCAAAGTCCAACCTTTAAGTCTGCTACCTTGCACTATCCGTATACAGTAATAGTGAAAACGCCAAGCGGTCTAGACTTCTGCACATTTTGGCTATTTGTTCAGCGCATTTTGTATTGGACAATGCTTTAGGACAATATAATTGTGGGAATTCTACTGGCAATTTAAGTGTTTGCTGCGGCACTCCTTCGTTGTATCAATAAGGCTATTAGCAGCCACCAGCCAATGACGCCCTTTCATCAAGCCTCTACTGAATTAAATGAGTGCTTACTTTCCTCAAATAACCACGATATAGGAACTTTTAGAACTTCAGCGAAAGCTGCAACTTCGATGTCCGAAACAGGCCTCTTCCCGCCTTCTAGCTTCGCTATCCCGGAGCGATCTATGGTTATTCCCAACACTTGCAGTCGGGCGGCCAGTTCCATCTGAGTGATCTTTAACTCCTTCCTGGCCTTGCGGACACTTGAACCGACTATGTTCTTTCTGCGCACATGCTTCAGATGATACTCTGCCGCCTTAAAAGGGTAGGAGCAAGTTCTAAGTGTCCACTAATTTCAGTTCAAAAAGCATTCCAATTTTGCTGACTATTTACAGTGATCGGTTTGGGCTATACCTCCAAGATGCCTTGAATCGGGATATGTTGGCGATTTGGGGGCAAAAAGATATAATGCTGATAAAGATTCATACTAATAGACTGGCACGGGTAAGATTCAATAAATAAGGATGTGTGAGCCTACACAGGTAGCAACTAGAAGTTTACCTGATGAAGGGTGGTACGTAAATATTCTGTGGGAAGTATGCTCGAAGATGCCAGAAAATGCCACAGAGGTGCTTGTCCTCCAGGCATTAAAGCAAGAGGGAAAAAGCCTCCGCCGAAGCGGAATGGGGAGAGGAAAAGGGAAACTAGACGATGTCTAACCATCGGGTTAGGGGTGCTCACCTTTTAGAGGCAGAAATCAGAATGGTAGGTCGTTGGTCAGGATTCACTGGCCACTGAAAAAGCATTTAACTTGAAGGAGGCGATAATGAGCAGCGGCAACTGCGAGCTAAAGTTAAGGAGCTGGTTTGAGATTTGGAAGAGTGAGAGGTGCGGTCGGCGCAGACGTGGGAGTTAAGGCAAGACCATAATACAAAATACGAGAAGGAGGAAACAGAATGGCTATAATAACCCGTCAGAAGTACATCGACAACTTGAGAAAGCAAAGGCCCAAGGTGTTTCTAGCTGGCGAGAGAATAGAAAATGTTGTTGATCATCCTATGTTCAAGGGAGGCATAAATAGTATAGCTGTGTCGTATGATTGTGGCCATGACCCTAAGTTTAAAGACCTAGCGGTAGTAGATTCGCCAATCGTCAATGAAAAGGTTAGCCGATGGACTCACATAATCGAGGATGGACAAGACGCGCTCGCTAAGTGTAAGTTAATGAGAGAGATGGGTAACTACCTTGTGGCATGCCCCTATAGATGCATGACTTCTGATATGTTAAGTGCTGCCTGGGTCATTAGCTATGATATTGATAAAAAGTATGGCACAGAATATCACAAGAATGTCATCAATATTGTTAAGGATGTCCAAAGAAATGATTGGACAGTAGGAGGGTCACTAGTAGACGCAAAAGGAAATAGAAAGCTGCCGCCTAGTAAACAGGTAGATCCAGATATGTATCTTCACGTGGTGGAGCGCAGGAAGGACGGCATTGTGGTAAGAGGAGCAAAGGCTCATAGTACTGCAGCCGCATATAGCAATATGTTATGTATTATGCCAATGGGTCATGTGCTAAGAGAAGATGAAAGGGACTTTGCAGTTGGCTTTTTCACTCCAGTAGATGCTGAAGGAATTACCCATATATGCCGACCTCCAGCTGTGACGCCGGGACCTAAGGGACTGGAACATCCGTATAGTTCCAGATTTGGAGGTCATGTCGAAGCATTCACAGTGTATGATGATGTTTTTGTACCTTGGGAGAGGGTTTTTATGTGTGGTGAATGGGAGTTCAGTCTACCATTGATGACTATCTTTTCCAGCTTTCATCTAATGGGCAAGTGTGGTTGTAGAGCAGCCAGTATGGACCTGTCCATTGGAGCCACGGCACTAATCGCCGATTATAACGGTGTAGAGAGGGAATGTCATATACGGGAGTACCTTATTGATATGATTATGAATACTGAACTTACATACTCCTGTGGGGTTGCCGCCGCCGTGCAAGGAGTAAAACATGATTCTGGAGTGTACATTCCTAAGAGCACACCGGCATATACTGGTAAGGCTTTCGCCGCAAAGAAGTTAGGTGAAGACCGCTATTATATGCAGGAAACTGGCGGTGGTTCAGTAACGACAATGGCATCGGAGAAGGATTATAGAAACCCAGAAACAGGTAAGTACTTGGAGAAGTACTACAAGGGTAGAGAGGGGGTGCCAACAGAGCATAGGATGAGAGCCTTAAGACTCATCGAGGACTTAACGGCATCCGAATATGCGGGATGGTATCATGGAATGTCTATTACCGGGGGAGGAACACCTGGGGCGTTAAGGTTGACGCTCTTCTTTGATCACGACTTTGAGGCAAGCAAACGAAGAGCAAAGAGAGCCGCCGGAATAACAAAGTAGATGTCTTCTAGGGGAGCTGCTAGAGAAACTGGGGAGGGCCATTGGCTGTTGTTAGGCTACAAAATCACCAATTCGGGGAACATGAGCTTCAGCAAATGACATAGATAAATTAGAAAAGTGCGAAACTCTGCCCATAGCTAAATCCAGCAGTATTTTATCACACTCGTCCGCCTACTGAAAATTCTTTACCCCAGACTAGGAAGCGGCTTAGAACTGAAGATAACACATGACGGAATGTTAGTAATCTTGTTCTCATTTGAATTTCAATGGTGTATAATAGGATTAACTCGGCAAAATGGAGGGGTATAGAACGCATGGCAAAGGGGAAACAGTAAGGACTGGGCGACGAACTGTTTGGTACAAGGCTAGGTGAGTTGCGTGATACCTCTGGCCCAACCAAAAGTGAGTTTGTCCCTCCACTCGATGTATCAGCTGCAGAAGAAATAGAGGAAGCCCTTTCTGAACAGGAGGGATTCTGGGAAAGGCAAAAATTGGCCGGGGTGAGTTTCTCGCCCAATTAAATAACATAACCGATATAATAGACTTGCCTAACCACAAATATATTGGAAGAGGTCCGCAAAGAACTAGATTTCTATTTAGTAGATAAGGGCAAGAAAAAGGTAAAAGGAGTGAAACGGTCATGAAGGTTTTAGGCATTGTGGCGAGCTACAGGCGGCTAGGTAATACAGAAATATTGGTCAAGGAAGCATTGATGGGCGCTCAGGAACAAGGGGCTGAAGTGGATATCATAAGGTGGACAGACTACAAAATACTCCCTTGCGAAGGAGATGCAACCTGCATGTTCATGGGGAGAGAGTGCAAAAATAAAGATAAGGATGACCACGACTACTTACTGAAAAAGATGTATCAGTTCGATGGCGTTATTTTCGGCGCTCCATGCTATATCCTGGAGGTTGCAGCAATAGTAAAGCAGTTCATAGATCGTCTGTTTGTGCTATCAAGTCAACCTACTCAAATGAGGGGAAAGCCCGCGGGTGTCATCATACCCTACGCCACGCGGGGTTGGACATCCTACGCTTTTCTTCAGCCAACCATACTGCTCAAAAACTTAGGAATGGAAATTATCGACCGGGTGCTGATCCACATTCAGGCTATGGCCGAGGCAACAAATGACCAGAGAGCGCTGGACAAAGCGCATAAAATCGGTGTTGAAGTAGCCACAGCGATTAAAACCGGGAACAATAAATATCTGGGAGATCCCGGGGTATGCCCTGTCTGCCATGACCGTATCATCCGTATTTTTAAAGATAATGAGGCCGTGGAGTGCCCCACCTGTGGTATCCGTGGTCAGCTCAGCATTGAGAATGGCAAGATCAGCGTTCATTTCCCCGAAGAGGATACCAAATGGGGCCGTTTTGCGGAGCAGACTGCATATCGCCACATAACATATGAAATAAAGCCCTCGAAAGACTTCTTTGTAAGAACGTGGCCGATTCTTAAGGAAAAACGGAGGAAGTATAAAGACTATCTTAAAATCGAACGAGAGCAGGTAATGCCGGAGGAGAGGAGATAGTACCATGGAAGAAATCATGGCTAAGCTCAGATGGTTACCTCTCGGTCCTACTTGCGGTCCTGCAGTGCCCATCAAAAAAAGTGAACTGGACAACATAGCCAGAGAGCATGGGGTGGATATCTCACTGGAAGAAGTGGTAGGCAAGAATCTGAAGGTGGAAGGGGATGTGATGAGAGAGGAAACCATGGAGAGCGCCCTTGAGGAGATCACCCAGACGGTGGTTACGGTATCTGGTAAAGATGAAGGAGCATTCCGGAATGCGGTGCGGGCATTGATAAAGAAATACCGTGCCCCGCGTACCACCCAATCTTTCTGGGGTAGCACAGATAGAGGTAAATGGGTCATTACCGAGTTGCTTGACGAGTATGACGGCTGGTTATAGGAATGATAAACTCAGCAAGAGACGCGCTAGCAGCGGGAACCAGAGCAATTGAAAGGTTTTTTGTCAGTCAATCCGCCTATCCTCCTGACCTGTTATGAACGTCTAACAAAGGGGCGATTCGTTGCCCTTCCACACAACTGTTTTTTGTCTCATTAAGCAACCTAGCCAAGGAACCGAAGGCCTCTGAAGCGCATAAGGCATCGTCAAAACAACACTTGGCAATTGATGCCCTGTTTTTCAAAGGCAGAAGCAAGTTCCTTACTTGTTCGGGAAAAGAAATCATCGCTCATTGTACCCTCTAACTTATATCTCCGATAAACCCAATCGCCATAATGGTAGTTCATTCTGTCGATCAATATGTAATCCACCTTTCCCCCGAGCATGGCAACAAGCTCTCCGGCCTTGGGGAGCATTGGCGCAATCATTGCAAAAGTTCTAATGCCCGCGAGATGCAGCTCATCCAGCGCTTTGATTCTTTCCTTTATTGATGGCGCATATGGTTCAAAGAGCCGTCTTATACTTTCATCTCCCGTGGTAACTGTAAGCCCAACTTCAATCTTATTGGACCCTCTAAGCAATCCCATGTCGCGTAACACAAGCGCAGATTTCGTCTGGATTGTGATTGGCCAATCATGTTCAACTAATATTTCAAGGCACTTTTTTGTCAGTTCATATCTTGTCTCTATTGGTTGATACGGATCGCATACTCCGCTTATCCACACCCTACCCGGTGGCTTCTTATTCCTCTCTTGCTGTAGTAGATCTGGCGCATTAATCTTAACGTCAACAAATTCACCCCATGGTTCCTTATGTCCGGTGGTTCTTTTCATAAAGCGAGCATAGCAATAAGTACAACCGTGCTGACAACCAGTGTAGGGATTGATCGTATAGTCAAAAACTCTTGATTTGGATAAGATGCTTCTTGCGTAAATTTCTCTAGCAATCATGGACCTAAAACTCTTAATTATGAATATCTATATCGCATCATGATAATAGTATCCTAAAATCATTCAACTACACCCCTGCCATTGTACCTAACAACGAATTTTATCATTTTTTATTAAACTTGATTGACAGAAACTTGGATTGGTCACTCCCTTCGATGTCTACAGAGAGTAGTATTTCCAGGTGTTACAGCGCAGAAAGGAGGCCAAGAGCAGGACATTAGAAGCCAGAAGAAGCTATAATAGCACCGTCAGGGAGTTGGGCTTTGGGCCTTAGAAACGTCTATTATTTTCAAGACCCGAGTGTGCCACTTTTGCTGAAGACATACAATTGGTTGCCTCATAGGAAACGTGGAAAGAGCTATGCTGTATGCAGGGAATATGCCAACAAAATAAGCATTGACATTTTTAAGGTTAAGTTAAATTCTTTTTTCTGTTGTGCTGATAAAATCGGGAGCTACACTTCAACGAACAAATATTATTAGGAGGTGATTACATGATCAGAACGGTTGAACAGTATCTTGAAAGCCTTGACGACGGAAGGGTCGTATACTGTCTGGGCGAAAGAATTAAAGATGTAAGGACTCATCCGACATTAAGGACAATCATCCGCTTTGCCGCTATGGACTACGCCCTGCCCAATAACCCTAAATACCGCAATCTCTTCGTCACCAAGAACGAGGAGGGTGAAGATGTCAATTTCCTATTCACGGTTCCCAGGACATCTGAAGACCTTCTTCGAAGGCGAGAGTGCTTCATTACGGGAATCCGCTCCGGCGGCGGCATACTCCTACATTGCATGGGCATCGACGCTCTTGCGGCAGCCACACTTGCCGCAAACAGAATGGATAAAGCACTCGGCACAAACTACGTGGAACGTGTTGAAGCGTACCGCAAGCACCTGCAGAAAAACGACCTGGGTCTGACAGGAGCCATGACCGATGTAAAAGGTGATAGGAGCCTGCGCCCTTCGAAGCAGGCCCAGCACAAGGACTTTTACGTACGTGTTATAGACAGGCAGAAGGACGGTATCATCATCAGAGGTGCCAAGATGCACATCAGCGCCACTCCCTGCGCCAACGAGGCCATTGTTCTCCCCTGCCGGGCGCACGGCGAGGAAGACAAGGACTATGCCTTAGCCTTCGCAATCCCTCTTAATGCCAAGGGCGTCAAACTGCTTGCTGTCGAACCGGTCACAAGAATCTATGGCGAAGAAGCGGCGTGGGACTACCCGCATGCATCGGTGCTGCAGCCCACAGAGTGCATGATTATTTTCGACGATGTTTTCGTACCATGGGAAAGAGTTTTCATGTGCGGCGAGTGGCAGTTCTCCAGGGATATTACTTATGGCTTTGCCAGCTTTCACCGGCTTTTCGGAGCCTCCAAAATGGTGGCAGAACTTGAAACACTTGCCGGCGTAGCCAGATTGATCGCGGAGTACAACGGCCTCGAGAAATACGAACACATCAGGAACAAGCTTGCCTGGCTGGCTATGCTAACAGCAACCGTGACTTCCCTCGGCAAAATGGCCTGCATCGACTGCACCAAGGATCCTGACTCCGGCATGATGGTGCCCGATCTCATGTTAACCAATTCTGCCAAGTTCACCTTTGCTGACAACTACCATGAGGCTTGCAAGACGGTGCAGGACATATGCGGAGGCATCGCGACCACGGTGCCGACCTACCGGGACTGGAAGAATCCTGAGATTCATGACTATATTGAGAAATACCTCGGAGCCAAGGCGGGCGTGCCTACTGCAGACAGGATTAAGGCCAGCCGGCTCATCAAGGATATGACTCAAAATTACTACCAGATCGACCACATACATGGCGAAGGTTCCAGGGCTGCCCAGCAAATATTCCTTTACATGAGCGCCGATTGGAATAGGTACATTGCCGCTGCCAAGCGGGCCGCGCATATTGACGGTTGGCAGGATGACTCGACATATGGGCCTCTACTGGACCCCGAAAAAGTCGTTGAGCCGAAGATGCCTCCGATAGATACCTCGTACAAATTATGAATGGATTTAAGCCCGAGGGAGCCAGAAGCTGGTCATTTCAACGAGAAGAGGATTAATAAGATGGAGACTGCGCTTGGAGTCAGAGCCGGCTTCATGGGCATCGGCATCGCCCAAGTCTGCACACAGGCAAGCTACCAAGTGTACCTGATGGACACCGGAGAAATAACTACCCTATAATTTGCGAGCTAATTCGGCTGCTTGTTCAACAGCTGCCAATATTTTCCCCGGCTTGGCAGCGTCTCCTATGACGTAAATTTCGGGTACAATACCCTTCACTTTTGGTCCCAGCTCATTAACAGATTCAGCTCCTGTGGCTATTACCACTGCGTCCACAGGACCAAGAAAATGGCTACCTTCGCCGGAGCTTACCTTGATGCCTCCCTCGACAATCTCTTCGACAGTCGTGGAAGTTAAAATCTTTATTCCTTTTTCAGCAAGGCGCCGGCGTAGAAAATAGCGGGCTGCAGGGCCTATATCGCGGGCGGTATGACGAAGCATCTCCACAATGGTTACCTCTTTGCCCTGTTGAGCAAGATAGTCCGCTGTTTCGCACCCAACCAGGCCGCCACCTACGACAACTACCTTATCTCCCACATTCGCTCCTCTAAGAGCTTCAGCAGAGGCAATGACATTTTTTCCATCAACGCCTGAAATCTTCGGAACAAGCGGTTTTGATCCAGTAGCTATGATTAAAACGTCCGGAGCAATCTGCCTAACTATATCGGGAGTGAGTTCCCTGCCCAGATGTACTTCAACCCCCAATTCCTTTATCGCTTTAGCACGTGATAGCGTTACTTCATTGTAAATATCTTTCTTGGGGGGGATGACTGCAAGATTTATCTGACCGCCAAGAGCCGTATCTTTTTCGTAGAGAATTACCTTATGACCCCAGAGAGCTGCTGTTCTGGCTGCCTCCAGGCCCGCCGGCCCACCACCCGCAATTAGAACCCTTTTTCGTTTAGAAGCACGTGGGGAGGCATATTCGGCTTCTTTGCCGAGCGCCAGGTTCTGAACGCAGGTGATCATTGGTCTGCCCCATATGACAATACCCTCAATGCATCCTTCATTGCAGGAAATGCATTTAACGATGTCATTTTTCTGACCTTTAGCTACTTTATTCGGCCAATCGGGGTCGGTCAGCGACTGCCTTCCGATGGCAACCAGGTCAGCTTTGCCGGAACCTACTATTTCCTCAGCTATATCCGGGTCATTAATGCGGCCAACCGCTATAATGGGTACCGACAAAGCCTTTTTGAATGCCGCTGCCATCCCAGCATTAAACCCTTGCTCCATATCGGGAGGGGCACTGGTTACTGCACTCGATTCCATTACCCCAATGGAAACATCGATAACGTTGACTCCTTCTTGAACCAGCCTTTTAGCGACTTCGACGCTTTCAGTTACTGTCCTGCCCATAGGAACAAGTTCGTCACCGCTTATGCGGAAGAAGATTGGAAAATCGGGACCGACTAGCTGCCTTATCCGGCGGATGATTTCTACAGGAAATCGGATAAATCCCTCAAAACCTCCGCCGTACTCGTCCGTTCGCTTGTTAGCATAACCTGACATGAACTGTGAAATAAGATAACCGTGGGCCCCATGCAGTTCAATGGCGTCAAATCCGGATTCTTTAGCACGTCTAGCTCCCTGTGCAAATAACTCAACGAGTCTCTTGATATCCTGAATGGTTAACTCTCTTGGGGCCTGACGCCAAATAGGGTCAGGTATGGGTGAAGGGGCAACAGGTCGTAGACCGCCTAAAATAGCTGGTAGTGTTACTCTACCTGGATGATACAATTGGATGCCTACTTTAGCACCAGCATTATGGAGGCGGTCTACAAGACGTTTTAAACCGGGAATGAAGCGGTCATCGAATATGCTCAACTGGTGCAAGCTTCCCTTGCCTTCTACCCCATCTACTGCCGTCACCTCTAGAGTAATTAGCCCAAAACCGCCTTTAGCTCTGGCCTCGTGGTATTTAATTAGACGGTCTGACACGCTGCCATCCTCTTCAGCAAATCCGGTCCCCATTGGCGGGACAACAAGCCTGTTTTTAAGTCGCATACCATTTATTTTTACTGGTCGGAACAATGAAGGATAATATTTACTCATCTCAGATACCTCTCGATAGAATAGTAGATTTCGGACAATCTGCTTAGCTAGCCAAAATTATAGCTAATTTTCAATTATTCTGCAATGACTTTGATGACGTGCCACAATTATTGTAACACTTCTTAAGTTAGAGTGCTGGCATGAGAGGTGGCAGTACTGCTTCAGGAGCTGGCGCACGATAATCAAGAATAGCTATACAGTCAGAACCGGCTGCATCCCTCCCCATCCAATAGGCAAACCGCCATAAGAATTTACTGCACAATAGCATGAATTATTACCTATTGAACAAAAGGTAACATGAAAGCATAGTCCCCCTCGGAGGCTCAGGCATAATAGAGCCGAAGAAATTCTGAAGGAGGGCACTATGCATTACATCGGAGTGGATTACCACAAGAGGTATTCCTACATAGTGGTGAAGGATGAGGAAGGACGAGTCGAGAGAAGGGGTGCGGTGAGTAACACCAAGGAAGAACTTCAGAACTTTCTGGAGCCATATCGCCCGGGGATGGCAGTGTTGGAGGCAACACGAAACTGGGGCTCCTCTATGACTGGCTGGAAGAGGTATTAAATGATGTGGCTCTTGCACATCCTTTAAAGGTCAAGGCTATTGCCGAGGCCAGGATCAAAACAGATAAAATCAGTGCCGGTATTTTGGCGGACCTCCTCCGTGCTGGCTTACTCCCGAGGGCGTACGCTCCCAGCAAGCAGACGAGGGATTTCAAGAGCGTTTTGAGGCAGCGGATGTTCTTTGTTCGGGTGCAGACGATGGTGAAAAATCGAATCTATGACATTCTAGATCGGCATCCTGAGGTGCTTTTGCAGGCCCCTGAGGTCTCGGATTTATTCGGAGCTGCAGGGATGCAATGGCTTAGCCAAACAGTGCTACCTGGGGAAGATAACAAGCTCCTTACTTCTGAGCTTGAACTACTTAAGTTTCTTAGGGAAAAGATCTCCCAGAGCAACAACACAGTCAAAGAGCTAGCCCAAAAGGATGGAAGAGCAAGACTATTACAGAGCATCCCTGGCATTGGTCCGTTCTTCTCTGTGCTCATTCTATATGAGATTGATAATATTAGCCGATTCAGGGATGAGAAGAAGCTATGTGCTTACGCTGGCCTTGTCCCTTCGGCACACGCCTCAGGCGGCAGGGTGTTTCACGGCAGGATTACCAAGACAGGGAGCAAATGGCTGAGGTGGGCAGCTATTGAAGCAGCACAGACTGCAGTTCGCAGCAACCCTGAATTCCAAGCTTATTACCAGTCTGTCAGGATAAGGAAGGGTACCAATGCGGCCAAGGTGGCTACCGCCCGAAGGCTATTGACCATTATCTACCGGCTGTTGCGCCAGGAACGATTGTATGAGAGGAGAACCACCATACCAAGAAAGACCACAACCCCGGTCGCCCTCGTTACGCCCTAGCTGACACTTAGATGTCGAGCTGCTACAAAAGGTTAGGGGGCCGGGGATCGCAGGTTACTATGTGGAGGCTATGCCTCGACGGATAGGAGAATGATAACAGCCCTAATGAGCAAATCTGGGGCAAGCGATGATGGCAGGAGACAAAAACAGGAATAGAGGGACTTGCACTATGCTTTCATAGGAGGGCGTAATGTGCAGTCCTTCGCATCTGAGGGAGCGGAGAAATTTTGAAACACCTGACACAGTTGACATCAATGGAGAAAACACTATAATTTGATTTGGAGCGAATGTCGGGGAAAATGTGCAGGTAATCCCTGAGAAGAGATTAAAGACGGGGGCATGGACATGGGTACTAAAGGTAGAAAAAATGTTAAAAAGCCTAAGAAGCAAGCATTAGAAAAGAAGGCACAGAAGGCAGAACAAAAGAAGAGATAAACGTATCACCCATAATGGGATAAAGATAGTGCTGGTACCCAGACATGACAATCGCCTGTTTGTTCAGCAGGTCACTTTGGTCCAGATTGTGCAGCGAGAAAAGCAGTTGCTCCTGGCTCCGATGCCTCAAATCCTCATTGATGTAGATTACCATGACGTTTACCATAGCGTTTACCTTATCGTTTACCATATATAGTTTACCCGACTTTTACTGTGTTATGTTGGTGATAGAAGGTATGACAGGAGGGGGGAGGAGGGGTATCTACCCGTAGATATAAAATTTGTCCGGCATGCTATATCAAAAATTGTAATTGATATAGAAACACAGAGGTCGGATTAATTCATCAATAAAGCTACGTCAACTCAGGCATGTCCCGACTGTTCTCTGGAAATAACCACAGATGTGATAACTCTCTCCATGCGTGATAGGTGCCTGAGCTTTTACTCGAAATTTGCAAACATTTTGCTAACGAACTTATTGTTACGTCACAGCACAGGGTGGCATGCCCAGATACGAACTGTGGCTTGACGCCAAGCTAGGTGATGCTTTATGCTACTTGGTGGCATTAGGTGGGACATCTGGTTCACAATTCGTAAACCGCCGGTCGTCAGTTCGACTCTGACCGCTGGCTCCATTTTTGGTTAAGCAGGTAATCGATGAAGAAATTGCTCTCCGGAAATGAGGCCTTTGCCCTCGGCGCCTATCATGCCGGTGTAATGGTGGCATCAGCCTATCCCGGGACGCCAAGCACTGAGATACTCGAATCTATAGCTTGTTTCGATGATATTTATGCCGAGTGGTCAACAAATGAGAAGGTGGCTATGGAGCTGGGTCTCGGCGCAGCCTACGCCGGGGTTCGAGCCCTGGTGTCTATGAAACAGGTGGGGCTGAATGTGGCTAGTGACCCTTTTATGGCTGCCTCGATAACCGGCATTAACGGTGGGATGGTGGTGATTGTGGCTGATGACCCTGGAGCACATAGTACTCAGAATGAGCAGGACACCCGCCACTATGCCAAGCTGGCTAAGGTGCCCATGCTGGAGCCCAGCGACAGCCAAGAGGCATATGACCTGATGGCAATTGCCTTTGAAATCAGTGAGAAATTCGATACACCGGTGCTGGTGCGTTCCAGCACCCGCATTTCTCATTCTAAGTCGGTGGTGGAGGTGAATCGCAGCCGGCCTGCGACAACGAAGCAAGCAAGCTTTCAACATGATGTAGAGAAGTATGTCATGCTGCCAGTCCATGCCCGGCTCAGGCGTCCATTAATAGAGGAACGTCTGGTCAAGCTAACTGCCTATGCCGAGACCTTTGCTTGTAATCAGATAATTAAGGGCGAACGTCATCTTGGCGTGGTCAGCAGCAGCGTTGCCTACCAGTACGCCAGAGAAGTTTTCCCAAAGGCTTCATTTCTCAAGCTCGGCATGACTTATCCACTGCCGCAGAATTTGCTCCACCAATTCGCCGCACAAGTGGACAGGATAATCGTTGTTGAAGAGCTCGACCCGTTTTTGCAGGAGAGTATGCTGGCGATGGGGATAAAGGTTAGCGGAAAGGAATTTATCCCCAGGATTGGCGAGCTAAATCCGGGCATCGTTGAGGAAGCTGGTTACCGTGCTGGATTGCTGGCTGCACCTTCACGGAAGAAGGCGGACCTGCCGCAGGGGTTACCTGGGCGCCCTCCTGTCTTGTGCGCCGGCTGCCCGCATGCCGGCATATTCTTTGTGCTCAATACCATAGGACAGCGGTCTAAGTTGCTTGATGCTAGAGGTAAGTCAGAAAGGGAAGGGAAATTGATTATCACCGGGGATATCGGCTGCTATACGCTGACTACCTATCCCCCGCTTCGTGCCATGGATACCACCGCCTGCATGGGGGCTGGCATAGGTCAGGCTTTAGGAATGGAGAAGGCCGGTGTTGTCAGCAAGGTGGTAGCTGTGATCGGTGATTCCACGTTTCTCCATTCCGGCATTACCGGCGTGGTGGATGCAGTGTACAACCAAGCACAGGTGACAATCATAATCCTGGATAATGGCACCACTGCCATGACCGGCCATCAGGACCATCCTGGGACTGGCATTTCGGCGCGGGGTAAAAAGACCAAGGCGGTGGAGCTGGAGCGGCTGGTTCGTGGCATCGGAGTTGATGATGTCAAAGTGGTAGATGCCTTCGATATGAAAGCTTTGAGGGCGGCTGTGAGAAGTTCGATAGACAATCCTGAGCTTTCTGTCATAATAGTCCGTGGTGTGTGCTCGGTGCGACTGCGGAAACGTTCCGGCGCCAGAGCTGTTGACATGGATAAATGTGATGGTTGCGAGACCTGTCTAAAGCTTGGCTGTCCGGCTATACAGAAGCTTGACGAGCAGGTTTATATCGACGCCACTATGTGCGCCGGGGATGCCTGTACTATTTGTGAGCAACTTTGCCCTAAGAAGGCGATAGGCCCGTTGACTACTATCGGGGCTGAGGAGTCGAGGTGAAAAAACGAGACCTGCTTATGGTTGGTGTGGGTGGACAGGGTATTGTCCTGGCTAGTGACATATTGGGTGAGGTGGCTCTCGCTGCCGGATACGATGTCAAGAAGACAGATACGCTGGGCATGGCGCAACGAGGCGGCAGCGTCGTAAGTCATGTGCGGATAGCTAATAAGGTCTGGTCTCCTTTAATCAAGGAAGGTGATGTTGACGTTCTAGTCGCTTTCGAGAAATTGGAGGCGGCCCGGTGGAGTTATTATCTTCAGGCTGGTGGTGTAGCCATCGTCAATAATCAGTCAACGCCGCCATTGTCTGTAAGTTTAGGAACTCATCGCTATCCCGGCGATAAAGAGATAGAGGGCGCCTTGAGGCAGCGGGCAGAACGCATCTATTTTGTTGACGGAACAGATAAGGCTAAAGAGTTGGGTGATATCAGGACGCTCAATATGCTTATGTTGGGATGTGTGTCATTCCTTCTGCCCATTGAGGCTGATATTTGGAAAGATTGCATTTCTCAGCGGCTATCACCGAATATCTTGAAAATAAACATGGCTGCTTTTGACAAAGGTAGGGAGGAGATGTCGAGTGCCAATCTCAGATAATGTCAGCAAGCGTATGATGGAGGGGTCGTGGATCAGGAGGATGTTTGAAGAGGGGGTCAATCTCAAAAAGCGCTATGGCGTGGAGAATGTTTTCGACCTTTCTCTGGGCAATCCGGTAATGGAGCCACCGCCTGAGTTTAACCAGGAGTTTAAGAAGCTGATGAAGGAACCCATACCGGGGATGCACAGGTACATGGAGAACGCCGGTTATGCGGAAACAAGGGCTGCCGTGGCAGTACAGCTCTCACACGAGACTGGCATCAAGTTCACTGTGAACGATATTGTCATGACCTGCGGTGCTGCCGGAGGCTTGAACGTGGTGCTGAAGACGATACTCAATCCCGGGGACGAGGTGATTGTCTTCGCTCCTTACTTCATGGAGTTTGGCAACTATATAGACAATCACGGTGGGGTTATCAGGGTTTTGCCTACAAATGAGCAATTTATACCGAAGCTCGATGCTCTTGAAGCCGCGGTTACCGCTAAAACGAAGGGTGTAATTATCAATTCTCCCAATAACCCAACCGGCGTTGTCTATAGCGAGGACTTTGTGAGACAGCTTGGAGAATTGCTCCGCAGGAAAGAATCGCAATACGGGACGCAGATTTTTCTGATAAGCGACGAGGCATATCGCAAAATTATATACGACGGATTAACATACCCCCCCGTTTTTCACCATCATCGTCACAGCATAGTTGTTGCTTCTCATTCTAAAGACCTGGCGCTCCCCGGTGAGCGTATCGGCTATATCGCCATACATCCGGATTACAGCCAGCGGAATGAGATGGTGAATGGCTTCGTTTTCTGCAACCGAGTTTTGGGATTTGTCAATGCACCAGCGTTGATGCAGCACCTGGTGCGGAACCTGCAGCATGTCACTGTCTCAATCGCCGATTATCAGAAGAAGAGGGATTTTTTGTATGGCAATCTTGTTAAGATGGGCTATTCAGCGGTGAAGCCACAGGGGGCTTTCTACATGTTTCCTAAGTCCCCGCTGGAGGATGATGTCGCCTTTGTCAATGAGCTGCGACAGTGGAATGTGTTAGTTGTGCCCGGTCG
>Ga0315280_10002503_pt1 | contig 29701 bp, 35 predicted proteins | sample YL17G06_40_MG_FD_203697 | JGI IMG/M metagenome (GOLD analysis project Ga0315280, IMG submission 203697) | Sediment microbial communities from Yellowstone Lake, YNP, Wyoming, USA - YL17G06_40 | ecosystem: Environmental > Aquatic > Freshwater > Lake > Sediment | place: USA: Wyoming | collected... | reverse complement strand
CTCTATTACATGTTCACTTTTTAATGGTTGGAATCCAATCTGCCAAAAAAGCCCAAAATCATTAATTTTAACTCTATCAATTTTCCATCGGACCTGAGGCAAAATTTTCAACACGTGAATTCTAAATCGCAACGGCCAAATTACTTCTTTTCGCTTTAGCTCCTCTTCCCATATCAAGTTTACATTGTCGATGTATTTATCTTTTACCACTCCTACACCAATAACTCCTCCAACAGGAGAAGTAGAATAAAACCATAGAAGATCTCCAACATTCATCGCTTGAAACTCAACCTGATATCTTGGTTTTAATCCCCAAATTGGCACGGGTTGGGATAGAGCTGTTTCCCAGTTTCTGGGGATACCAATTACTAACCAATTTTGAATTTTGTTTCTCATATTAACTTCTTTTCTTTGAAGCTAAAAACTTTGCTTTTAGTGATAATTATGTGGTCTAAAACGTCGATGCCCATTATTTTGCCGGCTTCTTGAATTCTTTTGGTGATTTCTAAATCGTCTTCGGATGGCTCGGCGTCGCCGGAGGGGTGATTATGGACTAAAATTACTGAGGCGGCATTCTGGCGGAGAGCTTCAGCGAAAATTTCCCGAGGATGAACAATGCTGGCGTTTAAAGTACCGATGAATGTTGATTGTTTTTTCCAAATCATTTCATTCCTGGCGTTAAGATAAATAGTCATCAAATGTTCGCGAGTTTTGTCCCGTAAATAAACTGCTTGGGCTACCACATCTTTTGTTGAACGAATAATTGGTAAGGTTTCATCTTGAATTTTTAGGGCTCTTTTTACTAATTCTTGGCTGGCTAAAATGATACAGGCTTTGGCTGGACCTATCCCTTTAATTTTTGAGAGGTCTTCATATTTCATTTTAAACAATCGCTTTTTGGAATATTTTCTCAAAATCTGTTGAGCAACCTCTATTACATTTTTCCCTTCAACGCCCGTACCTAAAAGAATGGCTAAAAGCTCTTCATCCTTTAGATTCTGCGAGCCCTTTTTTATCAACTTTTCCCTCGGCCTGTCGGCCTCGGGAAGGTCTTTTATTTTTGCCATATTTTTATTTTATCACGATTTTTTATTTTTCATCCCCAGTAGTAGAACCTCGGCAAGCTCGGTTCACTACGGGGTAGGCTCGGTCTTTCGATTTAAAAACCGCCCCTTTGGCTGGTTTTTTTTCTTTTTTTCTCCAACTCCCTGACTCCTTTTTCGCTAAACCCGAAGTGATGCGCCACTTCGTGCCAGACAACGTTTTTAACGATTTCTTTTAACTCCGCTGCCGAGCGGCTGATTCTTTCCAAAGGCGCCTGGAAAATAGTGATTTTGTCGGGTAACTGCATACCGAATCCCCTGCCCCAGCTGGTTTTGGGAACTCCTTGGTAAAGACCTAAAAAGGGACCATTTGGCGAACCCTGTTCCACCACAATTTCAACATTGTCCATTTTCTGCCGGATATTTTCGGGAAAAGATTCAAGTGCCTCCGCCACTAATTTTTCAAATGCCGAGTTCTTCATTTTTTCTTTTTATCACTTCCAACCCTTCTATGTTCTAAGCGGGTGGCTAAACCCCATTTTCTTTTTTCTTTTTGAGGTCGTTTTTGAGGTTTTTTCATAAATCTATATTAACTTTGGCACTTTTGAGTTGTTTTGTCTACTACCGGGCTTGACATTCTTTATGGGCAGTGTATCATCAATATCAGACGATAAGTCGAAGTAGCTTAAGTAAGTTTTAAGTGAAAATTTAAAGCAGAGTTAAGTAGAGCGACTTAGAGTTGTAAAGGTCGCTTTTTGTTTACCGAGCTTCCATTTATGGAAGTGAAGGTGAAGAAGAGGGCAAAGCCCTCTTCGACTTTAATTCATCAAAAAAATAACATGGCATACAATTCAGATAGAGGATTTGCACCTCGAGAAACAGTCAAGGGCAATTGGAAATGCTCAGACTGCGGGGTAGAAATCACTGAACTCCCTTTTCAACCAGCTCCAGACAGACCTATTTATTGCCGAGAGTGCTGGTCAAAAAGGAAACCCAAAAGAGATTTCAGTAGATAATCCTAAAACCCCCACCAATATGGTGGGGGTTTATTTTGCTACAAAAAATCGGCCTATTTTATATCGTTTAATGTTGCTTGACGAAGTGGCAATTTAAACTAAAATTAAAATAAGGTCGAAAATCTATTAAAAGAAATTAATATTATGACAAATTTTTGCCCGAAGTGTGGGGAAAAAATCAATCCAGATGATAGATTTTGTAAAAATTGCGGGGCTGCTCTGATTGAGTCTGTTGAAGCTCCAAAAGAAGAATTAAAGCCCGAGAAACCACCGGCTCCTATCCAAATTCCTTTAAAGCCTTCCGAACCTCCGGTTATTATCCAAATTATTAAGGCGGGCATTCAAATATTGCTTCTGGGTTTATTCCTATACTGGGTTTGGTACTCTTACGGTTGCGCTACCGGAAAATATCCGAATACCGGTGATCAGATGTGTCAATCTATCTATCAAGCCTTTAAAGGTGGAGGAACTACCGGTGGCGGGACTACTGGAGGAGGTGGAGGTGGCAGTAAGACAAGTATAGGATGCCAGCACTGTTCACCAGGTTACTGTTGGACCGGAACGGCCTGCTGCCCCAAATCTGCACAATACTACTGTAATGGTTACTGTTATCGCTCCAGTAGTGAGGCCTATAACGCGGGTTGTCATTGGAGCAGCTGGACACGGTACTGTTGTTATTAGCACTGGTTACTTAATAGTTCTACAACGGATTCCGTCAAAACATTTATTCATTCCACAGTCACAGACTTTCACCTCGTAGCTGTATTCAGGCGAACAGCCGCAGGCACCGATAAGGCAGGTATTCGGAAAATCTCCGGTGGCTTTACAGCAAAGAGAAGTTGCAACGGTTCCCCCTGAAATCAGACAGGTCTGTTCTTTGTTCGCCCATAGATAAATCCAACATCCTACGGCAATAACAACCAACGCTATAACGATAAAAAATGTTTTAGACATATTGTTTCACTTCTTAAAGGTGCGGGGTAAATTTTTCCCTCGGCCTCTCAACTTTTGGCAATTCTCTAATCTTGACCATAAACTTAATTAGGGTTTATTTAAATAACTTCCTCTGGCGGAAGGTTTTGGCGATTTCTTCGGCGATTTTCTTTCCAAATTTGGTTAAAGAGAAGAAGGTTTTTGGGTTACCGGTAATTAATTTCCTTTTTCTAAGAGTTCGAAGAGGCCGGTCGAGCTTCCGAGAATCCGGCCATTCAGGATTTTTGGAAAAACAAAATGTTTCTGGAAACAAATTAAAACTTTCTTTAACTAATCTTTCAAACGTACATTTTTCCCCGTTGTTAACTATCAAGTATATTCCCAGAAGAATCAATTCATTAATCCCCAGATTTTTGTATAGTTCTTTATCAAAGGATTTTTTCATACCCTTAAACACAATATTCCAACATTCTCAAGAATGTTGGAATGTTTCTATAAATTTTACAAATTTTTTTCCGTAGGGTGAAAGGAAATGAGTAACCAATCTCCCTCGGTATTTTTTATTTACCAGACCTGCCTGGACTAACCGTCGGGTATGTTCAGAGATGGTCTTAATATTGCAGTTCAGAATCTCGACAATGCCCTCGAGGGGAATCCCTTCATTTTTCGCAATTAAAAGTAAAATCTCAATCCTTCTGTGATTGGCCACTCCTTTAAAATGTCTTTCGAATTGTTTTGCCGTTTTCATATCTTTATATTATCGCAATCACCACAATATTCCAACATTCTTAAGAATGTGAGAATGTCCTCAGTCCTTAACAAAGTGATCTAATTTTTGGGATTCTTACTTTCACTCTAACCCATTTTCTATTTTTAATCAATTTTGACAACTTTTGACTAAAAATAAAAAAATGGGCAAAAGCTACGTGGCTTTTGCCCCTGAATTTAAGGAAAGGGGTCATCTGGATGTTGCCATAGGTAATGTCTCGTTCTAGCTTCTGTAATTTTTCTTAGCGTATCATCCCAGTGAGCATACCAATAGATAGTTCCTGCCTTGGCAAGAGCCTCACGCTTTTGCTCCTCTATTTTGTAACTATCTGGAGTGTAGTGATACATTCCCTGGGCAGTTCTCCCAACGTCTGGGTGAAGGCATTTTAGATGATGGTAACGGCAAAGGACAATCAAATTCAAGGGTGAAATAATCTGCTTTTCCGATGGATGATATTTTGCCCAACGGGGCGGAACAATGAAATGGATATGGAGGTCTTTTCTATAAGTACAACTCCCGCTTACATAGTCGATGAATTGGCATCTTCCTCCATCTCTACGAATAACCCATCGTCTTTGTTTTTCTGTTAAAATGGAACTTTCCTTATCTCCCTCTCCTTCTGACAATTTATTATTTTTTGAAGAGCTATCTGTGGTTGACAATTATACCACCTCTGATTTCAATATACACTTTACTTAAAATTTGTCAAGAAAATAAGAACCTTGATTTCCCGCTTCGCTCAAACTAAAAAAACGGCTTTTTCAAGCCGAGTTTTATATTAAAATTTCTTTGATTTTGTTATAATGTTTTGAAGATGGTTACGAATATTCCACCACAATATTATGCCATTTCGGCAAGGCTAAAAGAGGCTAAAAGTAATGAAGAAAAAATCTCCGTTTTGGAGGAGATGTTGGCTATTTGCCCAAAACACAAGGGAACAGAAAAACTTCAAAAGGACCTGAAAAGAAAAATTGCCAAATTAAAAAGGGAAGGGAAAAGAAAACCAAAAAAAGAATCAATTTATTACCTTAAAAAAGAGGGGGCTGGTCAGGTGGTAATTATTGGGCCGCCGAGTGGTGGCAAATCGAGTTTATTGAATGCTTTAACCAATGCCAGGGTAAAAGTTAGTCCTTATCCATTTACTACTCAAATTCCTCAACCGGGAATGATGCCTTACAAAAATATTTTAATTCAATTGGTTGATACTCCCCCACTCTCAAAAGAATTTTCTCCAGCCTGGATGGGAGCGATTATCAGAGAAGCTGACGGTTTATTAATTGTTTTTGATTTGTCAAAAGATGAAGTTGAAAACGAAATTCAAGAAATTCAGGAGATTTTAGATAGCTGGCAGCTCAAGAAAAAGAAATCAATTTTGGTTGGCAACAAAATTGATTTGGAGGGAGCAAAAGGAAATTTTGAAAAATTAAAATCTCAATTTAAAATCAGGGCTATATCTTGCTTAAATGGTTTTGGATTAGAAGAATTAAAAAAGGAAATTTTTAATTTGCTGGAAATAATCAGGGTCTATGCCAAACCGCCAAATAAAGAAGTAGACTTGACCCAGCCTTTTATTTTAAAAAGCGGTGCCTCTCTCTTGGAATTAGCTATTAAGATTAATCCAAATTTTGCCACTAATTTTAAATACGCCAAATTATTTAAAAAGGGTTTAAAAAAGCCCCTAATTGTCGGCAAAGATTATCTCTTCCAGGATGAAGATGTTGTTGAAATTCATTTCTATTAAGGTATTAAAATTGGTAAGATTTTTTGGAAGACGCTAATTTTATATTCTTTTTCAGGTTCTGGCACCTCACCATCTGTCTCATAGGGAAGAAAATCGGGAGAAGAAATAACGATGGGGAAAGAAAATTTTAGCATCTTTACTTCCGGTAAATTAATGTGGGTTCCTTTGGTGGCGCGGAAAAGGGTTTCAAAAGCCCGAATTCTACCCAAAGGAGTAATGAGGCAGAGATTTAATTTTCCATCGTCAAAAAGGGCGCCGGGATTGATTTTGAAAATTGCTCCATAACTTTGAGTATTGGTAATGGCGGCTAAGATTGATTTACCTTGAAAATTTATTTCTCCCTCGATTTTAACTTCGAAATTTGGAATGGCAATAATAATTTTCCCGGCTGCCCCAAAGAGATAACTCAAATTTCTTGGCAAAAAGGGATATTTTGTCTTGAGGTCATTAGCAATTTTATTGACCTGGGCATCGAAACCAAAACTGACACAGTTGATAAAATATCTTTCATTAACCTTCCCTATATCAACAAGAGTTTTTTTGTTTTTCCTCAAAATCGAAAAGGCATTTTTGATATTCTTAATTCCGAGTTCTTTGGCAAAATTGTTTCCGGCCCCAGTTGGAATTATTCCTAAAGCAAAATCGGATGAAAAATTCCCCTTTTTTGCTTCCATTAGCCCATTTAAAACTTCATTTAATGAACCGTCTCCGCTAACAACAATAATTCTCTCAAAACCTTCTTCAATTGCCTTTTTGGCTAAATTTTTGGCAGACCTTTCTCCCTCTTTTTCGGTCAATTCTTCTTTGACCTCAAACTCCTTTTTAAATGCCAAAACCTCTTTTTGATACTCTTTTTTTGCCGGGGGCCTAACGATAAATTTGAACTTCATGATTTTTGTTGTTCCAAGAAAGTTTTTGTTCTTTTGATGTGTTTTATCCCAGATAAAATTACGGCTGGAAACAATATTTTAAATATCTGGGGAGAGAGAAGAAAAACCAAAATCGCAGCAACAACAATTCCTATCATCCTACCCAAAACCTGAGAAATAAAGACGGAAAACAGTTCTGTTAATTTTACTCTTTTTTTCATTATCAATTCGGTCAGGAAAATAAAAAATCCAATTACTGCCAAAACCAAAAAGATAATTTTCCAATTCAATGCCAAAATCACTCCGGCTAAAGAGGCTAATCCCCTCCCGCCCCGGAATTTCAAAAAAATCGGCCAATTATGACCAAAAACAACAAAAAAAGCGGCCAGAAGCTGGCCGAAAAAAGGATTGTAACCCAAAAAACCGAGTTTTTGAGCCAAAAAAATCGATAGAGCTCCCTTCCCTAAATCGCCAATTAGAGCCATAATGAGCGCCTCCAATTTTCCAGTGGCTCTCCAAACATTGGCTGCCCCAATATTCCTTGACCCTACCCAAAAAAGATTTTTTCCATAAGCCCTGGCAACAAGATAACTGAAAGGAATTGAACCCAGCAGATAACTAATAATTGAAATTAAAATTAAGTACATATTTTTATGTTCCCTCTCGCCAGGATTCCAAATATTTTCTTTGTTCTTTTGTCAATTCATCAATTTCAACTCCCATTGTCTTTAACTTTAATCTCGAAACCTCATTGTCTATTTCCTCAGGAACCTTATAAACCCTTGACTCCAACTTTTTATTTTTTGCCAGCCATCGGGCAGTTAAGGCCTGTAAGGAAAAACTCATATCCATTACTTCTGAAGGATGCCCCTCAGCAGCCGCCAGATTAACCAATCTCCCCTCGGCTAAAAGATAAACCTTTTTTCCATTTTTCAACTTGTACTCTTCCAAATTCTCCCTGATATCTCTTTTTCCTTTGCTCAACCCTGCCAAATCTTTCAAATTTATTTCAACATTGAAGTGGCCAGCATTGGCTAAAATTGCTCCTGATTTCATAACCAAAAAATGTTCCTTTCTAATTATGTTTCTATCGCCAGTGGCAGTGACAAATATATCTCCAATTTTTGCCGCTTTTGCCATTGGCAGGATTGAAAATCCATCCATTGCGGCTTCCAAAGCTCTTCGAGAATTAACTTCGGTGATGATGACATTAGCTCCCATTCCCTTTGCCCGCATGGCTATTCCCTTGCCACACCATCCATAGCCAGAAACAACAAAATTTTTCCCAGCTAACAAAGCCGAGGTTGCTCTTAAAATTCCATCAATTGTTGATTGACCGGTTCCATAGCGATTGTCAAATAAAAATTTAGAATAAGCATCATTAACCGCGACCACTGGATATCTTAGCGCCCCTTCTCTTTCCATTGCCCTAAACCTTATCACCCCGGTCGTAGTTTCTTCTGTTCCTCCAATTATATTTTTTATCAATTCAGTCCTTTTTAAATGAATTTTGCTTATTAAGTCTCCACCATCATCCATGGTTATATTCGGCTTTTGATTCAAAACTTGATCTATACACCAATAATAATTTTTGTTACTCAATCCTCGCCAGGCAAAAACTTCAATTCCTTCCCTGACCAAAGCGGCAGCAACATCGTCTTTTGTTGATAAGGGATTGGAACCACAAAGAAAAACTTTAGCCCCGCCAGATTTTAAAGTTTTAACCAAAACGGCTGTTTCCTTTGTTACATGAAGACAACAACCAATTTTAAGACCTTTTAAGGGCTTTTCCTTTTCAAATCTCTTCTTGATTTCCATTAAAACTGGCATATTGCTTTCTGCCCATTCAATTTCCAATCTTCCTTTTCGAGCCAATTTAATATTCTTTACCCCGTTAGAAACTACCACCTCTTTTTCTGAGGCCGTAGGATTATTGTTAGACTTGGTTTTGAGGTTTCTAACGGGGTTTATTTTAGACATCTTTTTAAAACTTTATTTGCCTCTTCATTAATATCATCTTTTTCAGTATTGATGGAAACATAATGTTCCTTTGGCAATTTTATTTTCTCAAATTCTCCTCTCTTTTGCAAATAGACATTTACCGTGGCATCGGAAATCTCCTTTCTCTTTCGCCTTTTTCTCAATCTCTCTAAAATTTTATTTTCTGATGCCTTACATTCAACAAAAAAATAGGGGATTTTTTCTCTTTCTATTGCTCTAATTACCATTTTCCTATAAATCTCTCTGGTGAAAGTTGCATCCAAAATAACCAATTGACCATCTTTTAAAAATTTTAAACCATCCTTAATCATTTTTTTATAAACTTTTCCCGTAACCCCTCGACTGTAAATTTTTTCTAAACCCTTTTTTCTGTGTTTGTGGAGGGGAATGTTCAGTATTTTCTTTCTAATTATATCTGATCTCAAAAGGACGGTTCCCATTATTTTCGATAAATATTCGGCTAAATAAGTTTTCCCGGTGCTTATTTGTCCACAAATTATCAATAAAAATGATTTTTTTCTCGAGAATTCAAGAGCATATTTGAAAGCCAGAGAAAAATATTTTTGAATTGCCAAAATACTTGTCCCTGGCAGAGAAAGGCATCCGACTTTCGCCCTAACATAAGCTCGATAGCATTTATAAAATGGCAAAATTTTAAATAGGTCCTTGTCTTTAAGATAAAGATTGTATTCTTTAACAAAATATTTGGAAAAATCTGGCCTTCCCAAATAATCAAAATCCATTGCTAAAAAAGCAATATCTGAGGCAATGTCTTGATAGCGAAATCTTTTGTTGAATTCAATGCAATCTATAATATAAATTTTTCGCGGGGTGATAAAAATATTTCCGGTATGCAAATCTCCATGACAATCCCTGATCTTTTTCTCTCTTATCCTCTTTAAAAATAAATCTTTATTTTCCTTTGGAAAATTTCTGGTTTCCCGGGTAATAAATTTATAAATGCTTTCATTAATAACCTTGCCAATAAAGGATTTTACTTGTCGAAAATTTTCTTCAGAGTTTTTCTTGATAAGTTTTATTGAACCATATTTATCTATTTCTGGAGAGTTTTGAGATAATTTATGGAAATTTGCGACAATTTTGGCAATTTTTTTAATTGAAGTTTTTTTAAATTTCCCTTTTTCAATCAACTCCGGAACATAGTATTTCTCTGGAATTTCTTTCATTTTTAAAGCATATTCTCTAATTTTTTCATGTTCTAAAAGGGGCGATTTGGAAGATTCTAATATTCTCAATTGGCCATTCTTTTTGACAATTGGAACTACATCTAAATATATTTCTTTCTCCAGTCTTCTATTTAATTTCAGTTCTTCTTTCAAAAAAAATTTCCTCTTTAAAAAAGAGGAAAAATCCAAATAGCTGAATTTTACTGGCTTTTTTATCTTGTAAACAAAATTTCCAGTGAAAATCAACCAGGAAATATATGTCTCTCTTAATTTTAAATATTTTACTTTGTGAGGAAAAACTCTCGGATTTAAAAGATTTTTAAGGTCTTTTAAGGTCATCTTTTAATTAATTTAATAATATCTTTAACTTTATCCTTTCTTTCCCAAGTGAAATCTGGATCTTCCCTTCCAAAATGGCCAAAACAGGCGGTTTTTTTGTAAATTGGCCTCAAAAGATTGAGTTGTTTAATTATCCCACCGGGAGTTAAATCAAAGACTTTCAAAATTACTTTCAAAATCTTTTCTTCAGGAATTTTTGCTGTACTGAAAGTATCAATACTTACCTCAACCGGATTTACCCCTCCAATCACATAGGATAACCTGACTAGACATTTTTCAGCCAAACCTGAGGCAACAATGTTTTTGGCAATATAGCGAGCCATGTAGGCACCAGATCTATCAACTTTTGTCGGATCCTTGCCGGAGAACGACCCACCACCAATTGGAATTTGAGGACCATAACTATCGACCACAGTTTTTCTGCCGGTGGTGCCAGTGTCACTAACCGGACCGCAAATGACAAAGCGACCGGTATTATTAATATAAAATTTTGTTTTTCTATCTATTAATTTTTTGCAAACCGGCTTTATTACCCTTTCAATGATATCTTTTTTCAATTTTTCCAAAGAAACGTCTGGGTCATGACTGGCGGCAATAATAACATTATCTGCCCTTTTTGCTTTTCCGTTTTCGTATTCCAAAGTAATTTGGGATTTTCCATCCGGCCTCAAATAGGGCAAAATTCCTTTTTTTCTCACTTCGGCTAATCTCATTACTAATTTGTGTGCCAACATTATTGGTAGGGGCATCAATTCTGGAGTTTCTTTTGTGGCATAACCAATTGAAATTCCTTGATCGCCCGCCCCTTGCCGTTTTGTTGCTGCTTTTCTTACTCCCCTGCTAATATCCGGGGATTGTTCACTAACTGTATTTAATATCGCAACAGTTCTCCAATCAAAACCATAATCTGGATGGGTATAGCCAATATCTCTAATAACTTCTCTTACCAAATTATTAATATCAACCCAGGTTTTGGTTGTTATTTCTCCCCCAACAATAACGTAACCCTTGCTCGTAAAAACCTCACAAGCCACCCTGGCATATTTATCATCTTTCAAAATTGCATCTAAAACTGCGTCAGCAATAGTATCAGCCACCTTGTCCGGATGCCCAGGAGCTACTGACTCCGATGTTAAGAAAAATTTTCTCATAGTTATAAAAATTTAATCTCAAAATTATCAAATTTGCCTTCGAATTTTTGCCACTCGATTTTTACTCCATCTACTCGGGCATTTGGCGGACCCCTTTTCATCCATTCTACCAAATTTTGGACTTTTTCCTTTTCTCCCTCAAAAATTGCTTCTATCTTGCCATCGGGTAAATTTTTCACCCAACCAAAAACTCCGAATTCTTTGGCCTTTTTTACTGTAAAAAATCGGAAAAAAACTCCCTGAACCAAACCAGAAACCAAAATATGGGCCCTCACTTTTTTCATAATATTTTCGTTCCAACAAATTTTCCCTTGAGGCATTCTTCTAAATTCCCCTGGTTTCCTCCAATGATATTTACCTCAATTCCATTTTTTGCCATTTCAATTGCTTCCATCACTTTGTGGAGCATGCCACCGGTGACATCTATTTTATCTGATCCTTTTAGAAATTTTTTAATTTGATTGAAATTTTTCTGATTAATCTCTGGAATGATTCTCTTTTTGAAATCATAAACTCCTTCAACATTGCTCATTAATATAATTTTTTCTGGTTTTAATTTTTTGGCTAAATATCTAAAAATTTCCTCAGTAGATAAAATTGTGCAGCCTTTTTTTAAATCAAGAGCCACATCTCCATAAATTATGGGCAACATATCATATTTCAAATAATTCAGGATTGGTTCTAAATAAAAAAATTTGATCTTTCCATTTTCAGCCATACAGGCTCCGGCTGGCTGAATGGAAATAGCGTTCTCTCCAATTTTAATCAATTCTCTAACTACAATTCTATTTAATCTCGCGGCATCATCTTCAACCCTGCTTATTCCTTCTAAACTTTTTTCATTTATAATGCCGGCATTAGTTTGATATTTTTTTGCTGAGACGTGGGGAAAAGACCCACCACCATTGCCAATCAGCAATTTAAATTTCATTTTTTTTCTTAAAAAATGAATTTCTTTTGCGATTTCCTTTATCTTTTTAAAATCGGCAGTATAGGGCTTTTTCTTTGTAATCAAAGATCCACCCAATTTTATGAAAATTAATTTTTTTCTCAGATTTTTCATTTTAAAGTTTCATTAATTTTAGCCCAGTTTCCCCGTTGTAAATTTTTTCAATTTTTTTATTAAAGGGAAAGAAAATAATTTCGCAGGCGCCTGAAACTCTTGCCTCCACTAAATGACCGGCAAATGTTTTTAAGTTTTTATCAGCCAAAGTGGCGTGAGAGTGAATAATTAAATTTCTGCCTGAAAAACAAACATTGCCCGAAAGATTAGTTAATTCCAGGGGTTTTTTAATCTCTTTTTGGCTATATTTTTTATCTTTAACGCTATAATGAGCTAAAATTGCACTTTCTACTGCTCCAATTCCAATAAAAAATCCACCATTTTTGGCTTGGCTTTTTGAAAATTCCCCAATTGATTTTTGGATTTCCTCTCCCCGAGAAATTTTTAAAACGTAGAAATTTTTAAACTTTTTAAAGCTCATAAAATTATATGGACGGTACAGGATTCGAACCTATGACCTCTGCGATGTGAACGCAGCGCTCTACCACTGAGCCAACCGTCCAAAAATTTGTTCGTGGCCACTGCGCTAATTGCCCATTATTTTTCAATTTAATCTTAATATTTTTGTTTTAAAAAGTAAAGAGATATAATAAAAATGATATTCCATTATGCAGATTTTTGAATTTCATTTTAATCCAGGATTAAAACCTGATTTGATTTTTGAGAGTTTTTGTTACGAACCCGAAAATATTTATGAAAAGAAGATGGGAAGTCTTTATATGACAGGGCTTTTGAAAAATGCCTTGCCAAAAAATCTTCAACTTTTAGAAAAAATAGCAAAACTTATTAAGGGAGAATATTACAAAAAGACAATTTTTACCCCCGAAAAGTCATTGAGAGAAAGCCTAAAAGAAGCCAATGATTTTTTGGAGCAAATTGCTAAAAAGGGAGATGTTTCTTGGTTGGGAAATTTGAGTTTTGCTGTTTTGGCCTTAAAGGAATTTAAGTTAAACTTCACCAAGGTTGGGGGAATAAAGATGTTTCTCATAAGGGGAAGGAAAATAATAGATATTGATAAGAAATTGAGATTCCAAGATATAGAACCCTATCCTTTAAAAATATTTGGAAATATTGTTTCTGGAAAATTGGCTGAGAATGACTTAATTTTAGTTTTTACAAAAGAAGTTTTTGATTTTTTTCAAAGAAATCTTTTATTAAATGAAATTGCCAAATTACCTCACTTTTCTGAAAAAGAGTTAAAAGATATTTTAAGTGGGAAAAAAGAGGAATTAAGTAAAATTTCTGGAATTTGTTTAGCAATCTTGTTAACAAAAGAAGTTTTAAGAGGAAAAAGAGAGGAAATTTTGCCCCAGATTTCGAAAGAATTTTCTTTAAAAGAAGTTTTTAGTCCCATTCTAAAAGCCCTACGAATTACGAAACTAAACGAATTACAAATAAAGTTAATCAATTGCTTATCAAGGATAATCAATCTTTCTAAAATAAAAATTAAATCTCTCATATCAAATAAGAAAGTGATTTTGGTTTTGGCTTTCATTCTCGTCCTCTTTTTTGGTTTTATTTTCGCCCGATTAGAAGAAAAGCAAAAAATTAGAATTTATCAAAAAAAATTAGAAGGAATTGAAGAGAAAATGAGTTTGGCTGAAGGTTTTTTAATTTTGGAAAAACCTCAAACCCCAAAAAGGGCTAATTCATTATTAAAAGAAGGATTTGAGGAAATTTCTCCGATAGTAAATGAGGCTCCGAATTTGCCAAAATATTTTAGTGATAAGGTTTTTTCATTAAGAGATAAAATTTTAGAAAAACTTTATAACCTAAATAAATTAGAAAAAATTGCTGAACCTAAATTGGTTTTTGAGTTTAAGGCGGAGGAATATATTCCCCAAAGAATGATCGCTTTTGAAAATAACCTTTATTTTTTTAGCCCCTATGCAAATAATTTATTTCTTTTGAAAGAAAATAAAGAAGGCAAAGTTATTGAAATTGAGCAAAAACCCAGCACCGAAGCGAAGCTTGGTGCTGGACTAGTCCCGCACCGAAACGAAGTTTCTGGTGCGGGGTTTAATTTAGCAACCGTGTTCGCTGATTCAATTTTATTTTTCTCAAAACCCTCCCAGATTTTCTTACTGAAAACCGGAGAAGAAAAGCCGAACCAATTAACTGTTTTAAAAGAACCCTATCCCGATTTTAATTCCGATGATCTTTCTTCATTTAAGGGAAATCTTTATTTTTTTGATAGAAAAGCCGGCCAGATTATAAAGTATCCCTATTTGGGAAATTTTCAATGGAAAAATCCGGAGTTTTGGTTAAAAAAATCAGCTGTCGGGAAATCGATGGCTTTGGATGGCTCAGTTTGGATTTTGGATAAAAATTCGATTTTGAAATATCAGGGAGGAAATTTAATTGAAAAAATTGAAACAGATATTTTCCCTCCCCCAAAGGAATTTTCAAAAATTTTCACTTCTTATTCCCTACCCTATCTTTACACTTTAGAACCTATTCAAAAAAGAATTATTATTCTTACAAAAACAGGAGGAATTGTAAGGCAATTCCAAAGCGAAAAATTCGATAATTTATTAGATTTTGCGGTTTCTAAAGATGGGAAGACAATCTGGCTTTTAAATGGCTTGAAGGTTTATCAAATTGCGTTAAGCCCTTGACAAAATTTTATGATTTGATACAATAACGGCGGAGGTGGAAATAAGAACTTTGTCAAGCAAATCTTCGCAGGAAAACGAGACTAGGGAAGCATCGTCTAAGCCGTCAGCGGAACAGTTGCAGTTTACCCCGGAAGAAAGCCTTGCCTATCAGTTAGGCCTATTGGGCAAGGTAGACCTTGACCTTTGGAACGCCAAAGATCCCCAAGTAGAAAACATCATGAGAGCTATACGAATCCCCTGCCGATTACTTTCTGAGCCAAAAGACAAGGAAGCGGTACTGCGCCAGATCACGAGAGGCTTTGCCAGGGTGGGTGGAGATTTCTTCAAAATTCATGTACTCTTTGAGACCTTAAACAGAGCTGGTCTTACACTAACGCCCAGGTTCGATCTAGTTCCTCTCTCTGAACTCCGTGACTGGGAGAGGAGAGGTAAACCAATATTCGAATTCGGGATTTTCCACTTGGCACTTCTAGGAAGCAACGAAGAGGGAACTGTTGTCGTAAAAGAGCTGAACAGCATCAAGGCCGAACGAGCCCAGCGAGCCCGGGAACGAGCAACGAATCAATAGCTCTAGTTTACCCTATAGCACACCACAAAGGCCTGAGGACGCCTACAAGTTCCTCTTTTTTTTATTTTCCAGCTGAATTTTCTTGACAAAACTTATGGATATGCTATAATTTAGATGTAAGATGAGGTGATAAAAATTTCATCTTGCCCTTAAAGTAATCTTTGAGGAATTGAAAATAGCTCTTTAAAATAAATCAAAAAATAAAGAGGGGGAAAATTCGGGTCACCCAAATTGTCTATCATGGTTCGATAAACTCACCATAAAATTTTGGTAGATAGCTTGGGTGATCCGAGTTGACAAAGAAGGGAGTAAAGGGAATAATAGGAACCCACACGCGCCCAGATTTGGATGTAGTAGCACCTGTATGGATGTTCCGGCAGTACGGCGACAAAAAGATGAAAAAAGCGGCTTTCCTCTTCCTTAAAGGCGGAGATGAGGAATTAAGCCAAATAACGGGCATTGCCCTCATTGACAGAGGAAGAGGAGAACTCGACCACCACGGACGGAATAACGAAGGCGGAGAAACTAGTGCGTCATTAGTAGCAGAAAAACTGGGAATATCCAAAGAAAAACCAATCCAAGAGTTGCTTGGATTGGTTCGACGGAGTGACTTGCAGGGCAGATCTGAGCCATTTGACGCCGCAGATCTCATTAAATACGCGCAACGAAACCAGGACCTTACCGACGAAGAAGTGGTCGAAATTGGAGTAAGAATCGTCGCTGACGGGATTGAATTTCGAAGAAACTCGCTCCGGAGGGACAACGCTTGGGTCGGAAAAATAATTTCTGATTTCCTAGCGGAGAAGAAACTCGTCCCACCAAAGGTCCAGCAGTATCTTGAGACACTCAATAATCCCCGCTTCGTGCGACCATTTGATCTTGTCGAGATCTTGGTCGCAGAGAAAGCACGATCTGAGGAAGAAGCGGTGAGTTTTGGGAGAAAGCTCATCACACTAGCGTACGAGGATGGAGTAATATTCCTCCGAGCTCAAGGGGAAGTCAAGAAAGCATGGATGAAGCAAGTGAGAGAACATTTGATCATCGCTGCTAGCACAGATAATCCAAAATTCAGCCCCGCTGCAAGGCAAGCAGGTGCAACAATCGCTGTCCAAAAGAACGCCACGGGTCATCACCAGATCTACTTCACCACGGGACTGGTGGATGATCCAACAATCGAAGCTGTCGTTTCAGTTGTTCGGTTAGAAGAGGGTCTAGTCCAGGGACGAGAAATCCCGAAGGTTGATCTCAGGGCTCCAGAGAAGATCGAGGAAGTACCAGAATGGTACTACGCCAAGTTTCCAGCAATAGGACGACAACCGCCAGGAAGACTTTTCCTTAATGGTTCACTGACAGCGCCGGATGTCCCCATATCGAAAATACCGTGGGAGACGCTTCTCTATATAGTTGAATGCGCAGTGCGCTACCAACCACTGAATTGGGTGCGATGGAAAGGGGAAAGGATTGCTTATTACTCACAACAAAAGCAATCCTAACCCCTCTTTTTTTTATTTTAGTTCAACTTTGGCGCCAGCTGTTTCGAATTTCTTTTTGATTTCTTCGGCTTCTTCCTTCTTGACGTTTTCTTTTACTACCTGAGGCGATGTCGCAGCAGCATCAACTAAATCCTTCGAGTCTTTCAACCCCTTGCCAGTAATATCCCTAACTGTTTTAATTACTTCAATCTTTTTCTCGCCAACTGCCGTCAAAACGACATTGAAAACAGACTTTTCTTCAGCGGCTGGAGCGCCCGGCGCTGCTGGCGCAGCCACGGGAGCAGCTACAACTTGGGGAGCAGCCGAAACTCCAAATTTCTTTTCCAATATCTTTACCAATTCAGCCAAATCCAGAACACTCATCTCTTCTATCTTTTTGATGAGATCTTCAAATTTCTTGGGGATCTCAACTTTTTCTTTTTTTTCAACCATATGTTTATAATTTCCAATTTTCAAATTGAAAATTGGTTAATTGAAAATTTATGTTTTAGCTTTAGTTAAAACATATATCAGACCTTTAATATTTGCTTCTAAAACATTGACGAAATTTGAAATTGGTGCCGAAACGGAACCTACCAACCTTGCCAATAATTCTTTTTTGGTTGGTAATTTTGCTAATTCAATAATTTTTTCAGCTTCAACGAATTTATTTTCCAAAACTCCACCCAAAATTTTTAAATTGGGGGTCGTTTCAGCAAATTGCCAAACTATCTTTGCTGGAGAGATTTCATCTTTTAAACCGAAAACCAAAGCCATTTCCCCTTTTATTTTTTTTATTTCTATGTTTATTCCGCATTCTCTGAAAGCAAATTGGACCAGGGTTTTTTTAGCCACTTTCAATTCATTCTCAGCTGCTTTTATTTTCTTTCTCAAATTAGAAAAATCTTTCACTTTCAAACCAGTAAAATCAATAAAGACCATTATCTTTTGTTTGGCAATTTTTTCTTTCAAACCCTCAATAATTTCTCTCTTTTTTTCTTTTGTCAATGACATATAAAAAATCTGCGTTTTGCCGCAGACAGTTAATCAACACCCGGAGTTAATTATTTAGATTCTCCTCGGCAGGAATTACTTGCCCTGTTAAATAGTCGCTTTGCGAATTTAACGGGGTAAACCTGTTGTCTGCGGACTGATAATTAATGTTAATTGATTCTTATTCCTTTGTCAATACCGCAACGATAGTCTCTCCGAATTCCCTAGCCGCTCCTGGACCATTGGCAGTGATGATTTTTCCATCAACTACCACCGACGCATCTTGATAAATTGCGCCATTTTCTTTCAAAATTCTCACCGGACTTCTATCTAAAGGCGAACTCCAAACAGTGGCTTTTTTCCCTTCCAAAACTCCGGTTTTTGCTAAAATCACAGGACTGATGCAAATTGAAGCCAAAATTTTATTTTGGGAAACTGTTTCTCTTGCTACTTTGTAAGAATCTTCATTATCCAAAGCCTCCAAGGCACCCGGACCTCCGATAAAAACTACGGTACTAAAATCAACTGGGTTGATTTCCGAAACCAATAAATCAACTTTTGTATCTCCACCATCAGCCCCAATGGCAGTTCCCATTTTATTTGAAGCAGTTTTTATCTCGGCTCCGGTTTTCTCCAAAATCTCTTTTGGCTCAAAATATTCAGGATCTCTAAAATCCCGGAAGGCGATAATCATTACAATTTTTTTTCCCTCTAATGATTTTGGCATAGTTTTTTCAGAAGGAATTTCTTCCTTTTTAGTTAGACATTTATAAATGAAAATTCCCCCAATTATTAATATAACAATTATTAAAACAAAAATCAAATTTTTATTCATGTTTTACTCCAGGAATTAAGAATTTGAGAAAAATCATTAAAAACATAATCAACACCAAGTTCAAAAGCCAATTTTGGCTCAGTGATCGCACCCCTAGTTATTATGATAATTTTCATTTTTGCTTTTTTAGCCGCCTTTATATCGGAAGGCGCATCGGCAACATAAATTGCTCTCTTTGATTTTAACTTAAGCCTTTTCAAAATTTGAAATAACATATCGGGGTCCGGCTTTTCCTTTTTTATTTCTTCAGTAGTAATGGCAACATCAACAAATTTCCAGATTTTATCTTTTTTAAAAATTATATTCAGGGCACCTCTATCTAAACCAGTTGCCACCGCTATTTTAATGCCTCTTTTTTTAAGGCGTCGTAATAACAATTTTGCATCGGGAAATAGTTGAAATCCCGAAAGAAATTTTTTTCTCTCCTTGCCAAAAAATAATTCTCTTGCTCTCTTCCGCTTTTCTCTGGGAAACAAATTTTTTATCCACTCCTTTATTGATTTCCCAAAAAGACTTATTGGAATATTTTTTCCCGAAAGGGAAACCTGAAGTTGTTTTGCAATTCTCTTCTGGGTATTTATCCAACTATTGAGGCTGTCATAGAGGGTTCCGTCTAAATCAAAAATAAAAAGTTTAAAGGATGATAGACTCATTTTAAATATTTTGCCTTGGCAATATTGTGTTCCTCTAAAGTTTTACTGAAAATTATCTCTCCGGCAGGAATCGATAGATAATACCAATATTCGCTATTTTTAGGATACAGTGCCGCTAAAATGCTCTCAAGACCAGGATTACAAATTGGACCTGGCAACCAGCTATATTTATAAGTATTGTAATGTGAAGATAATTCTAAATCTTCTTTAGTTAACTCGGAACTTTTTTTCCCAGTAATATAAGCCAAAGTGGCGTCAACTTGTAGGGGCCAGCCGTGATTTAATCTTTTCCATAAAATTCCTGATACTAATTGTTTATCTTCATAGCTTCTCACCTCTTTTTCTAACAATGAAGCCATGATTAAAATGTTAAAAATGGTTTTATCTTGGTTTTTTATCTCTCTTCGCAAATCCAAATTTAGCTTCTCGTCGAAATTATGCAATGCCTTAATAATTATTGACTCTAAGCCCTCTTTATTGATGTCGATTTCATAAGTATCAGGAAAAATATACCCCTCCAGATTGGTATCTTTGGGTTTATCTTTTAAAAATGCAAACATATCAGAATAATCTTTTGAAGTAGATTTGTTCTCAGGATAGCCTGTTAGTTGAAAAAAATCTTCTTTCGATCCTAAACCTCTATTCTCTATATAAACAGCAATATCTCTGAGATCCCAACCCTCAATAATGGTAATTTTTTCTTTTATCACGTCTCCTGAAACAATTTTTTTGGCAATATCTGGAATTGTCATTGAGGGCGATAATAAATAGTTCCCTGCCTGAAGTTTACCCGAAACCCCTTTCAAAAGGACATAAAACCTAAAAAATTGGATAAAGTTAATTAAACCTTGTCCTTCCAGATTAAAAGCAATCTTTCTTGTGCTTTCGCCCTTTTTAACACTAAAAAAAATTTCTTTTTTAGACCCGGGCTCTTTGGGTGCAAAAATGCCGAAATAAAGAAAAAAAATCCCGATTAAAAAAATTAGAATAAGGAAAATTAAGTAATTTTTTTTCATTTTATTTTGTAATTAGTGGCACAAAAGCAAAGCCAGGATATTCGATTTCTTCAAATTGATTTTTTGATTTTTTGATAAAAAGCCAGATTGATGAACCAATTGGGGTGACAATTCGGCCACCAATTTTTAATTGTTCTTTCCAGGCCAAAGGAAAAGTTTCGGCCGAAGCCGAAGCCAAAATTTTATCAAATGGCGCTTCTTTTTGATAACCCTTTGAGCCATCGGCACAAATAAATTGGACGTGTCCCTTTTTTATGAAATCGTATTTTGAAACATTTTTTTCTCCAAACTCTTTTAGTGCTGGAATTACTTCAATAGCAATCACTTTTCCTTTTGGGTTTTGTTTAGAATTTAGAATTTCGGATTTCGAATTTCCCTGCGAGCTTACTATGTAAGCGAGCAGGGCCGTTGTCCAACCAGAACCAGAACCCACATCCAAAATTTTTTCTGCCGATTTTGGCTCCAACAATTCCAACATAAAAGCCACCACCAAGGGTTGGGAAATTGTTTGACCATAACCTATTGGCAGGGCTTCATTTAACTCGGCTAAATTTTTCAAATCCTCAGGCAAAAAATCTACCCTTTTAATTTTTCTAAAGGCCTCAATGATTCTCGGTGTTTTTAGCCAACCTTCTTGAATTAAATTATCAACAAGTGCCATTTTTAATTCTATCGATTTACGAAATCAATAGGGTTATTTTTCTGGGTAAAGGGAGGATTTTTTAATGATGATTTTGTAAATGTTTTCGATAAAATCACCACCGGCATAGCCGATAATGAAACTGATGCCGGGGCTAAAATTCCCTTCTAAGGTAAAGCCAACCTCTTTCATTGCCATCGCCGATAATAATCCAATAACTCCGGAAATAAAAGCCATTCCAAAAAAGTAAGGCAAATTAAAGGGAACGTTTTTGTAAGCAAACTGATGCTTGATAAAACCAACTAAACTTCTCACCACTCCTCCGCCAAATCCGGCGACGAAAATTGCTGGGAACATAGTGGTAATATTATTGGATATTATTTATAATTATTCTTCGACTTTTTTACAGTATATCATATTCTCTAATTGGGGAAAGCGAGGTTGACCCCGTAATACAACTTTCAGTGGGCTTTGCCCAAAAACGCCGAAGGCGCTGGAAGTTGATATACGGGGTTGACAGGCTATTTTGGAAACCTTAAGATAAAATAATGCTCAAAGGTCGAAGTCAAATGAAGCTATTTTATTAAAAATATGGCGGAATTAATTACTCTATTATCTACTTCCCGGGTTCAATGGATTGTTACCTTAATTGCGGTTGATTGGATCTTGGGGGCGGTGGCCGCGATTTTGAAAAAGGAGTTTAGGTTGGGAAAAATGGCAATGTTCATGGGAAAGGGGGTTATACCTTACGTTCTCGGTTTTGCCGTTTTGGAAGCAGTGACCCAGGCATTACCGGCTGTTTCCTGGATGGCTTCGGCAGCCTTTGTTGTAGTTTTCTTGGCATTGGTGGGCTCAATCTTGAATAATTTAGGGAAGATGGGATTGTCAATTCCGAACTATTTAAAGAAAGAATAGAAAAAAGGGCGAATTTAAAGGCGCGGAAATTCCGCGCCTTTTGAGTTGCGGGGACTGAGGGAATTGAACCCCCGACTAGGCTTTTGGAGAGCCTTATTTTGCCGCTAAACTAAGTCCCCTCTATACCCGTACGGGTATAGAGCTTATCTTTTTGCCTCTTTGTGTAAAGTGTGTTTTCTGCACCATTTGCAATATTTTTTCAATTCTAACTTTTTCTCGGTCATTTGTTTTGATTTCTGAGTATAATAATTAATTCTTTTACAAACGGTGCACTGAAGTTTTATAAACGGAATCTTTTTTGGCATATTTTTGAGCCCTATACCCTTAAAGGTCTGGCTCGACAAAATTTCTTAATGAAATTTTGTATAGAGCCTGAGCGCAGATTTGCACTGCGGACCTCCCCGCCCTTTAAGCAAGCCGATGCGCAGAATTGCACTGCGGACCTCATCTTTACCAAAGATGTGCTCTACTAACTGAGCTACATCGGCAATATTTAGTAATTAGAATAGAAATTCGACTAATCAACTAATAAACTAATCACTAATCACTAATTTTGTGGGTAGGGAGGGACTTGCACCCCCGAAGGTCAGTGACCGGCAGATTTACAGTCTGCTGCGATAGCTTCTCCGCCACCTACCCTTCTATTCGCATAAAATTCGCATATAATTCGCATCCTAATTCGCGTATTTTATGTTAACATATTTTATTTATTTTTCAATAACTTTTTGATGTTTTTTTCGCCACTCTTCGATTTTTTTGTGATGGCCAGATAAAAGTACTTTAGGAACACCCCAAACTTCTGGTCTTGTCCGCCTAAATTTTCCTTTCGGATAAAATTTTGGCGGGCGAGTATATTGGGGATATTCAATAAATCCTTTTTCTTTTGTAATTCTTTCTTTCAATAATTCTGGTTTTCCCAAAACTCCGGGAATTAACCTGGCTACTGTTTCTATCACCACCATTGCCGGCAATTCCCCTCCCATCAAATCATAATCACCAATTGATAACTCTAAATCAGCAATATATCTTGCCACTCTTTCATCCACTCCTTCGTATCTACCACAAATCATAATTATTTGTTTTAGTTTAGAAAGCTTATAGGCAATCTGCTGATTAAACTTTTTTCCTCTTGGTGTGAATAAAATTATTGAGGTTTTAGTTTTTTTATCTGATACCTTATACCTTTTACCCAATACTTGTTGAACACATCGATAGATGGGTTCAATTTTTAATACCATCCCCAACCCCCCACCATAAGGCCTGTCATCAACAGTCTTTCTTTTATCGGTGGTAAAATCTCTCAAATTGTGAATTCGAATCTTAATCAAACCATTTTTCTGGGCCTTTTTAATAAACGATTCTTTTAAATAAGAATCGAAAATTTTGGGAAAAATAGTTATGACATCAAATGTAATCATGCGAATTAATATGCGAATTTTACGCGAATTATATGCGAATAAACGAAAACGGCGCTATCTAAATATAATAGCACCGTCTTCGCTAGTAGTAAATCCTTAAGGACTTACTTACAGTTTCAACTCTTCGAGTCCTTCAGATGGAGCTCTCCTGGCTCTTGGCGCTCCTCCCTCTGGTTCCTCGATCTTCAAATTCACCCGAGCATGATTTTTCAGACCGACAATCCGAACCAAAGACCTGATCGCCCTGGCAGTAGCTCCAGCCTTGCCGATGATCTGACCCATGTCTTCGGGATTCACTTTCAAAGAAAGCAAAACTCCCATCTCATCAACCCTGCGGTCGATTTTGACATCTTCCGGGTGATCAACCAAGGCCTTTATCACGTACTCAAGGAACTCTTGATCAGCTTGTGCTTTTGGCATAGTCCACAATCACTTAATCAGTTTAATCTTTTAATCTATTTCTATTCAGTAGCCCGACCTTTTCTCCTTCAGTAACTCGGAAGGATCTGAAATCCCGTCAAACGGGATAAAGCTACTAATATTTAACTATACTCCTTTCAACATTATTGTCAAGTTTTTTTCGAAGTATTTTCTTTAGTTTTTTCTTCTTTTAGTGGTTTTTCGGCTTCTCTTCCTACTCCTTTTTTCTCTTCCAGTGCCTTTTCTGTCGGTTTTTCTGGGGCTGGTTTTTCCTCTTTCGGTTTTTCTTTTGGTTTTTTATGTTTCGGAATTTTTTTACCTTCAATAATTTTTTCTGAAACCAATAAATTATGGAGGCTGGCTGAAGGTTTAGCTCCAACCGACAACCAATGTAAAATTCTTTCTTTCTTCAAAACTTTTTCTTTTGTCAATGGACTCCAAAAACCAACTTCCTCTAAAAATCGACCGGCCCTTGTTGGTCTTTTTTTATCAGTCACCACTATCTTAAAAGATGGCTGATTTTTTTTACCGATTCTAAAAAAGCGAATTACTAACATAAATTTAATTTACGCGAATTAATATGCGAATTAAATTCGCGTGTCACCAACCTTTTGCTTCTAGCCCATTCTTGGCTGCCTCCTCTTCGGCTTCCTGTTTTGAAGAACCCTCACCTTTGGCAACCAATTCTTCATTTAAAAAAACACCAATAATAAAGTGTTTGGCATGATCCGGTCCCCATTCATCTAAGACTTTATATTGGGGGGTAATCCCCACTCTTTCCTGGGCTTCTTCCTGAAAGCGGGATTTAGCATCTATAAAAAGACCTTTTTTAATGATTCCTGGCAATTTTTTTATTAAATGTTTTTCAATAAATTCTCGGCAAACTTTGAAACCCCGGTCAAGATAAATTGCCCCAATCAAGGATTCGAAAGTATTGGCTAAAATGTATTGCCTTGCCTTTCCCAATTCCCTTTCTTCCCCCCGAGAAAGTAATAAAAAATCGTTAAAGCCTAAATCTTTAGATAGGTCTCCAAGTATTTTGGCGTTGACTAAACTCGCCCGCCAATTGGTTAATTCTCCCTCTGACTTTTGAGGATATTTTTGATAAAGATATTCAGTAACAACCAATTCCAATACCGCATCTCCCAAAAACTCTAATCTTTCATTATTATCCAAATAGAAATCGGGGTTCTCGTTTAAATAGGAACGATGACAAAAAGCCTGAATAAGTAAATCTCGATTTTTGAACTTTATATTAAGTTTTCTTTCCAGTATCGAAAAATCTTTCATTTTATCAATGAACAGAAAACAATGAACAAAGAACAAATTACTGCTCTCTGTTTACTGTTCACTGCTCTTTGTCTCGATTTCTTTATACACTGTCCCCAATACTCCATTGACAAATTTGCCAGAATTTTCACCACCAAATCCCTTTGCCAATTCAATTGCCTCATTAATTGCCACTTTTGGCGGAACGGCTTCTTTGTCCGAATATAATAATTCGTAAATTCCGATTCTTAAAACATTTCTATCAACAATTGAAATTTGATCTAGAGGCCATTGAGGGGCGGCTTTTTTAATAATCTCATCAATTTCTTTTGAGTGCAAAACCACGCCAGTCACTAATTGCCAAATAAAACTTTTGTCCTCTAATCCCGGACCAAATTCTTTAATATTTTTTTCAATAATTTTTTCCAAATCTAATTTTTTACCAGAAAAATCCCACTCGTATAAACTTTGCATTGCTATTGACCTTGATAAATGTCTACTGGACATATTGAAATTGGAAATTGGTTATTAGAAATTAGAAAATGGTATGGAAATTAGAAATTGGAAATTAGTTAACTATTTTCTATTTTCCATTTTCTATTACTAATTTCCATTTTCCAACAACTAATTTCTATCTTTTAGAGAGTTCTTTCCAACTTAATGGCTTTTCCTTTTTTTCTTCGGTCATTTTTATTTCCTTTTCCCTCTTTCTTCTTTCTTTTTTATCTAATTTTCCTAAAACATCAATAACTTCTTTTTGCTTATAATATCCGCAGAAAAAACAAATAGTATGGGGCAAAGTAAATTTGCCACATCTGGGACATTTTACCAAAACGGGTTTTTCTAAAAAAATATTTTGTCTTCTTTTTAGTTGATGTGACTTTGTTGTTCTATGTTTTGGAACGGCCATGTTCCCTCGCTATCGCTCGGTCAAATGCAAATTGCAAAATGCAAAATGCAAAATTACGAAACGAAAAATTAAAATTCAACTAAATCTATGTTAGCAGAAATTACTTTTCTTTACAAACCTTTAACTGGTCCAAAGCTTTTTCGGTGAATCTTACAGGGTCCATATTTCTTGAGCATTCTTAGATGTAATTTCGTGGGGTAACCTTTATGTCGATCAAAACCGTATTTTGGAAATTTTTTTGCATATCTTTCCATTATTTTGTCCCTGTAAACTTTTGCCAAAATTGAAGCTGCGGCAATAGAAAAAACTTTTTCATCTCCTTTGACAATTAGTTGTAAGTTGTAAGTTGTAAGTTGTAAGTTTTTAATATTGTTGCCATCAATAATCAGGAAGTCAGCTTTCCTTTTAATCTTCTTTTCTAAATTTAAAAGAGCCTTTTCCATTGCTAATTCTGCTGCATTTTTTATATTGATTTTATCAATTACCTTTTCCGAAACTCTGCCTATCCCCCACTCTATTGCCGGATGCCTTGTTAAAATTTTGTAAAATTCTTCACGCTTTTTTGGCGATAATTTTTTAGAGTCCTTTAAGTTTTTAAAATCTGCAATTTTCGAGTCGCAACGAGATGAAGAAGAGCGGACGCTCTTCGCCTTCAATTTACAATTTTTAATTATTGAAACTGCCGCCGCCACTACCGGACCGGCCAAAGGACCACGACCTGCCTCGTCTAATCCTGCTACATATTTATATCCTTTTCTCCGCAATCCTCTTTCTCTTTTGAGGTTCATATTCTTTCATAATAATTGAAAATAGACTTAGTATCAATTAAATCTTGACGAAACAAAATAGATCTATTATAATATTGGTAGCACATAAAAGGTGTATAAGAAATGGAGGAAGAAACCGAAAGAGTACTTTTGGAAATTTTTGCCTCAGGTAGTGGAAAAATGAACAAGTGGCTCCGGACTAAATTGATAAAGAAAGGAGTCGAAAGTCAATTCGCCGATAATATTGCCAAACATAAAGCAGCAAGCGATCATCTCCTTAACCTTGATCCTGACCAGATAAATAATTTTGTCTATTCTTTAATTAAAGAGTTTGAAGAAGCAGGTTTTGGGAAGGAGATAGCCCTTAGAAATCCAGGGAGACTAAGAGAGTTAGAACATCTAGGGTTGCCAATAACTGCATCTACTATCTATCGAAATCCAAAAACCTTACTTGAACACAAAAAAAATCTAGAACGTCTAGGATTGTCGATAAATGTAAATACTATCTGTCTAAATCCAAAAACCTTACTTGAACACAAAAAAGAGTTAGAGCGTCTAGGATTGCCAGTGAATACATTTACTATCTATCGAAATCCAAAGACCTTGCTTGAACACAAGAAAGAGTTAGAGCGTCTAGGATTGCCGATAACTCCAAATACTATCTGTCTAAATCCAAAATTAGTGGCAAAAAATTTCCTAATAGCTGAGAAAAGAAATTCTCAGCTCTTTTTTTCTTTTTGAGGTTTGACTTACCTTTTTGGAAAAAGTAAAATGAGGTAATAATTGGAAATATTTTTGTTTTCGGGTCAGTTTTAACCAGTATGTCAAAATTTACCCACCTACATGTTCACTCTCATTACTCCCTTTTAGACGGCCTTCCCAAAATTGATGAGATTTTGGATTATTGCCAAAAAAATGGGATGGATTCGATAGCAATAACCGACCACGGAGCAATTTACGGAGCGGTTGAATTTTATAAAAAGGCAAGGGCAAAGGGAATAAAACCGATAATTGGTGCCGAAATGTACATGGCTCTTGAGAGGATGACCCAGGAGAGGCCGGGAATAGATGACAAAAGGTATCATTTAGTTTTATTAGTAAAAAATGAAATAGGTTATAAAAATTTAGTGAAACTAATCACTAAAGCCCATTTGGAGGGCTTTTATTATAAGCCGAGGATTGATGAGGAATTATTGGTCCAATATTCCGAGGGTTTAATTGGGTTGTCGGCTTGCATTCAGGGAAAAATCCCCCGACTGATATTGGCAAAAAAAATCAATGAGGCAGAGAAAACGGCCTTGAAGTATCAAGAAATTTTTGGCTCGGAGAACTTTTATTTAGAATTGCAACACCATCCAAACTTAAAAGAGCAAAAAATTGTCAATGAAGCTCTTATTAACCTCTCAAAAAAATTAAAGATACCCTTGGTAGCAACCAATGACTCTCATTATTTGAAACCCGAAGATGCTGAGGCCCAAGATGTTTTAATGCTTATTAATACCGGAGCTGACCCAAATGACCCAGAAAGATTGACAATGAAGGCTGACGACTTTTCTTTGAGAGCACCTAAAAAGATGATTGAAGATTTTAAAGATTTACCTGAAGCCATTGAAAACACCCAAAAAATTGTAGATTCCTGTAATTTCCAATTTGAATTGGGAAAAACCAAACTCCCCTCTTTTCCCCTTCCCGAGCAAAAATCGGCTGATGAATATCTAAGGGAACTTTGCTATCAAGGGTTAGAAAAAAGAAATTTAAAATCGACGAAAGAAATAATTGAAAGATTGGAATATGAACTCTCAATCATTAAGCAAACCAATTTTGCCTCTTATTTTTTAATTGTTCAAGATTTTGTCAATTGGGCGAAGGAAAATAAAATTGTAGTTGGTCCGGCTCGCGGATCGGTGGGAGGTTCTTTAGTTGCTTATCTCTTAAACATCACCAATGTTGATCCTTTAAAATATAATTTACTTTTTGAAAGATTTTTAAACCCCTCTCGCGTTTCTTTCCCCGATATTGACCTTGATTTCGCCGATCAAAGAAGAAACGAGGTAATTGAATATGTCAGGCAAAAATATGGTCAAGATAAAGTAGCTCAAATTATTACCTTTGGGACGATGGCTTCCAGAGCAGTGGTGAGAGATGTGGGAAGGGCTTTGGGTTATCCCTATAGTTATTGTGACAGAATTGCCAAACTAATTCCTTTTGGTTTGAGTTTAGATGAAACATTGGCCAGAGTTTCAGAATTTAGACAAATTTATGAAACTGACGAAAAGGCTCAAAAACTAATTGATTTTGCCAGAAAATTAGAAGGGGTTGCCAGGCATGCCTCAACTCATGCCTGCGGAGTAGTAATCTCGGCTGAACCCTTAGATAATATTGTTCCCTTGCAGCATCCGACCCAAGATGAGGAGGCAATTGTTACCCAGTATGAAATGCATTCAATTGAAGATCTGGGTCTTTTGAAAATGGATTTTTTGGGATTAAAGAATTTAACAATTATTGAAGATGCTTTAAAAATTATTGAGAAAATTCAAGGAAAAAAGATTGACATTGAAAATATTCCCTTAGACGACAAAAAAACTTATAAACTCTTACAAAAAGGAGAAACAATTGGTGTCTTTCAATTGGAGTCAGAGGGTTGTCGAAGATATTTAAGAGAATTAAAACCAACTGAATTTGAAGACATCGTTGTGATGGTTGCTCTTTATCGACCAGGCCCCATTTCTCTGATTCCGGAATATATTGCCAGAAAGAAAAGGAGAAAGAAGGTTGAATATTTACACCCAAAATTAAAGGAGATTTTGGAAAAAACTTATGGTCTGCCCGTCTATCAAGAAGATTTAATGATAATTTCCCAGAAATTAGCCGGTTTTACCTTATCTGAAGCCGATATTTTGCGAAAGGCAATTGGAAAGAAAATCAGGTCTCTACTCTTGGCTCAGAAAGAAAAAATGATTGAGGGAATGAAAAAAAATGGAATAAAAAAAGAGGTTGCTGAAAAAATTTGGGAATGGATTTTGCCCTTTGCTCATTATGGTTTTAACAGAGCGCATTCCTGTGCCTATGCCCTCATTGCCTATCAAACTGCCTAT
>Ga0315280_10002502_pt1 | contig 29704 bp, 32 predicted proteins | sample YL17G06_40_MG_FD_203697 | JGI IMG/M metagenome (GOLD analysis project Ga0315280, IMG submission 203697) | Sediment microbial communities from Yellowstone Lake, YNP, Wyoming, USA - YL17G06_40 | ecosystem: Environmental > Aquatic > Freshwater > Lake > Sediment | place: USA: Wyoming | collected... | reverse complement strand
TTCAGAGCGGCTCGTGGAGGGAGGCCGGAGATGCATCGGGACCGCTGTATCCATAGTTTGAACGATAGAGACATTGGGATGCTGGAGCAGGAAGAGGACGACACTCCTCGTTTCTGTCTCGGAAAGAGGATAAGCGCCTGCGCCCTGACTTATCTTCGGGGTCGATGATGTAGTCGCCCTTGCCCTGCTCAACTTTTTTTCTCATCTGAAGACAAAATCCATCGCCGTCTAAATCTTCAGGTGGATCTTAATCAAGGAGGCCATCTCCGTCTGAGTCATGCGGCCTGACCGTGCTCCGATTGCTCTGGACCGTATTGAGATAAAGCTCGGAACCATCGGGATTATTCTTAACCCGGACATACAAATCCTTGGTATCCACAAGATTCATGATTTCAGGGTCCTTGCCATAATTTGTCAGCACGTGCCAGGCGAAATAGAGGGCTGATTCTGCTCCTGTGACTTCTCCCGAATGCCTGTTTCCTTCCAAGTACATCGCCGGCTTATCTGTATCTTTAGCGCCGGATTTATTGCTGATCGTCATCTGCCAAATATCCCTGCCTTCAAAACTTTTGCCGACCGAATAAAGCTCAACGAGATCGGGGTTTGATTCTCCTCTGCTCTTGCTAAAAAAGCGAATAAGCCAAAAAGAAAAATTACAATGAAAAGGATGCAGGCACGATTGGTCATTTCTCCTCCTTGTCTCATTGTCTTTGAGCGGAGGATAGCGCGAGATCCCTTTCAAGTCAACTTTTAAAAGGCAGGAAAATATCTCTTTTGCGGCAAGGAAACCTTTTTCAGACAGGTTGCGTATATATAGGTGAGGATGAAAAAAGAAATTCAAGATAGGAGGCTAAAATGAAACTAAGAACGAAGATGGCAATTTTGCTGGTGGCAGCGCTTCTCACTTTTGCCGGGTTCAACCTTATGGTGTCCTCGTCCTCAGCTGTGGACATTCTCAAAATCGGAAAACGAGCTGGTTATGAGATTATCGCCAATGTCCTGGCAAAAGTTGAAGCAGCCACCGTCCGATCAGCCTTTATTAAAGGATAAGAATCTAAATGAAAGACTGGATCGAAAAAGTACTCATCAGACTTTGGGATTGGCTGGTGATTGATTCCGCAAGGCTAGCCTTGTGGGCCTTAGAAGGAAGACTAAACTTTCACCACCAACCGATTCCCATCAACTAAGAGGCTGCCGTTTCTTCCTCAGGAGCAGATTGCAGCCTCTTTTTTTATGCCTTTTTTCCCCTTCTTTCTGTCACCTTCGCGAGGACTACCGCCCAGCAGGCTATCGCTTGCTTTTGTCCGATTAATCCCATCCCTTCATTCGTCTTTGCCTTTATCCCTAAATCATTCCTATCTATTCGGAGAATAGGACAAAGAATCCCCTTCATCCTAGACAGATAGGACCCAAGCTTTGGCTCCTCGGCCACAACAACTGAATCCACATGGATGACTTCCAATTTCCGCCTTTTAAGCTGCGCCATAACTTCTTTCAAAAGCTCGGTGCTACGGATGTCTTTGTATTTTGGGTCACTGTCAGGGAAAAGCTGACCAATATCTCTTTCTCCCAGGGCTCCCAACAGCGCATCAATAATGGCATGAATCAAACAGTCCCCATCAGAATGTCCGGCCAAGCCTTTGGAGAAAGGGATTTCCAATCCGCCCAGAAAAAGTTTCCTCCCCCGTTTCAATCTGTGAAGGTCGTAGCCGAGCCCTATTTTATATTTCAATCAAAGCCTCCGCGATCTTCATGTCTTCTTGCGTTGTGATTTTAATATTTTTTGGGTCTCCCTGGACCGTATAGACTTTCCCTCCATTTCGCTCTACAAGCATTGCCTCGTCTGTGCCATAAAAATTCTCTTTCCGAGCTGCGTCCAGCGCCTCTCTTAGGATAGAATAGGAAAATCCTTGGGGTGTTTGAACCCTGAAAAGTTTGGTCCTGTCTAGCGTGCGCAAGACTGTGCCTTTAGCCACTTCTTTAATGGTATCCTCCAGGGCGAGAACAGGAACCACGGCACCCCTCTTAAAAGTTGCTTGGATGACTCGGTTGATTAAATCTTCGCTGACCAATGGACGAGCTCCGTCATGAATGAGGACGATCTCCGCCTGTGAAGGGCCAATCAGATTAAAACCGCTGAGAACTGAATCCTGCCTTTTTTGTCCGCCTTCGGTCACGGATATAATCTTTTGGTAGTGTTTGAAATTTTTTTCTTTTTGGGATTCGTCGGGCAAGACCAGAATTATTTCATCGACTTTTTTGTTAGCTTCAAACTTTTCCAGGCTCCAATCTAAGACAGGCCTGCCCGCTAAAAGTGCAAATTGTTTGGGGAAGCCAAATCTTTTTCCTTCGCCGGCCGCGACAACAAGGACAGTCGTCTTCTTCATCGGGACTCTTCGTTATACCGCCCGAAAATCATCTTGCCGACCGTAGTTTGTAGAACTGAGGTCACGGTGATGACAACGTTCTGGCCGATCATCTTTCGCGAATTGTCGACCACAACCATGGTCCCATCGTCTAAGTAGGCCACACCCTGGTCCTTCTCTTTTCCCTCTTTGAGGATGAAAACCTTCATCGATTCACCGGGCAAAACGATGGGCTTTAGAGCATTGGTCAACTCGTTGATGTTGAGCACGGAAATCCCCCGGAGCCTGGCCACTTTATTGAGATTAAAATCGTTGGTGATGATTTTGGCATCCAGTTGCTTGGCAAGTTCGATGAGCTTCGTATCCACATCCTTGACATCCGGAAAATCCATCTCGGAGATAATCACCGACACTTGAGATGATTTCTGAAGGTGATCCAATACGTCCAGACCGCGCCTCCCTCGTTGCCTTTTTAAAGCATCCGGGGAATCAGCGATGAGTTGGAGCTCTTTCAGAATGAATTGAGGGACAACCAGCGATCCTTCGATGAAGGCTGTATCGCAGATGTCAGCGATCCGTCCGTCGATGATGACGCTCGTGTCCAAGATTTTATAGCTGCGGCCAACGCTCTTCTCCTTGAAGAAACGAAAAAGATGAGCGGGATCAAGCCATTCCGATTTTCGGGTTCCGACCAAAAAACCGATATAAGGCATGATAATCAGGAAGAAGATCTTGATAAAAGAAGTTGTGGTCTGATTCGAAGAAATCGTCTGGTAAATAGAACCCAAGCCCCAGCCCAAAACGACCCCCGCAAACGTCCCGATGGTGGAACTCCAGATGATTTTGAATTGGGTCTTTCGAATCCTGGTTTCAAGGTACATGATCACAGCGCCAAGGACAAAAGCTATGGAGGCGCCCAGCCGGCGGTCTAAATCAAAAGGAGGAAAAAAATAGCCGGCGACAGTTATTAAGGCGATAATGACGAACCGAAAAACAAAGATACTCATAGAATCCAATCCTTAAAATATATTATTTAATGCTTCCCTCAGATTTTGGACTCCTAAAATCTCCATTTTGGGAAGCTCCTCTTTCTCCAATTGAGTAACATTTCCGCGGGGCAAAATGATTCTTTCAAACCCGAGAGAATAGGCTTCTTTCACCCGGGCCAAAGGCTGCGATACTGAACGGATTTCTCCGCTCAATCCCACTTCTCCAAAAACAGAAACCTTAGGAGGAATCGCTTTATTCTTAATGCAGGAAACGATAGCCGCAATGACGGCCAAATCTGTCGCAGGCTCGTCAATGACAATTCCGCCCGCGACATTGAGATAAATATCTTCTCCGGCAAAGCTGTAGCCCAATTTTTTCTCGACAATGGCCAAAAGCATCGAACCGCGAAAATGATCAAGCCCGATGGTCATTCTCCTGGGATTTCCGGTAAATAGCGTCGGTGAAACAAGGGCCTGGATTTCGGCGAGTAAAGGGCGAGTGCCCTTGATTGTGCAAACAACCGCACTTCCTGGCTCATTTGTAGGTCTTTCTTTAAGGAAAAAAGCTGACGGGTTGGAGATGGCCTGGAGCCCCGTTGAGGCCATCTCGAATATGGCAAGCTCGGAAACTGGGCCAAACCTGTTCTTGAGCGCCCGCAGCACCCTGTAGCTGTGATCCCTCTCGCCTTCAAACAGAAGCACCACATCCACCATGTGTTCTAAAGATTTGGGCCCTGCCAAAGAACCTTCTTTCGTGATATGGCCGATGAGAAACGAAGGAATTTGATTCTTTTTAGAAAACCGGAAAATCTGATTGGCGACTTCACGGACCTGGCTGATCGTGCCCGGGCTCGAAGTCAGCTTCGCCGAAAAAACAGTTTGAACCGAATCGAGAACGAGGGCTTGAGGTCGCAGTTTTTCTGCCTGAGCGATAATTCTTTCTAAATTGGTCTCAGCCAGGAGGTACAATTTTCCTCCCCGAATCCCAAGCCTGTCGCCCCGAATTTTGATCTGCTCCAGGGATTCCTCTCCAGAGACATATAGGACTTTTTCGCCCTGCGTCGCGAAATCCCGGGAGACTTGAAGCAACAGAGTGGACTTTCCAATGCCCGGCTCCCCTCCGATCAACACCAAGGAACCAAGCACGGCTCCTCCTCCAAGAACTTTATTGAACTCCTCGATGCTCACTTTGAGCCGAGGCTTTTTGACTTCTTTGATTTCTGTGTAAAGCAGCGGCTCAGAAGGAAGAAACGAATATTCAGCGGAGACCTCCTCCTCCACTTCCTCGATCATCGTGTTCCATTCAAGACAGGCAGGGCATCTCCCCAGCCACTTGGGGGAGCGGGCTCCGCAGTTCTGGCAGATAAAGAAAGTCTTATCTTTCATTGAAGACCCAATCCCAAGCCAAAGAAAAATTCTCTTTTCGCGGCTAAAGTAAAATCATCCAAGCCCAGCACAAAATAAACATTCTTATGGAGCGTATATTTTGTTAAAAACCTGAACTGCGGCCGGGGATGACGGTTGAAGTTAAAGCTTTCCAGGCTTAGTCTGACGCGGTCGTTTAAGACATAATAATCCACCCCGGCTCCGAACTCAGACTCAATCAGCCCTGCCCGGGGAGAAAAGTCTTTCCAACGAATCCCTCCCTGAGCAGAATAAGTAAATTTGTCCAGCCAGGGGTCCTGGACGATTTGAGCCAGGAAATATTCTTTAGGCGTGATCCGCAATCCCAGGGTCAGAGTGCTTTTCATAAATTCACTCTTCCCGTAATAATCACCCCTGAAATCTAGGCGGGCTTGAAGAGATGAAATGGGGCGGACGACGCGCCGGACATCACTCACTGTTTTCTCCGCCTCCTGGTACAGCTCAGGCTTATTGATCAATTTCCCTAAGGATCCTTCGCCCTTGTTTATTTTCCCGAGCGACTCGTTTAAGAGCTTGACTGTCTCTTCAATCTTGCTCATGAGATCTTTGATCTTGTCCAAATTGGACTTAACGTTCTCTCGGTTCTCATCGGCAATATCTTTGACGGCCTTGATCGTATCGTCTAAATTTTTAGAAATTTCTCTAACTCTCTGATCGAAGTCTTGAAGGACCGAGGATGAGGACTGGATACTCCGGGAAAGATTCTCTTTGTTGGCCCCCAAGAATTCATTCAGGTCGGAGGTAAATGTCGATAGATTCTGAAGTATGTCTCTGATATTGGCCCTGGATTCTTTCCCCATCATTTCTCTCAAAGTCGTGCCCACGTCTTTGATTTCATTGCCGATCGAAAGGAATAGAGTTCCCAATTGGTCTATGCTGACAGGAGAAAGTCCCTCGACGGTGTCTCCCGGCTGACAAAAGTTTGGGCTTTCTCCAGGCATAATTTCAATATATTTCTCACCTAAAAGTCCGAGCGCGGCTAAAGAGGCTTTAGAACCCTGATTTATCTTGTATTTTGGCGAAATGGCCATTACAACTTTTGCCCGTCTTCCCTCAAGCCTGATATCTTTGACATGCCCCACTCTAATTCCGGCGAGCCGCACCTTCGCGTTTTTTTCTAATCCAGCCGTCGAATCAAAAGAAACAAAGAGAGGGTATCCAGGCTTTCTGAAAAGATTCGCCATATTTCCAATAATAAATATGAATACAATCATTATTAAAAGGGCCACACCTACAAAAATCCCAATTTTCAATTCGCGCTTCATTGTCCTCCCTCTTTTCTCACCATTCTTTTATCGGGCCCTCCGACAGGCCAAGAACAAATTGCTGGACAAAAGGATTTTTCGATTCTCTTATTTCTTCAGGAGTTCCAATCTCAATAATTTTGCCCTCATAAAGCATGGCAATCCTGTCCGCGACCTTATAAGAACTAACCATATCATGAGTGATGACGATAGACGTGACGCGCATATCTTTTTTCATCTTGTTGATCAATTCATTGATGGCATCCGCCCGGATCGGGTCAATGCCTGTCGCCGGCTCATCATAAAGAATGATCTCCGGGTTGTAGGCGATGGCCCGAGCCAGGCCAACCCTTTTTTTCATCCCGCCGCTCAGTTCATAGGGCATGAGATGTTCAACTCCTCTCAAGCCTACATGCTCCAAACTTTCGCGAACCATTCTTTTTATTTCTTCTTGAGAATAAGCGGTGTATCTCTCAAGCCCAAAGCCCACATTCTGTCCGACCGTGAGCGAATCGAAGAGCGCCGATCCCTGGAAGAGCATCCCAAACCTCCTTGAAATTTTTTGGCGTTCATCTTCGCTGAGTCGCGTGATCTCAACCCCATCAATATAAATTTCGCCGCTATCCGGCATGAGAATTCCGATCAGATGTTTAATCAGAACGCTTTTCCCCGAGCCACTCTGACCGATGATGACCATGGTTTCGCCCTTCTGGATTTCCAGATTCACACCCTGAAGGACTTTCTTCTCTCCAAAAGACTTATAAAGATTTATAATCCTAATCATCGGCTTATCGTTGCAGGAAGAGCCTTGCTCAAAAAGAAGTTTAAAATTAAAATGGCAATACTGGCAATGACATCAGTCCGAGTCGTGGCCCGCCCAACGCCTTCAGCGCCTCCCTCTGCCTTTAACCCTTGCCAGCAACCGACGAGGGCAATGACGATGCCAAAAATCGCAGCTTTGACCAGGCCAGACACGACATCCCAGAGTTCAAGATAGAGCAGTGTCATTTGAATATAAATACTTCTATTCACCCCCATTATAAAAACATCGTAGGCAAAGCCTCCGGCTATGCCGATGATGTCTCCGTAGAGAGTCAAGAAGGGAACCATGATGAAGCAGGCCAGCGCCCGGGGAACGACAATGTACTGATTGGGGTTTGCACCCAGGCTAAAAAGAGCATCGATCTGCTCCGTGATCTTCATCGTTCCAATTTCTGCGGCCATGGCCGACCCAACCCGGCCTGTGACCATTAACCCCACCAAGAGGGGGATCAATTCCTTGCAAAGTCCCAAGGATATAATCGGCCCGGCATAGGCTTCTGAGCCCGGCCCCACGTACCGGTGAAAACCCACATAGGTTTGAAGGCCAAAAACAAGGCCTCCAAAAGCTGCTGTGATTGAGACTACAGGCAAGGACCGGACTCCAATTTCCTCGAGCTGTTGAAGGAATATTTTCTTCTCCCATGGCCTTCGAAACAGGTTCCTCAGGGTCTTAGCTGAAAGAAGCGAGATCTCTCCAAGCTGCTCGAAAAAAGAAGAAAGAACGCGAAACTTTCTGTTTTGTGTCATCTTAAGTTTCTGTATATTGTAATTCCATATCCGCAAACCGCGCGTACCTATGGAAAAAGGCAAGGTTAACTTTGCCCACCGGCCCGTTTCTTTGCTTGGCAACAATGACCTCAGCAATCCCTTTAAGTCCCTCTTCTTCCGGGCGGTAGACTTCAGGCCGGTAGATAAAAATGACCACATCCGCATCTTGTTCGATGGCCCCCGATTCCCTCAAGTCAGAAAGCAGCGGACGCGGTTCTCTGCGGCCTTTCTCTGGAGCCCGGCTTAACTGGGAAATTCCCACTACGGGGATCTGAAGTTCTTTAGCCAATTCTTTCAGAGACCTCGAGATAAAGGACATTTCCTGGTTCCGGTTCTCAAACCTACCGCCAGGCCTCATGAGCTGTATGTAATCGACAAAGACGATGTCGAGGTTTCGTTCCAACTTGAGCCGTCGCGCTTTGGCTTTCATCTCCATAATGGTCAGCGCCGCACTCTCATCCAGAAAAATCCTCGCCCGGCTAAGAGTTTCGGCTGAGAGCTTGAGCTTTTCGAACTCTCTCTCACTGATAAAGCCAGTTCTGACTTTTTTGATGTCCAGTTGAGACTCTGCACAGAGCAGGCGGATCACAATCTGTTCCTTGGCCATTTCCATTGAAAAGAAACCAACTGCATAATCTGTTTTGAGTCCCACATACTGGGAAATATTCAGGCAGAGGGCTGTTTTCCCCATAGAAGGCCGGGCGGCCACAACCACAAATTCTGATTTGTGAAAACCAGAGGTTATGTTATCCAGCAGTCGGAAACCCGAAGGCACGCCCGTTACAGCATCCCGCCTTTTGGCTAAATATTCGATCATGTCCAGAGTGGGCCTGGCGAGTGCGCTCACCGGGACGAAGCCGGGTTTAACCCTCTGTTCAGCCACTTCAATGATGGCACTCTGAGCCTCGTTGAGAATCTCGTCGGCATCCTCTTTCTGCTCATAGCTATCAGAAATGACTTTGGCTGAAGAAAGAATCAACCGCCTTAAGAGTGATTTTTCCTTGATGATTTTTGCGTAGTATTCGATATTCAGGCTTTTAGGCACACCGTCCATCAACGAGGAAAGATAGGAAGCCCCCCCGACTTCTTCCAGGGCGCCGGCGCGTTGGAGCTCCTCACTTAAAGAAAGCGGATCGACGGGCAAGCCCTTGTCCACCAAGGCGATAATCTTCTCAATAATCTTGATATTGGCTTCTCTGTAAAAATCTTCAGGAGAGATGATGGACAGGACGATATTCAGATTATCGTTGTTGACCAGAATCCCCCCCAAGACTGTTTTTTCTGCTTCCAGACTATGAGGCGGAGTCTTTTTCAAAAACATTAAATCCAGTTCCACCTCTTACCCCCTCCTAATAGGGTTCCCTAGAGCTTGTTAATCTCTCCCTTTTTTCTCCTCTTCCTCTCCTGTCTTGGCCTTGGTCTCGAGCTTCTCTTTGCCCTGACCATCCTCATTTTCTTTTTTCTTTTCTTCAGCCGTCACTTCCTCTTCTTTTTTGATTTCCACTCTGATTTCGGCTTTGTCATCATGGTAGACCTTAACCGGCACTGTGTAGTTGCCAAGCCTTTTCAGAGGGTCGGCTAAAACAATTTTCTTCTTGTCGATGTCGAAACCGAGCTTATCCAGAGCTTCTTTGATATCCGGGGCGCTCACCGAGCCAAAGATCACATCTTTTTCACCGGCTTTGCGAATAAAAGTGAGGGTCAATTGGTTTAACTTTTGAATAATCTCTTGAAAGGATAATCTCTCCTGCTCATTCTTCATTTTCAAGTGCTCTTTTTCGATCTCGATCACCTTCAGGTTCGAAGAGGTCACTTCCAAGGCCAATTTTTGGGGGATGAGATAATTTCTCCCAAAGCCCGGCGAGACATTCAAAATGTCTCCTCTTCTTCCCACGTTCTCAACATCTTGTTTAAGAATCACCCGCATGGTTCCTCCAATTTAATCCCAAAGTTCTAATCCTCAACATAGGGAAGCAACGCCATCAGTCGCGCTCTTTTGATCGCTAGGGCGAGCTTCCGCTGGTGAAAAGCACACGTGCCGGTGATGCGCCTCGGTGATATTTTCCCTCTGTCCGGGATATACTTCCTCAAAACATCAATGTTCTTATAATCGATCGCTTTCACATTTCTCTGGCAGAACCGGCAGAACTTCTTTTTGGGCGGGAAAAATTTCCGGAACGGAGCTCTTTCTCCCCGCTCTCCTTTTTCAGCTCTTTCGCCTCGTTCTTCTCTCCCCATCCTACTTCTCCTCCTCTTTTATTTCCCGAGATGAGAATTCTGTCTGCTCGGGCTCGCTTCCCGCTTGAGAGCTTTCTTCCAGATTACCCTCTCTCTTCTTCGCCTCCTCTAGGGCTTTTTTCTTCTTACGGACATTATCCCTTGTATCCTTTTTTAGCGTCAAATAACGAAGGACGGTGTCCATTTGTTTGAACTTCCGCCCCAATTCAAGGGGAATATCCGCCCCCCCTTCATAATGGAAAAAAACATAAAAGGCTTCTCCAAATCTCTTGATTGGATAAGCCAACCTCCTCTTTCCCCACTTGTCGAGCTTCATCATCTTTCCATTCCTGTGGGAGACGATGTCTGCCATCTGAAGGATGATCTTTTCTGTTTCTTCTTCAGATAAGCCGGGGGAGAGCAAAAAACCTGTTTCGTACTGTCTCATCGAGACCTCCTTATGGATTTAAAGCTCCTCCTCCTTGAAAAGAAGGAACAAGGAGACTTCACATCTTACAACAATTCTACCTCATCAAGCCAGACCTTTCTGATTATAGCTATTCATGGCCTTTTCAATTTCACCGGCCAAGATCAACTCCAGAGCTTCTTGAGCCTTTTTCAAGCTCTTTTCCAAAAGGGGCTTCTCTCCTTCTTCAAAAGGAGAAAGCACAAATTCGGCAGCATCCCAATCGGGTGGAAGAGGGCCGATTCCGATACGGATCCGCGGAAAAGCGATTGTCTGTATCTCCCGGATAATGGAATCCATCCCTTGATGCGTCCCAGGGCCGCCTTCTTTTCTGATCCTGATTTCGCCCAGAGGGATGTCTAAATCATCGTAGACCACAACCAGTTGTTCGGGACTAATCCCGGTCCCATCCAGAATTTCTCTCAAGGAATAACCGCTCCGGTTCATGTAAGTCTGGGGCAGGGCAAGGAGCACTTTCTCCTTCTCCTTATCCACTTCAGCCGTTTTGGCCGAATATCTTTTCTTTCTCAATTTCACGTTCCAGCTGCGCGCTATTTGTTTAACAAAAATAAAACCCGCATTGTGTCGGGTGTTGGCATAATGTTTTCCGGGATTTCCCAAGCCCACCACTGTCCACAACTATTTCTCCTCCTCTTTCTCCTCTGCGACTCTCTCTTTCTTGATGACCTCAGGTTCCTTCGCTTCCTCAACGACCTCCTCTTCCACTTTTTCCACAGCCGGAACTTCTTCTTTATGAGGCACTTCAATCAGAACCAAAACCGTGCTGGGATCATTGACAAACTTGACTCCAGGGGGCGCTGTGATATTTTCGACCTTAATGGACTGGTGGAGATGAAGGCCGCTGATATCCACCTCGATGCGTTCAGGGATGTCTCGGGGAAGACATTCAATCTCAACCTCTCGATGCATGAAATCCACAAACCCGCCTTCGGTCTTGACCCCGATCGCTTCTCCCACAGGGACAATCGGCACCGAAACCCTGATCGACTTATCCATCTCAATCTGAATCAGGTCCGCATGAAGAAGCTCATCCGTAGTGGGATCTGTTTGGATTTCTTTGATCATGGTATCTCTCATTTCTGAATCGAAAGAGACCTTGAAGATTGTGTTTTCTCCTGTCTCCGATTTTAGAATCTTGATGATATCTTTTTTCGCCAAAACGAGAGGAATACTTTCTGTGTTTACTCCGTAGAGAATAGCTGGAATACTGCCTTCTCTTCTGATCCGCCGCGATGCGTTTTTCCCAAAAATATCTCTTTTTTCAGCTTTGACAATGATGCTCATCTCCTCCTCGCCTCCTTATAAAAACAGAGAACTCACCGAGCTCCCTTCATTGATTCTTCGGATCGCCTCTCCAAAAATCTCAGCGACCGAAAGGATTTCTATCTTTTGGCAGGCTTTCTGGGCCTCGGTGAGAGGAATAGTATTGGTCACAATCATTTTTTCTATGGCCGAATTTTCAATTTTTTCGATTGCTTGTCCAGACAAAACAGGATGAGTACAGGCAGCTAATATTTTTCGTGCCTCTTCTTTTTTCAAAGCTTCCGCACTTAACGCCAGAGTCCCGGCTGTGTCAACCATGTCATCCAGGATAACAACGTCATTGTTTTTCACCTCGCCGATCACATGAAGCACTTGGGCCACATTCGGAGCCGGACGTCGTTTATCGATGATAGCAAGCTTGGCTCCGATTCTCTTGGCAAAAGCTCGAGCCCTCCCCACTCCTCCGGCATCCGGAGAAACAACCGTTAAATCACTCAAGCCCAGTTTTTGGATATGAAGGGCGAGCACCGGAGCCGCGGTTAAGTTATCCACGGGCACTGAGAAAAAACCCTGGATTTGAGGTGAATGAAGGTCCATGGTTAACACTCTATCTGCGCCTGCACTTTCAATCAGGTCGGCGACAAGCCTGGCTGAGATGGGAACTCGGGGTCTGTCCTTCCAGTCTTGGCGGGCATAACAGTAGTAGGGCATGACCACCGTCACCCTTTCGGCAGATGCTCTTTTGAAAGCATCAATCATCAGGAAGAGTTCCATGAGATGGAAGTTCGCATCTTGAGAACCGGCCTGAATCACGAAGACATCCGCGCCCCTAACATTCTCGTCAATGTAGAAATGGATTTCTCCATCACTGAAGCGGTCTAACACACACTTTCCCAAATCGATCTTCAAATAGTTGACGATTTCCTTGGCCAAAGCTAAGTTTGAAGACCCGGCAAATACTTTCATGGTTTTTTCCTTTTCACCAATCTCCTTTTCTTAAAAACTCTCCAAAACAAATTTGCTCTTTCTTCAACTTATAACTGGGGAGGGAGGATTCGAACCTCCGGATGGCGGATCCAAAGTCCGCTGCCTTACCGCTTGGCTACTCCCCAGCACTCAATCTTCGCCAATAGCTTTCTCGCGATAAAGTCTCGACCAAAACTGCTGAGAAAGTTTTTTGGAACTCTTTTAACCCCTTCTCAGCTTTTTCTCTGTCTTTGAAAAGGCCAAAAACAGCTGAGCCCGAGCCGCTGACCAACGATAATTCTGGTCCCTGGCTTTGAAAAAAGCTCTTTATCTCTTGAACCTGAGGATAGAGGCTAAAGATTGTCTCTTCTAATCTATTTTCCAAAAAGCCAAATTCTCGATTGGCTAAAAACTGAGTAATTTTACTGTCTTTAAGTCCTGAAGTCAAGGATAAGCGCAAATGGCCATAGATGGTTGCGGTTGAGATGGCAAAAGGGGGGAAAACTAAAAGACAATAGAGGGGTGGGAGGTCTGAAAGGGGCGAAACTTCGTCTCCGCGTCCTCTCCCAAGGCACAGTCCCCCTTCTAAAAAAAAGGGGACATCTGCGCCAAGCTTCTTTCCCAGCTCCTGCAATTCTTCTTTTTTTAGCCGGAGTCCCCAGATCTTATTAAGAGCGTAGAGAGTCATAGCTGCGTTACTGCTCCCCCCTGCTAAGCCTTTGCCAGAAGGGATATTTTTCGTGGCGATGATTTCAATTCCTCTGTTGACCGGGTATTCCTCTTTGAGGAAGAGGGCGGCCTTGAAGATGAGATTGTTTTTATCCCAGGGGATGGATTCATCGTCCCCTTTAAGATTGATTTCTGGAGTACGTGCGGGCAAAAATTCCAAAACATCATAGAGATTTATAGTCTGAAAAAGAGTCGCGATTTCGTGATAGTTGTCTTCCCTTTTTTTGATTACCTCCAGCCCGAGGTTGATTTTGGCAAAAGATTTAATTTTCATTTTTCATTCTTAAAAAGGGCCTCGATTTCTGGCCAGCTTTTCAACTCATAATCTTTCAAAAAGTTATTGGAAAAAAGTCGCTGTTTCGCCGGTGGATTAAATTTGATCCTCAAAATATTCATGCCTGCGGTGCTCAGGGGATGCTCGAAAGTGAGGAGGCGTGCGACTGACGTATTTGAGAAAAACTTTTTGATTTGGAACTGAAGTTCTTCTTTTTGCCCGGCGATAACCTTGCCTTGACTATCTTTATCCAGTGCCCACTCTTCTTTGTTCTCCCATTTTCCTGTTAGGAGGCTGACCATCTCCGGCAGTGCTATTTCAAACCCTAGAAACCTAGAAATGATTTCTGCTTCCTTGCCCTGCCAGTAGACCTTCTTGGAAGGGATGACCAGAAATGCTTCATTGTCTTCGATCAGAATGAAATAAATAGCTCTCCCCAATAAATCAAAAACGTCAATCCTCCCCTGGCTGGGAAGTACAAACAGGAAAGAGAATTTAGATTTTGCACTCCCCTCGCTGTCTGTGATTTTTATCGAACCATATCCTTCGATTCGGTCGATCTGGGAGGGGAGAGGGGTGAGAGCAGGAGGAGAGACTCGGCAGCTGGCAGAAAGAATGAAGTTCAGAGAAATCACTGCCAGGAGTGCTAACAGCAGCAGAAAAGAAATACCCCCCTGCTTCTTTCTACTTGTCCAGACGGAATCCATAGTCTTCAGTCTTTTTGGTCTGTGGCTTGGCGCCGGGCTCTTGTTTCTTTTCTTTATTCTGGTCAACGAGATGAAAGCCAAAATCCCTTGTTTTGATCGACTTTTTTCTTTTCCGGAGCAGAGGATAAAGCGGGGATTTCAGCCGTTTTCCAAAGCAGGAAAGATTCGGGTTGAGAATGAGGAGCACAATGAATGCTCCAAAAAGAATTATGATCCCATAAACTCCGATATTCATTTTATTACTTTTTTATTATTTCCTTCTTAAAGAAATTCACGCTTCGCTGCGTGACTTCCGTTTAATGAATACCTTTTTGAATTATATTCTCACACTCTGAACAAGTCAATTACACGGAGGTTCTATGACGAAAAGTGTGGCTATTGTTTTAGGCCAAGACAGTGATCGACCAGTTGGTGGCCAGGCGGGTCCCTGTCTGTTCTTGACCAAACCCACCCGTTCCCCTAGGTCTTCGAACACACAGGGACCGGCCTGGCCCCATCTATTATCGGAATTTTTTGCTCTTTTTTGTTTTACCGCACTTTTCGTCATAGAGGCTTACCCGGAATGGAACGGTCGTCCTCGGCCAATAATTGGATAACTTAGTCATGCGAGGCACTTTGCACCGTGGCCATCTCATCTATACTCCCCCTCCTTTATTAAGGACCGGGCAGGGAAGAGCATTAATGTCCTCGCGATAAATGAAGTAAGCTGGCGATCCTATAAAAGTGAGAAAATCGGGAAAAGCACGAACCTCTCGAAAAATAATAAAAGAATTACCCCTCCCTTTTGGCTCTAAACGACCGAAACAATGGATCGTGAATTTATACTAATAAGCTATCAAGAATATCAACTCTCTAAGCGCTCCTGTCCATCTCTTCTTGAAATTTTGGGATCTTTGCCTTTTCCTTCTCCTTCCCTAAATGAAAGCCCAGGTAAAAGGCGGAAGAAACAACAAGGAGCGTCATCAGCCACCTAAATAAACTTCTCATCGTAACCTCTTCTTAATCTCTCAACTTTTCACTTTGATTTTTGTCCAAATCTTGGAAAAAGTCAACAGCCAGAGCTTTGTATTTTATCATTTTTTTACCTATTTGGCTTCTCTTTTTCGCTTTGATAATCTAAAAACACAATTCTATCTGTCATCTTGTTTCAGAATAGAATTAAAAAAAGCGCAGGGCATGGCGGCGAGCCTGCTCAAGACCAAAGGGGAGGGCAGATGAAAAAAACAATTTTTGCTTTGGGGTTAATAGCATTTTTACTAATGATGTTTAGTTTGTCAGCAGACAGGAGCGCCGACAAGTTTAACTGTGCGATGGCAGAATCAAAACACTACGCCTTACCCCGAGGAACATAAATACCAGATTCAGACCCTCAAAAACGCCACTTATTACCAGCTCATTTGCGCTCAAGTCCAGTACAACTTATTACTGGAATGTCAAAGCCCTTGGCAACGGGAAAGATACTAAAGACTCCGAATGGGCGGTCTCAGGCAACGACTGGAAGTTTTTGACAAAATAAAAATAAAAGGGAGGAGGAGTCGGATAAATCCGACCGCTACAAATTTCATCTAATCCCCCTGTAACCCCCCTTCTAATTGCATGGAAAATTAGGTTTCAATTCCCCCTTCATCCCCCCTTTTTCTAAAGGGGGGAAATCAATATCTCTCCTTTTCACAATGGGAAGGGGGCTCCAATATTTGATTTTTCCGATCGTCCCTTGTATATTTATTCAAAGATTAATTTTATTGAATCTGAGGAAAAACATGAGAAATAAAACAGCTTATGCCTTACTTTTCTTATTCTTCGCTGCATCCTTCGCCTTCTCTCAAGGAATCCGAAAACCAGTCTGGGCAGGGCAATTTTATGACGATGATGGAGCAAGGCTTTCTTCCCAACTGGACGCTTTCCTTCAAAATGTCAAAACAAAGCCTTCGATCAGCAAGGATATCCAAGCCCTGATTTGTCCCCACGCAGGATATGTGTATTCCGGACAAGTCGCTGCCTACGCGTACAGCCTCGTCCAGGGAAAGAAATATGATACGGTGATCGTCATCGGCCCCTCCCATCATTATGGGTTCGAGGGTTGCTCCATTTATTCAAGAGGTGGGTTTGAGACGCCTTTGGGCGTGGCTCAGGTGGATGAAGCCCTTGCCTCAAAACTATCAGATGCTTCAGGGTTTGGATATATTCCTCAAGCCCATCAGAAAGAACATTCGGTTGAGGTCCAGATCCCTTTTATCCAGAAAGTCCTTCCCGAAGCCAAAATCGTTCCGATCGTCATGGGCTATCCGCAGGAAAAAACGATCAATGCCCTGGCCAATGCTCTGGCGAAGGTTCTTCCCCAGAAAAATATCCTGGTTGTTATCTCAACAGACATGTCTCACTTTTTAGCCAAAGAGGAGGCCAACAAGGTCGATGCTGACACGATCTCTCTGGTCCAAAATCTCAAGATAAATAAACTGGTGAGCAAGCTTGAGGCCAACGAGAACATCCTCTGTGGCGGAGCCCCAGTCGCTGCCATGCTCCTGTCTCTCCAAAAAAAAGGAACTCCTAAAGTTGAAATCCTCAAATATGCAGACTCTTCCGATGCCGGCACATCAGAATCGCAGGTTGTCGGATACTTTGCTGCGGCTGTCTATTTAGAATCAGCACCTGACCCAAAACCTCAAGACACTCCATTTACGCTTTCTTCGGAAGAAAAGAAAGATCTGCTTGCGATCGCCCGCTCCGCTATAAACCTGGCGGTCAAGGAAAATAAAGTTTACGAATATGAAACTCAGAATCCCAATTTCATAAAAGAAAAGGGGGCTTTTGTTACCATCAAAAAAAGAGGCAATCTCAGGGGCTGCATCGGTTTCATCGAGCCGATAATGCCCCTCTCTCAGGCGATAATCCGCGCCGCCATTTATGCTGCCCTTGAAGACCCGAGATTTCCGGCCGTCTCTGAAGAGGAATTAAAAGACCTGGAGCTAGAAATTTCGGTGCTGACTCCTCCTGAAAAAATTAAAGACCCGAGCATTGTCAAGGTGGGAAAGCATGGGCTCATTATTTCAAAGGGAGACCGAAAAGGGGTTCTCCTGCCCCAGGTGCCCGTGGAAAATAATTGGGACCGAGAGGAATTCCTGCGCGAGGTCTGCCTTAAGGCCGGCTTGCCTGAAGATGCCTGGAAAAGCGGAGCCGACCTTTTTGTCTTTGAGGCGATTGTCTTTCATTAATATAATAATCTCCCTGTATCCCCCTTTAGAAAAGGGGGACTGAGAATTTGATTTCTGGTCTCTCCCTGGTATAATAGAATTTCTTTGCGACGAGGAACAAAAATGCCGCTTTATGAATATGAATGTTCGTACTGTCACTTTACTCTTGAGCTCATGCAAAAAGTGGGAGATCCTCCCCCAAAAAAATGCCCCAAATGCGGCGGTTCCCTGAAAAAGAAACTCTCCCCTCCGGCCCTTCAATTTAAAGGGAGCGGATGGTACGTCACCGATTATGCTCAAGGTAAAAGCTCTGATAAAGAAGGGAAAAAAGAAAAAAAGCCTTCAGGCGAAAAAGAGGCTCCTTCCAAAGAGCTCAAAGATACCAAACCTTCTAATCCTTCGGATTGAAATTTCTCTCCATGGCAAATCGCATTCTTCATTTGGAAGCATCCCAAATTACGTGATAAAGGGACTTTGGGATGCTTGCCTTTCTTTTTGACAAGTTGAGCCATCCCATATAGAATTTAAATGATGAAAATTGTTATTAGGGTGCCTAACTGGATTGGGGATGCTATTCTCGCTCTCCCTGCTATTTCAAGTCTTCGGGAAAATTTCCCTGATGCCCGAGTCTGGATCGCCGCCCGGGATTGGGTGGAAGACTTGTTTCCTGCTGACGATTTTATCCAAGGAACGATCCCCCTCCCCAAACTTGCAGATTTAAAAAGCCTCAGGCTTTCCAGCCAGAAATTAAAAGATTTTAACTTTGACGTCGGCCTGCTTCTGGCCAATTCTTTTTCTTCGGCCTTTCTTTTTTACTTAACAAGAATCCCTGAGCGCTGGGGATATTCAAGCGATGGACGCAGCTTACTCTTAACAAAATCCGTTCCTTTGAAAAACAAAGATCATTCAGACCATCAGGTGAACTATTATCTCAATCTCATCTCGGGGTTAGGGCTCAAGACCATCCCGCCAGAAATAAAGCTTTCTTTATCTCAGGAAGAAAGAGTGGCTGCCCGAGAAATGCTTCTCTCCTCTGGCTTGGACACAGCCAAGCTCCTAGTTATCCTCGCCCCTGGGGCCTATTATGGCCCGGCTAAAAGATGGCCAGCTCCAAAGTTTGCAGAGCTTGCCCGAATGTTTCAGATCAAGGCTAACGCGGAAATTATAATCATTGGCGCTCAAGGCGAGATCGATATCGCCCGGTCCATCGCCGCCTTAATGGAGAAAGAACCTTGGATCCTCGCAGGGAAAACAACTCTTCGCCAGTTGCTGGGCCTCATCAGCCAGGCCGCGCTTTTTGTGACAAACGACTCTGGTCCTATGCACATCGCTAATGCCTTAAAAATTCCGGTAGTTGCCATTTTTGGCCCCACAGACCCTCGTGTGACTGGACCCTTTCAGCAGCCATCCGCTGTTATTAAAAAGGATGTTCCCTGCTGGCCTTGCCTTTACCGATCGTGCCCCTACGACCATCGCTGCATGATGAAGATCGAACCAGAAGAAGTCTTTGAGGCGAGTTACGCTTTTTTAAAATGAAAAAGAGAGCGGTCTTTCTGGATAGAGATGGGACGATTAATGAGGATGTCGGCTATCCCAATGATTACAGTCAGATAAAAATATACCCTTTTGCCTTCGAGGCCATAAGAAAAATCAACAGAGCGGGCCTTTTAACGGTCATCATTACTAATCAGTCGGGCATTGGACGGGGGCTGCTCACTGAGGAAAACCTTCAAGACATTCACCAAAAAATGAAAGCGGCTTTATTAGCAGAGAAAGTTTATATCGATGGCATCTATTATTGTCCCCACTATGAACTTTCCGCTCTTCCTGAATATAAAAAAGATTGCGCCTGCCGAAAACCATATCCGGGAATGGCTCTGCAGGCAGCCGCAGACCTCAACCTTGAGCTCAACAATTCTTTTGTGATTGGGGACAAAGTCGAGGATGTCCTTTTCGGACTTAACATCAAGGCCAACCCGATCCTCGTCCTGACAGGATATGGACAGAAATCATTGTTAGCGCTAGAAGAAAAAGGAATCAAGCCTGTTTATGTCGCCAAAAACTTGCTCCACGCTGTCGACTGGATCATCCAGAATGGGGGCAAGGATTTTGAGTCTAGACAAGAATGATCCGATTTGACGATATCCTTGAGAAGGTCTCTTCCACCTACCACGAAAAAGATATCACTCTGCTTCAAAAAGCTTATGTGTTTGCCGCCAAAGCTCACAAAGGGCAGGTCCGACTCTCCGGAGAGCCTTATCTCAGCCACCCTTTAGAAGTAACCAGCCTGCTGGCGGATATGCATCTTGACAAGACAACCCTGGCCGCCGGCCTTCTCCATGATGTCCTGGAGGACACAGAAGTTACCCCGGCTGAAATCAAAGAGGCCTTCGGCAAAGAAATCGCTGTCTTAGTCGAAGGCGTCACCAAAATTAGCCGGGTTCATGATGCCTCCCCAGAAGTCAGCCAGGCAGAAACCATCCGCAAAATCATCCTCGCTATGACCGATGATATAAGGGTTATCTTCATCAAGCTGGCTGATAGAATTCATAATCTTAAAACTTTAAATTACGTAAGTGAAGAGAAACAGAGGCAAGTTGCCAAAGAAACTCTCGATATTTATGCACCAATCGCCAACCGCCTCGGGATGGGAAGAATCCGGGCGGAACTCGAAGACCTTTCTTTCCGTTACGTAGCTCCCGAAGATTTCTCCCGAATTGCTTCCCTGGTAGAGCCTCAAAAACAGAAGGCCGAAAAAGACCTCAAGCAGCTGAAAAAAACGCTTGAAAACTTGATGAAGGAAAATGGAATTTATGCTGAAATATTCTATCGCATCAAGAGGGCTTACAGCATTTATAATAAACTGAAACGCCAGGGCATTGAATTCAACCAAGTTTACGACTTTCTCGCCTTGAGGATCATCACCAATTCTATCAAAAACTGTTATGCGGCCCTGGGGATCATCCATCAAAAATGGCCCCATCTTCCTCATCGGTTCCGGGACTTCATCGCCATGCCCAAACCCAACCTGTATCAAGCCCTGCACACCACGATCCTGACCGAAGAAAAGCAGACTTTTGAAATCCAAATCCGGACCAAGGAAATGCACAACCTCGCTGAAAATGGGATTGCGGCTCACTGGAAATACAAAGATACAGACTCTCAGAGTCTCATGAAAGAGGACAAAAGGCTTCAATGGCTGCGAGAATTGGCTGAACTCTACAGGGAACAAAAGAGCCCGCGAGAATTCTTGAAGCATTTGAAAACAAACTTAATCCCCGAAGAAGTCTATGTCTTCACTCCCAAAGGAAAAGTAATCAGCCTGCCTCCAGGAGGATCGGCCCTGGACTTCGCTTTCAAAATCCATTCGGAGATCGGGCTTCATGCCGCCGGGGCTAAGATCAATAACCGCCTTTCGCCCTTGAAATCGGTCCTGAGGACTGGCGATATCGTCGAAATCTTAACAGCGCCGGAAAAAACACCTTCTCCCAATTGGCTAAACATGGTTCAAACCTCGGACGCCCGCCATTCCATCAAACGCTGGCTTAACTTAAAAAGCAAAGCCAAAAGTATCGCTCTCGGTAAAAAACTTTGGGAAAAAGAACTGAGGGAATACCGCCTGCCTTCCGAATTATTGAAAGAAGAAGATTTGCTCAAACGGATTTCTGAAATCAAAAATCTCAAGATTCAAACCATGGAAGGTTTTTACCACCAAATCGGTCTGGGAAAAATCGCACTGGATAAAGCCTTTATGGAAAAACTTCCCGTTTCCGGGAAAATTGAATTGAAAAAGGAAACTTTTATCGACAGGGTCGTCTCGGCAGTCACCCCAAAATCAAAAAAGGATGTCCGGCTGAGAGAAGCCGGCGTGGAGCTGGCTCAATTAGCCAAATGCTGCTTCCCTATAAGGGGCGAGCCTATCATTGGCTATATTTCTTCAGGGAAAGGGATCACCGTTCATTCCCTGCGCTGCCCCTATGTGACCAAAGAGATTTTGGACCACGAGCGGATGGTTGAAGTTTCCTGGGATGAATTTCAAGAGGCGGCGTTTAAAGGCCGGCTGTTGGTTGAGGCGGTGGATTCCCGAGGAGTCCTGGCTAAGGTTGCCACTGTCATCAGCCAGCTCGAAGGGAATATCACGAAGGCAGAAGTAAACACTTATGCTGATAAAAAGGCTCAAATTAAGCTCACTCTCATCATCAAGGATATCAAGCACTTAGAGGCTATCATCAAAAAGCTTTCGGGGATTAAAGAAATATTTTCTGCAGAGAGGATCTGAAGCGGCTTACAAAGCCTTGAGCACTTTTCCTGAACGAAGACACCGGGTGCAAATCCAGATGTGTTTGACCCCTGACTTTGTTTGCGCCTTCACTCGCTGGAGGTTTGGCCTCCATTTTTTTTTGGTCGCTTTGTGGGAGTGGCTCACACTCTGTCCGAAGACCGGACCTTTTTTACAGATTTCACAAACTTTTGGCATTTTTTTTCTCTCTTAAAGGATGCTTTTATACCATATTTATTAAAAAAATCCAAATACCTCTTCTATCCAAAATTATCGATAGAACTCAAAAATTCCCCTAACTTTATTAATGTGTACAAGATGGGAGAGTTTAAGCATCATTCGATGGATGCCCTGGTCGGCCCCTGGGTGTTCGAAGACCGGGGGGGTGGGGAGGCTTGGTCGAGAACGCCCAGGGGCCGACCAGGGCTCATCTCAATTTTCTATCAATTTTGGGTGCTATTTAAGGCCCCTTCTCTTCTTGAAAGCTTCCAGGGTGTTCCTCATGAGCATGGCCACCGTCAAAAGCCCCACGCCGCCGGGAACAGGAGTCAAATACTCTGCTCTCTCAATCGCCCGGGGGTGAACATCGCCGACCAGGGTGTATCCTTTTTCTTTGAGGTCTTTTTTTCTTTTCTCGTCTTTGACAAACAATTCTTCCACCTGCGCTCTGTCGCTGAGAGAGTTCATCCCGACATCAATAACAGTCGCTCCCGGCTTTACCCATTCTGGCTGGACATAAACAGCACGGCCCATGGCCACGACAAGGATATCAGCTTTCGAAGCAATCTCTGGAAGATTCTTCGTCTTCGTGTGGCAGGTGGTCACAGTTCCATTCTCATTGGTCATCATGGCCGCCAAGGGTTTACCAACGATCATGCTTCTGCCGATCACAACCACATTCTTGCCTTCTATCCCAATCTTGTTAAATTTCAGAAGCTCGATTATTCCCAAGGGGGTGCAAGGTTTAAACCCGGGCTGGTTAAGCAGCAAGGTTCCCAAGCTGTAAGGATGAAACCCGTCCACATCCTTTTCGGGGAGAATTGTGGAGATAATCTCAGAGGAATTCAAAGGGGAAGGCAAGGGGAGTTGGACCAGGATCCCGTCCACTTCTTTTCTCTGGTTTAGAACCTCGATCCGGGATTTGAGGGCTTGAGCCTCGATGCCTCCGGGAAACGCAAGAACTTCTGAATAAATCCCTAATGCTTTACAGGTCCTTTCTTTGGTCCGGACATAAACTTGAGATCCTCTGTTTTCTCCCACGAGAATGGCCGCAAGCCCCGGAACCTCGTTCCTCGTCTTCAAGTAGTGGGCAACTTCTTCGCGAACCTCTTCTTTAATTTTGTCGGCCAAGGTCTTTCCTTCAAGCCAGGTGCCCATGGATTCCTCCGCTTGCAAAAATTCTTTACATAACGATTTTTGGACTATTATACAGAGGTCTCCTTGTTATGACAACCTGTCTGTTTATTCTCTCCATTTTTCCATTTAATTCCCCTATATCCTTCTTTTAATAAAGGAGGGAAATAAAGATTCCCCTCTTTTTTAAAGGCTGATGAGGGGGGATTCTTTTCATCAATTGCGAGTGACTAACCTATCAAGGCCAATTACCTTTAAAATTTGGTACAAAACTTGCTCAAGATTTATTGACTCGTCTTGACGACTGGTCAAAAAAGAAGTACTTTTAAAATCGAAGGCCCTTATGAAAAAGCCGCTCATCATCCCTTTATTGGTGCTTTTTTGCTTTCCCCTCATCTTGGCTAGCTGCTCAAAGCCTCTTGTGGATAAAGAGCTTCAGTTCGGCATCTGGGCTTCCCAAAAAAATTTGTGGGATGAGGCCATCTTCCGCTGGAAAAAAGTCTTAGCTTCAAATCCAAATTCTGCCCCTGCCCACAACAACCTTGCCGTAGCCTACGAGAAAAAAGGTCTTTGGGAAGACGCGAAAAAAGAATATGAAGCGGCCCTCAAAATTGCTCCCAACGACACATCAATCACCTCTAATTATAAAAAATTTAAAGAAAATCTCGCGCCGGAAAAGGAGAAAGATAAAAAAGAAAAAAATGAAAAAAAATAAAGGCTTCCTCCTTCTTGTTCTCCTCCTTCATTTTTCCTGTAGCTTGGATTCCAATCTTAAAATAAATATCGATATCCCGGCCGCTTCACTCGTCAAACTCGAACAATACAAAGAGATCGTGGTAACCAATTTTTGGGTCCCCAAGGAAACCAAAGATTTCAACCTGAGCCAGGAGCTGGCTGACTACCTCTCTTTTGAACTCGGAAAACAGTTTAAAGGAAAAATGACCTCAAAAGCTATTTCTCTGGAAAACGAGGATGTCTTTAAAAAGCAAGATTTCTGGAAAAACCTCTCTCCTGAACAGAAACAAGCCCTTTTCCTTACAGGGAAGGCCCAGTACACTCAAGAGACGCGCAAAGCCATCCTCGAAAAAGATAAACCCATTGTCGACGGCCCTTTTAAGACCGAAAAAAAGGGGCTGACAGAGCGAAAAATATTCACCCTTGAATTGTCTCTTTACTTGATATCAACAGAGACTGGCGAAGCCCTGTATCAAAAAGATTTCAAAGAAATGAAGTCCGATGAGAACCCTAAACAGACGGCCCAATTCGTCTTCTATGAACTCATCCAGAGAGTCAAGCAAAGGTTTTTCCGCGCGATCCTGGGAGAGGGAAAGCCCCAAGAAAGATACCTTATCACGAAATAAGAAGGAGCCTCCATGAAACCTTCCATAAAACCCATCTTTTTTCTCGCTCTCTTTCTTGCTTTAGCAAGTTTCCTGGCGGCCCAGGGTTTCTATTATTTTCCCTATTATGGAAAGAACAGGGTCCTTTATGGGAAATTTAGCTGGAGAAGCTATCAAACAGAGCACTTCCATATCTATTTTTATGCCGAAGATATTCAGTCTTTAAAAAACGTGGCCGAACTGGCCGAAAGCGCCTACCAAAGAATCAGTCAGTTGCTCAAACATCAAGTCTCGGAGCCCATTCCTCTTATCTATTACACAACCTACACCGATTTCGAACAAACAAATATATTCCCGATTTCTGAAGGAGTGCTGGGGGTCTCGGAGCCCGCCCTCTATCGAATTGGAGTCCACGGAGATATGAGCCTGGATGAGCTTCAAGATTTGATCGAGCACGAATTGTCCCATATCTTCCAGTTTGACTTGCTCTGGGGAAGTCCTGGTGGAGCGCTCTACGCCGTATCCGCCCCTCCGGATTGGGTGTTTGAGGGGCTCTCGGAGTACAGCACCCATAAGTGGTCTTCCTGGTCCTCCCTGATTGTCAGAGATGCCATCCTCAATGACCGCATCCCGGAGCTCACAGAAGGAGGAGACCTCTTTGCTCGGTATCCTCTACCCCGCGACCCTGCCTATGACTTTGGGCATGCGATCTATGAATTCATCGAAACCAAATTCGGAGTCAACGGCGTCAGAGAATTCTGGCAAACAATGAAAAACTCTCCGATTATCGGAAAAAGGGAGCCTTTAAAAAAAGCCTTTAACATCAAGCCCAAGGAATTCAATCAGGAATTTAAGAAATATCTCCGCAATCAGGTGAAGGGCTTTCTGCTGCGGGAAATGCCCGAAGATTACAGTATTCCTTTAGGCCCCGAATTCCCATCCAATCCTTACTACTTTGATCTCTCCCATGCCCTTTCCCCTTCCGGAGATATTGTGGCAGCCCTGACTTTTAACATCAAAGATGCCAAAGCAGACATCGTTTTTATCTCCACCAAGGACGGTTCTGTTATCAAGAATATCACTCGGGGCTACACGCTCAAATATGAATACATCAAGTATGAAATCGACCCTTCCAAAGGAAAAAACATCGCCTGGTCTTCAGACGGAGACCGGATTGCTTTTTTTGCCCGAGACGGTGAGAAATATTCTCTATTCATCATCAGCGCTCTCGACGGAAGCACAATCAAAAAGGTTAAGATTTCGCTGGACCAGCCCTACTCTCCCTGTTTCTATCCTTCTGGGGATGAGCTTCTTTTTGTGGCTTTCCAGAGAGGTGTTCATGATATCTACAAAATTGACCTTTCCACAGCAAAAATTGCCAACCTTACTGGAGACGACCTCTATGAGAAGGCCCCGGTCATTTCTCCTGACGGGAAATCCGTCGCCTACACCATTCGGATCAATTCCTATGATAAGCTTTTTATCTCCCCCCTGGATAATCTTAAGAAAAAAACCCAATTGACTTTTGACAAAGGGAATACGATCACTCCCCAATTTTCTCCTGATTCTAAAGTGTTATTCTTTTCCGGAGACATGAGGGATGCTTACAATATTTACTCCCTGAACCTTGAAACAGGAGAGCTGAAGCGCTACACGGATGTCAGGACCGGGAACTTCTTTCCTTCCCCGGTTCCCAACTCTCCCAAAACGGTCATTTTTTCTTCGTTTAATAAAGGCGCATTCCAGATTTTTAAAAGCGACCCGGAAGGGGTGACGGAGACAACCATAAAATTTGCTGAAATAACGCCCGCTGAAAAATTCGAGAGGTTTGAGCCGGCCATCACCCTGGAGGTCAACAAAGATAAGATTGTGCCTAATAAGGGAATTGGCAAATTGTACCTGGTTTCAAGGCCACCGATCCAGGCCGTTGTCTCCACGGATGGCTCTATCTACGGCGGCTCGGCCCTCTCCTTCTCCGACCTGCTCGGAGACCATAATCTCTATATCATGGCCTACCAGGTAAGGAGTTTTCGATCCTACTCGGCGGCTTATCTCAACCAAAAAAGGCGCCTGCAATTTGCGGCCAGCGCCTATCAATACACGGAATTCTATTACCCGCCTTACGCTTATTATGATCCTGCGTTATATAATTGGCTAACTTATCAAGACGCAATCGCCTCTCGCAAAATTACAGGGGCAAATTTCAGCGCCTATTACCCTTTTAACCGGTATTACCGGGCAGAAGCCGGGGTTTATTTTTCAAGGTACGAAGAAGAGTTTGTTGGCAATACCGTCTATGATTACTACGAAAGATTATACAATAACCGAAAGTCCTATAGTTACTTTTGGAACGGGAATCTGCTTTCCGCCGCTTTCTCCCTGGTCGGAGAAACGACACACTTCAAATATTATGGGCCTGCTTCTGGAAATACTTTTCGGCTTTCCCTTTCGCAATCCGCCCCTGTTACCAAGAGCTTTTTCCGGAACACAACCGTTGAAGTGGACCTCCGGCAATATGTCTACTTGGGTTTCGATAGCCTTCTGGCTTTCCGCTGGAATGGGTTCGCAAGTCGCGGGAGAGATCCCTTTTTCTCCTACTTTGGAGGCAATAACCAGGTCCGTTCGGCCGGCTACTACAATATCATTGGGAACGAAGGCTGGTACCTAAATGCGGAACTCCGTTTTCCTTTAATCAGCGGCGCAGCAACGATTATCGGCCAGATTGGCCCCGTCCGAGGAACCTTCTTTTTCGACGTTGCCCGCACAAAAGTAAAGGGTTACCCCGCTAAATTTTTTTATTATTATGTTGATGCTTCGGGCATAAGGCTTGTCAGTTACGAAGCCATCGGTTCTTTTGGCTACGGCCTCGAGTTTTTTTTCTTGGGCCTTCCCATACACCTTGAATTCGTTAAAAGGATCAACTTTCCTTCCATCGCCAGCCCGTTTAACCTTGAAACGGAAGGTTCTTTTAAGACCCAATTCTGGATTGGCTGGGATTTTTAATAAAAAAATGTTTTTATAAATATTTTCTTAAAAAAATCTTGAAATCCAAAATTAAGAGTGCTATGATTTCGAAGCCTTCTCTTCTTTGAATCAGCAACGAGGGAAGGTTTTTCCACAACTGTGGAAATTTCTGTGGAAAACTAAAAGAGAATCATGGAACCTGAAGAAAAAAGAAATCCTTGGCTTCAAATCATCCGGGTTATTCAAAAAAAAATTGACCTGAACAGCTTCGAGACCTGGTTTGAGCCCACTTCTTACATCGGACAAGAAAGAGACAGCCTCTATATCAAGGTGCCAAATTCTTATTTTAAGGATTGGCTGTCTTTTCATTATTCAGCTCTGATTAATGAGTGTTCCCAAGACCTGTTTAGCAAAGTTTTTGATGTGAAATACATTTTTGATGACACGCCCTCTTCTTTTATCCGCCGTTCACCCCAGGAGAGAAAAGCTAAACAGGGGGCGCTCCTCAACCCCAATCTGAACCCCAATTATACCTTTGATCATTTTGTCGTCGGCTCCTGCAACCAGTTTGCTCATGCTGCCGCCCTGGCCGTGGCCAAAAATCCTGCCAAGTCTTACAACCCGCTCTATATCTACGGCGGAGCCGGGTTGGGCAAAACTCATCTAATGAATGCCATCGGCCACTTCGCTCTAAAGAATAACCACCGTTTAAAAACTCTCTATGTCACAACCGAGAAATTCATGAACGACCTGATCAACCATCTTCAGTATGGCAAAGTCCTCGATTTCCGCCAGAAGTACCGAAGCGTCGACGTCCTCCTGATTGATGATATCCACTACCTCTCCGGGAGGGAGAGAACCAAAGAAGAATTCTTCCATACCTTCAACCATCTCTATGATAATCAAAAACAAATTGTCATCTCCAGCGATTGCCCCCCAAAAGAAATTCCCAATCTTGAGGAGAGGTTCCGCTCCCGTTTTGAATGGGGTTTAATCGCTGATTTGAAGCCGCCTGATATTGAAACTCGAATTGCCATCTTAAAAAAGAAAGCTGCCCTTGAAGGCGTTGTTTTGCCCGAAAGTGTTGCTCTCTACATCGCCGATAAAGTCCATTCGAACATTCGAGAGCTTGAGGGTTATTTGCGACGCGTCCTGGCTTATGCTTCTTTGAAGGGAGAGCCGGTGGATCTAGACCTGACCAAAGAAGCATTAAAAAGCTTACTTGATTCCACAACAAATATCATCAGCGTGGAAAAGATCCAAAAATTTATCTGCCATAATTACAAAATTAAACTCACCCAGTTAAAATCAAAAAACAATTCTCCCAAAATTGCTTTCCCCCGCCAGGTGGCGATGTATTTATCTAAGGAGCTGACGAAGGTTTCTCTTCCCGAAATCGGCAAAAAATTCGGTGGAAAACACCATACAACTGTCCTGCATAGCATTCGCAAAATAGAAAAAATGCGCAATGAAAATCCCGAATTCAACAAAGAAATCAACAGCTTGATTAGCTATATTCAATGAACAAATCAATAACTTATGGAAGATTCTCACATTTTATTTGGCTTTATTCTTATTTTCTCTTAATATATATTATATATATTTAAATATAAATAATGGAACTCATTGAAAGGTGCAAAAATGAAGTTTTCAATTTTAAAAGAAAACATCCTAGAAGAGCTTCAACTTTTACAGGGGATCGTCGAAAAAAGAAATACCATGCCCATCCTGGCCAATATTTTAATGAACATTAAAGAGAACGAAATTGAACTAACTGGGACAGACCTTGAAGTTGGCTTAAAAACGCACTTTCAGGCTCAAATAGATGAACCAGGTTCCATTACTGTGTCTGGAAAGAAGATTTTTGAAATTGTCAAATCCCTGATCGATGGCCAGCTAGTGACTTTTAAAGAAAATGACGACCTAATGATGGAGATTACTTCCGGACAGAGTGAATTTAAAGTCCTCTGTCTTCCCAAAGAAGACTATCCTCAGGTCCCAGAACCGAAGTTCGAGAAAAACATATCTCTGCCGCTTAATAAATTTCAAGAAATGATTGATTGTGTTTATTACGCCATCACCCAGGAACAGAGATATTACCTCAATGGAGCTTTAATGGGAATCAAAGATAAGCAGCTGGAACTCGTGAGCACTGACGGCCACCGGTTATCTTATACCGCCGTTTCTTTAGCGGATTTAAAACCAGATAAAGAAATAAGGGTGATCGTTGCCAAAAAGACTCTGGGTGAGCTCAAAAAAATGGAAAACGAAATAGCGGAATTTGATTTGGACGAAAGCAATCTCTTTTTTAGGATCAAAA
>Ga0315280_10002501_pt1 | contig 29713 bp, 56 predicted proteins | sample YL17G06_40_MG_FD_203697 | JGI IMG/M metagenome (GOLD analysis project Ga0315280, IMG submission 203697) | Sediment microbial communities from Yellowstone Lake, YNP, Wyoming, USA - YL17G06_40 | ecosystem: Environmental > Aquatic > Freshwater > Lake > Sediment | place: USA: Wyoming | collected... | reverse complement strand
AGCCAGGAGATCTCCAATCACTCCAGGCCCCAGCATGGAGCCCATCATTGAAATCAGGAAAAACCACTTTCTCCCTCTCCTCCTCGAGGAGTGGAAAACCCTGAATGACGCCTCCAAAAAATACTGGACAGAGAAGCTCATTGAGGCTGGAATCATCAAGAAACCCAGGAGGAGAAAGACTGTCCCTTTAAGGGACTCTCTCCCCTCCGTTTCCACTGGAAATAGAAAACAGCGCGCGCGCCGGGCCTGGAAAACTATGGAGGATAGTATGACAAAAGCCGTCAAGTGGCTACGGAATAAAGTATTAAAGGGCTAATACAAATCTCCATGTGATTGGAGAGTGCTGGTTTGAAAAAGGCTCATAAAATCAAAATGGCGCCTGAGAGTGTTAGCTATCTGGCTGGCTTGTTTGATGGGGAGGGTTACATCGGTTCCTATCGTGATAAGCAATATACCTTGATTCAGATTGAGGTGACCAATACTGAGAGGGATCTTTTGGAGCCTTTTTTGGTTTTTGGAGGAGGGATTTATAATCATTCGTGGTCAGGGAATGTGAATCATGCCAGAAGCTGGGCTTATTTATTGAGAGGGAGAAGGATGCCTCTCATTTTCATTCTTACTCTATATTGGCGTATGAAAAGCCCGAAAAAGAAAGACAGGATGAAAGGGTTTATCATGGAAAATTCTGAGCGCCTCACCAAACATGATGCTAGATTATTTGGTCTGGGTTCAAGATTGGGAGGGTTGACATAGATGGGAGAGCCGAGGCAAGATTATTTTAAAACTGTGGATTCGGATGATTTTAGCAATATTCTGGCTAAGGATCCGATCTTGCAATCTCTCTGGAGGTTTGTCAGTGAACGGAAGGTAGAGACTGTCATGATTGCCGTTATAATGGGGACTGAGAGGTGAGGCATATTAAACGCACGAAGGGTGAAAAAAAATGACTTCAGTTAAGGATTTGCAGAAGTTAAGAAAGGAAGCAAAAGCAAAGCACGCACCACTAGCCATGCGTACTTGTTGGGAATGTAATCCCGCGCATGCGTATCTGAAGAACAACCAAGATTCTGTCATTGTTTGTCCTCATTGTGGAGAATACTTCTACAAAGGAGTGAAAATAACAGAATGTCACTGGGGGCCTTTGCGTGTGCCTCCTGAACTGAGAGAGGAGAGATGAGTTAAAGTGAACGAAGCTCTGGTTCTGCATTTAGTTCTAAAGCATCAGTACTACGACGCGATAGACAGGGGCGAGAAGACCGTCGAATATCGCGACAATACAGAGTACTGGCGCCGCAGAATAGCCGACAAAGAACAAGTCATATCTAGGAGAGAAGAACGCGCCAAGATTCCGCTTTCTTGCAGTCGTGCTTTTGCCAAAGTCTGCCACGAAGCGTTAATGGAAAAGGTGACTGCCACATGAGGACTTCTTTATCTGTTGATTCCAGCGTGGATTCTGTTGTAAAGAATCCGCGCCAAGAAAACATAAAGGTAGAGTTTGATGTCTACAAATGCGACCATGATAATCATATAATCGTAATAGCCTCAGACTTGGAGAGGAACTTAGCTGAAGACCTGATTCGATGTCCATACCACAAATGCCCCGCAGAATTTGACTATTCACTGAAAATGCGAAAGAATCTGATTGAAGACATTTTTTGGGAGCGAATCGATCCATGAAAGTGTTGGATTGTAGTGAGATTTCTTTATCTGTTCCTGCAAAGGATTCTATGAGTAAAGAACTCTCGGCAAGAAATCATGCTGACACAATGGATTCACTGACTTACTCCTAAATCGCTATATGAGCAGCTGGATAAGGAGTTTCATTTTACTTTTGATCCATGCCCTCCGACTGAGAGCTTTCGGTCGACTGATGGTTTAGGAGATTGGGGGGAGAGAAACTTCATCAATCCTCCTTATAGTAATGTGAAGATTTGGATCAAGAAAGGTTATGAGGAAAGCCTGAAAGGAAAGCTCTGTGTTTTCCTAGTGGCAGCTCGAACAGATACAAAATGGTTCCATGATTATGTTTTGCCCTATGCCAGAGAGATCCGTTTTGTTCGCGGTCGACTGATTTTTGAGGGGGCAAAACATCCAGCTCCTTTTCCATCAATGATCGTAGTGTTTGGGCAATCCTTTTGAGATTCATATAGGCTGCCAGGCTTAAGATATGCGTGTTGTTGTGATGCTTAACCATACTGTTCTAGCGTATTGGGGCAGAATATGTGTGGAAAGCCTATTATAGTCATGGGGAATATTGTTTGAACATTGGGGGATTTATTAATGGAGTGGGAGTTTGAAAAAGAGGATCTGGAGTTTCTTCGTGATGTGGGGAAGATGGAGATCAGCCTAGTTGCTCAGAAGTGGGCTAAAAGGAAAGGCTGGGAGATTGAAAAGGCTGAGGCAAACACTAGGGGCTGGCTGGGCAGAATTAGAAAGAGAGTTTCGAGATGCCAGCATTATGTGAATAACATCAGGGTTCTCCAGAAGCTATCTCCCAGGATCAGGAAATTCACAACTTCTGGAAAGCTCCAGGAGCCAGAAACGGAGGATGAGGAGGAGAGCTGATGGGATTTTTCGATGCGGCTTGTTATGTTGTGTGCATAGTCTGTTTTACTGGCTGCTTCATTGGCTGGATAGGCTGGATCGTAGTGCTCAAAAATGGGATGAGGCATCAGCTCCAGAACATAATGAGAGAGGAGAAGTGAATGAGAAACATCAACTATTTCCATGTTCTCTGTGATGGCACAACTCTGAGGGAGCTTGAGGAGCCTGTTTACCTGAGGCTGATCAGAGATGAAAGACTGAAACTGGGCTGGATAGATGAGGAGGCTTTCTACATCAGGGAGGGCAGAGTTTCGAAAGAGATGCTGCTGAGGATCCTGAAATTGGGAGGCTGGCTGCCATGAAGTGCCCTGAATGTGGGAAAGAAATTGAGCCGATCGATGAGGAGGATGAGGATTCCTCCTGGGTTCGATGCCCAGAGTGTGGAGCAACCTGGGGGCACATTATAAAAACAGGATTTGGATGAGGGAAAGAGAATGATCCAGGAGGCAAAGTGGAAAATTGATCGTTCAAAATTCCTGATGGATCTGTTCAGGATCTTGTTTGATTATGGGCTGCTGCCTTTTGTGGTTTGGACAATTCTCAGCCAGAGTCTGGGGATTGAGTTGATCGGAAACACTTTTTTGGTGTGTTTCTAGTGCTGGCCATCCTCAGGCTCCACAGGCTGCTCCTGGATCCTCCGCGATATCAGAGATTAAGAACATCTGATCTGAGGGAAAGAGTATGAGTGAGAAAATTTATAGTGATGATCCAATAGTGCCCTATAAGAGCACTAAAATCAATTCCTCCTATTCTAGGATGGAGATTGATGCTGTTCTGGCTAAATGGGGCATCAAGAAATCAACCTGGAATTGGGAGCCTGAAATCAACAGGATTTATATTGAGTTTCAATATGAGGAGCTGATTGATGGAGTGAGAGTTTCTCCCTGGATCAGAGTGGAGGCTCCTGTGATTTGGGATTCCAAAACTAGGAATAGAGCTGAGGCTGTGCATTGGAACATCAGCCTGAGAGTGATGTATTGGTTCATTAAATCACATCTCGAGGGAGCTTATCTCTGGCAGAGCAATAAAACCACGGCTTTCCTCCCCTATATTGCCACTGGAAAAGAAATTCATCAAACTCTGGCTAAAAAGATGCTGAGGGAAATTGAGAAACTGCCAGCCCTGGAGGGCTCAGTGCAAGCGGATAAGGAGAAGATCGTTGATATTTAATGGAGAGATGGAAAGATCATGCTGGATAAGAGGCAGATTAGAAAACGGATAGAATGGATCCTTGAACATAAACAAGTGGCAAACAAACTATGGTTTATTGAACAATTACAGGGGCTCCTTTCATCTATGGATTCCCCAGAGATCTTTTCAGAACCTAAAAAGGAGGAGCCTGAAAATGTTTAAGGCTTTTCTGAATGAGGAGGGAAAGAAGATCTGGGGGTATGTGTTTCCTGAGGGGCTAGTGCCAATTAAGAGCCCTGTGCCACAGCGCGCAAAACTGGGGGCTGAATTTGAGCTCGTTTTTCTTGTGCATTGGAGTGCTCTCACTCAGGAGCAGAGAGAGCTGATCCTGGAGGATTTGCAGAGAAAGTTTGTGGCTGCCAGGGCAGAGGTTGAATCTCAGATCCTCGAGAAAGGCATACCTCTCAGAGCCAGCCTAGTTGATGCCACTTCTATTCCAGCCAGGTATTTCTGAGGTCTTATGAACATGAATGATGAAGATAGGATCAGTCTCACTGAGGCTGCCAGGAGAGCTTTCAGGAAAGTGTTTGGGAATAAACATGCAGTGATCCAGATGATGCAGAGGGCTCTCACAGCTGCTGAGATTGCAGATTGGCAAGAGCTGGAAAACCATTCTGTGCTCACTTCTTATGAGATTGATAGGCTGCTGAGTTACATGGAGAAAGCTGGCATTGTGAAAATAACTGCAGGAGGAGTCGCTGGATGAGAGGGGAATTGAATGGGCGCGCGCGAACATCGTAAATATGTGAGGCAAACGATCGCTAGGGCTGATCGTGGCCAGGCATGTTTCACTCCAGATGGCCATCTGGAATCTCTCCGTATTGCAGCTCTTAAAGCACAAACAGGGCTAGATCTAAATAGTGTGCTGCCATGCCCTTTCTGCCTGAATGAGAATACAGCTCAGAAATTCCTAGTTTCAACGAAAAAAGGCATAAGCTCGAGTCGTGCCCAGTGCCCATCCTGTGGAGAGGGCATGCTGTTCAGAACACTCACTCGAAAATGGACAGCTGAGGTTTACGCTAAATGGGTTTTCGATTATAGCCATAGCGGTTTCTGGAAAAAAATCAATTTCGAAATCTGGAAAACTAGGCTGGCTGAAAGGGGATGGGCTGAAACATTCTGGGATGTCTATAAGCAGCTGAAAGCTGAGAATCCCAGGGAGGAAAATATTGAGGATCGCATGAATCGCCTGGGGGAGGAGGCTGCTCAGCAGTGGCAGCAGAATGAGGATGAGGGAAAGGTTCCGGATGCCTAGATGCCCTTATGGAAAACCCTGTTCGATTCCTGGAGGCTGCAAAAAGTGTATGTCTTATGGTAAGGAAACAGGAGGCTGCATGAAAGCCTCTGGATATCATCCGAAGAAACATTTTCCGACGTCGGAAAATAGAATAGCGCGCGCGTGAGTGTGTGAATGAGTGTGTGTGAATGGGTAAACAGAAGTTTTTTGGGCTCTCCCTTATCGAATTGCCTCGAGAAGTGAGGGCTGAGGTTGAAAAGCCTCTCAGTGAGAAATTGGAGAAAGCCAGGCAGCTGCTCAAATTGTGGCTGAGAGTGAAATCTTATGTGAGCTGTTCTTTTGGAAAGGACAGCATGGTTTTGCTTTTCCTTGCCCTCGAATTCAGAAAGGATGTGCCTGTGGTTTTCGTTAATACTGGAGTGGATTATCAGGAAACCCTGGCTTTCAAAACTGAGATCAGCCGGGCCTGGAATCTGAACCTGATCGAGGTAAAACCTAACATCACCTATTTTCAAGTGATGAATAGGGTTAAGGAGAGGGGGAGGAAATTGGATGATGGCTCCAAAAACTCAAACATCTGCTGCTATCATCTGAAAGAGAAACCCATTCTCAAACTAACTAGGGAGATGGGATTCACTCACTGTTTCACTGGAGTGACAGCGATTGAATCCAGGAAAAGAGCCTGGACAGCCTGTTCAAAAGGACAGGAGTATTATGTGAAGAAACATGAGATCACCAAAATCCATCCTATCCTCTACTGGCAGCCTGAGGAGGTTCAGCAATTCATCAGGGATGAGGGAATTCCTGTGAACCCTGTTTATCAGAAATATGGGATCCCCAGGACAGGCTGTATTTGTTGCACATGCTATATGGGCTGGAAAGAGCAGCTGGGCAGAGTGAATCCCAAACTCTATAAACTGATCATGGAGAGGTATTTTGATCAGGTCACTTTCTAGGCTGATTCATTGGCTAAAAGAATCATCCTCTTTAGGAAAATACTTAGGCGATCGCTGGGAATGGGATGAGGAGGAGGGCCAGGAAAATGAATGAGTGGATCATGCTGATTCTCACAACTGCCATCAATGCTGTTGTTACTTATTTCATCAATAGGCTCCTCATCAGGAGCTCTGAAAAGCTGGCTCAGGCTGTGAAAAATGGAGGCAAACATGATCAGTGAGGTATTGGGAGAAAATTGATAATTCCATCAGGATTCATGCCTCCCAAAAAATATGCTGCAATGGAGGCAGCAATCACTAGGATGAAAGCAATCAGGAGGACAGCTCCATAATCATTCTTTCCCCAGGGCATGATTCTCCTCTATGCCCTTTTCAGCGTTTAAGGTTTTTCGCCTGTTTGCCCTAGGTTTCTGAGTGAAAGATCCTCCCTCTCCTCCCTGCCTTAATCATACTCCCTGGGATCTGATCTCTGAGATCTTGTGGATTCCAGCCTGGGTTTTCAATCCATAACCTTCGATCGTGGAATCCCTCTTTATGCCAGTCCATGATTTGATCTCATCAGTTGTGATCTTTCTTTCATCTTTCAGAGCTCTCAATTCTGTGATCACAGTCCATCTGAGATGATGTGGAGATTTTGTGGGGAAAACCCTTTTGATTATTCTCCAGGCAGTGCTGGGGCTGAACCTCCAAACTTTCTTTTCTTTCCTGGTTTTCATCCACTGGCTCAAAACTAAATCCATGCCCAGCCAGCTGAGTGGCAGCTCTATCTCTCCTCCCCTGGCTCCATGTTTTTTGGCTGGGATCTTCACATAGATGGAGGAGCCCTCCTGATGGATATCCTCCTTTCGAATCTCGAGAGCCTCTGTTTTCCTGGAGCCGATCAGAGCAGTGATCACAAGATAACTTTTATGAGCCAGGGGATTGGCAAACTTTCCTTTCTCCAGAGCCCCCTCCAGATCTGCCTTAGTGATTGGCTCATCTGGCTTTCCGTACTGATACTTATGTGGATATCTTCTCCTTCCCAGGGAATCTCTGAGGATCTCCTCCTGGATCTGTTTCTTCATGGTTCATCAAACCTTTCCAGCACAAAAAAGGGCTGAACGATTATTACTATTAATTGTGCATTTTCCATATATGTTCTCTCCCTCTCTGTGCCGCGCGATCGATTTTGCCAGGCACTACTATGATATAGTATATATAAAGCAGATAGAGATAAAACCGACACTGCTCAAACACATGGAAACTACATCAGTAGAACAGAACTGAGCTCTGCTGCCAGCTCTGTGCCTCATTGGTGAGCTGGTTCTCATTCACTATGCTGTGAACAGGCTCACAGGCTCTAGGAGAAACACAGGGGGACTGGGCTCTGGCAATAGTTATCAGGGCTGTTCAAATAATTGGGGATTTTCTGCCTCTATGTTTCCCTTTATTCGGTAGAGTTTCCAGCTGCTGATTCTGATGCCCTGGCCTCTGAGAGACACATTCATCTTATTGATGTCCAATTTCCCAGTCTTATTATTCTTTAAACTGGGAATCATTGGTTTGACAATCTGCTCCAGCTGCTCCTCTGTCGGTTTGTTCTGTTCTGGCTTTTTGCTAATTGACTTCTTGTTTCGCGCGCGCTGCGTAGCCCTTATTTTTGGCAGTTTCCTTTCCAGGAATAACACTCTGTCAGTGAGTGCCTCAATCTCCCATCTGAAAGCAAACTGCTGCTGGCCTGGCTTTCTCTCATTGTTTTGAATCATTTTTCTCCAGTTGCAGTTTCGGCAGAGTAGCTGATACTTTTGTTTTGATGCCTCTGGGTTCTGAATAATCTCCCAATATATGCCTGTTGTCATCCGCCTCTGTTTTCCAATAGGTTCAATATGGTCAACACATAGAACCATTGGATCTTTTTCTCCACAGTTTTGGCATTGGTTTCCCAGAATCAAAAAAGCCTTAATCCTTAAAATCTCTCTGTATTGCTTATGATAACCTGGCCTGTTTCTCATCTTTCCATTTCTTATTTTGAGGGCTTCATGTTGATGTTCTAGAGAACAAAATCTTTTATCAGGTCTTGTTTGTTCAAAGTCTTTTCCACAGTATTCGCATTTAGCCCTGGGGTTTCCTGTATCTGTTTTTAATTGATAACTCATTCTTCCTCAAACCTTTCAGGATGAGCTGCCTCAATTAATCCCTTAATATTGTAGCCTTTCCAAATGCTCAGATGAACTTTGAATTCGTCTCTCAGGAAATATCTCATTTTAGAAACATCCACTTTCCCTTTCGAATTCAACAATTTATCTATGTTGTTCCAAACCATTGTTTCCAACTGTGAATCTGTGAGCTCACTGCTTTCTTTCTGCTGTGCCTGATCTTTTGCCTGTTCATACCTAACTATCTGGGTATCTCTCTTTTTCCTTTCATACTGAGCCCTGAATATCTGGCAACTCTCAATCTTTTTGCAGCCCAGGCAGCTATCCCTGGAGCAGAGCTTAGAATCAAAGAGATGGTAAAAGAGCTCACACATGAATTCCCTGTAAATCTTATCTGTGGCCTGGCTGGGGCTCATTCTATACACATAGGCATGCCCTCTCCCCAAAACATGGATTTGAAACTGGATGAGATAGGACCTGATGGTTTTATCCAGGAGGCTCATGTTGATGATGGGAAAGAATAGGGGATGAATGAGGAATCTCTGGCTCTCCAGTGTGTGAACTAATACTTTCTGGAGCTGCTGATACCAATCTCTCTTTCCAATGGCATAACTGGGCTCATCAAAAACAATGGGTTTCCCCATTCTGAGTTTCAGCAGCAGCTCCATGTAATCTGAGTGAGTGAAAACGATCTGCCTCAGTTGGAATCTCTGTTTCCAGGCGCCTGAGCTGCTCTTATAGAGGCCCTCAAAAACTCTGGCTATATCCATTGCTAGATAGCTTTTGCCGATGCCAGGCTCCCCGGTGACACAGATGTTGGTTGCTAGTTTGTTGTTTGTTCTCCATCTGATGTGGTCCTGGAAAATAGGTCTAACAGCCAGCTCACTGGAAACTAGGGTTTGATATCCATTGTAATTCATCACTTTTAGTTTGCCCATCTCAGCCCTCAGAGAAACAATGTTTCGTTATGGTTTAATAGGATGCTGGCAATGGAGCTCTTAAAGGAGAAAGAGTAATGAAGGAGTGACATGATCCCACTGCCAGCATCAAACCTTTCTCTCCTCCTGGAATTTTAACTCTTCTGGAAGCTTGTTCTAGTGTTATGTTCCAGTATCCTGTGGCTCCTCATCAATGGATTCCTCCTCAGGAGATCCCTCGGCCGCCGGGCCTGGAATTCCTGTGGCATTGGCTGGCAAGCCTATCATTATTTCTTTGTCCTTGATCTTTAGGAGCATTTTTTTCCTCATGAGGAGATTGAAAACTGCATGATACATCTCAAAATAATTGAGCTGAACACTTTTGAGCACTATGGGGATCCCTTTTCTTTTGCAGTAATCCACTGAGGCTTTCACTCCGCAAAATACAGGTCTAACATCCAGATATGCGATTTGAGATGCCTTTTTCAATTCGTCATAAAACTCTGGATCCCTCAATTCATCTGGGATCATTGCCACTAGAGCCAGGATGGATTCTCTCAATTCATCAGCTGAATATTTGATGTCCTTAATGGTTTTGTTGATGTTCAGAAAAGTATAGAGGAGCAGCACGTTTGTGGGGAGCCTATCCCTCATTGTCAATTTTGCTTCTGGAAACATCTCCATGAGCTCTGAGGGAGCCAGATCTTTCAGGCTGGTTTCATCACTCATCTTATTCCTCCACTACTTTTCCCTCAGCGGCAGCTTTCTCTTTCCAATTCCGATCCCAGATATTCCTGGCAAGTGCATTGGGTTTCTCAGCCTTATCCATCACCTGAACGCCTGATGTGTTTGCCAGTGCCTGGAGAATATGCCTCCTTCCCAGGCCCCCAATGCCCTGGGATCCTGTGAGCCACCATTCAGTAATGTGCCCCCAGTATCTCACTCCATCATAAACGTGCCTGTAAGAAAAGTGGGAGAGAGCTGCCAGAGTGCCATCTGTGAGCACTGCCATCTTTCTTTCATCAATCCTCATCTGGCTCTTGATTTCTGGAGATGTGCCCAGCTGCTCAGCCAGTGCTTTTGAAACAATGACAGAGCCCTCCTCTTTCACTGTTTGGGGAGGCTGAGGTCTAATGCTGGGCATGGGAAAACTGGCTCCCTCCTGTTTCTGCACAGCTGCATTTTGATCCCCAGTTTTGGGGGGAGTTTCAGCTGGGATGGGATTCTGGGGCTCTGCTGGAGTGGGAGAGATATCATTTTCCCTGGCTGCTTTTTTATCAGCGGCATTTTTCTCTTTAATGTATTTCCTGGCTGCTGCCTGGTTTGCATCTATCTCATCAGGGTTTGGCATCCCAGAGCTTTTGCTTTCATCAGGTTTGGAGATCTCAGCGTTTTTCTCTAGTGCAATAGGCTCCTGATGATCCCCAGCTAACTTTATCTCATCAGGATTAAGGATCTGCTCAGAGCTCCCGGGCCCGACGCCTGGAGGGTTCTCTGTTGGTTTCTCTATGTCGAACGATCGAGGCGCGCGCGCGCGCTTTTTCTTCTTTTTGTTTTTCAATGCAGCAGCCCCCTGATGATGCCCAGGATAAACTTCCCTGTTTCTGCTGGAGTGGGAGTTGGAGTGGTTGTGCCAAACCTTATGATCCCTATTGCCTGGAGGAGGAGAGCTATTCCAAACCCAGTGCCCCCAGCTAGGATAGCATTAATGAGAAATCCCTGCATCTGCCCCTTATGCTCCTCCCAGAAAGTTTTTGAGGCTCTCCTATCCTCCTCCTGTTTGATATCCTCCTCTGATATCGACCGCATCCCCTCTGGAGTGAGTGGCGCCTCATCCAATCCCACTGTTACCTGGATTCTGGATTCCTCCATCATCTTTTTCTGTCGATCGGGAATTGTGGAAAAGAATTCTTCTCCCCACACTGTTCTCACAGCATCTGAAAGAGCTCCCAGTTTCTCATATCTGCCAGCTTTAATCATCCATGTGTATGCTGTGCCCTCAATGCCCAGCCATCTTGTGATCGGTTTCTTTAAGATTCTGCCCACAATGCCAGTGAATCCAGGATGGAGTTTGAAAAATCTCTGGATGGGCATGCCCTTAATCTTTTTGCATTGGATGGAAACGGAGCTTTCCTCATCGATGCTGAGATCAATGAACCTGTGATCTCCAGGCGTGAATTTGATAACCTGGTTTCCTATCCAGGGGCGAACAAACAAACCGATGAGGAGCCCAATCATAATAAAGAGCCCAGTGAAAACCCAGGTCATGGGATTCGCAAAATAGTCACCGAAAACCTCCAGGATCCCCATTAGCTGGCCTCCAGCAGTTTGTTTAACGGAGTGGTTTTCAGGGAATCCATCTCCTCTCTCGAGGCATAAAAACGGAGCTCAATGCAAAACTCCTCAGAAGGATGAGCCCAGAGCCTCCTGAATGATCTAATTGTTCTCAGTTTCAAAAATCAGCTCCCCCAAACTTATTCCATCCCTCTCCCTTATTCCTAGAGGCTATATATAAAATGTTAAATAAATGAGCATAGAGGATTGCTCTATAACTGTTTTGTTCCAGCACTCATGTTTATTTTTAGGAGAGAGATTCTCGGTTTGTTCGCATTAGCGCTGTGATTCTAATCAAAAAATATTTAAACTTACTCCAAAATATTAGACGGAGAGGAGGATGGCTCCATCTTGTATCTCTTATTGCTCCCATGTGATAGGTTGATACAAAATCCATCTCCCTGTCAGTGTCTAGGGAGGTTTGAATAAATTGGGCAAAGGCAAAGGTAGTTCAGGAGGCTCGATCATGAGCATCATCAGAACCCCACTGGGCATTATAGTGCTTTTCATCATCATGCTTGTTCTGGCTGGGCTGAGCATTGCCTCAGCAATCTCGGGAGCATTGACAGCAGCAGCGGTTTCCAGCGCTGGGTTGCTAGTTGTGATCGTGCTCCTGGTAGTTGTGAGCATCCTCGGAAAGTCTGGAGCATAGCTCCTGGCCCCGGGGCCAATCATTCCCCAGATCCAGTTTATCGTGCTGGCTCAGGGGAGCTTTTCTCTGTTTTTGTTAGTGATGAGGAGGGGATAATTAATGCCAGGAAAAGGGTGTCAAAAACATAAGGGTTCCAGGCGAGGAACCTATGTGATGGTTCGCAAAAAGGGAGGAGGAACCAGGAGAGAATATATATAACTAGGTTTCAGGATTTTGCCTCTGATCCTTTTGGCTATGTTGATGAGCTGAGGCTTTCTCTGAAAGGAAACAATCTTAATCTCTTTCAGAAATATAAGAGGATTCAGAAAGTAGTTTTTGGGGCAGCCATTGTATGCCTGGGACTGTGGATCCTCCTGGGATTTGATTCCACTCCCCTCCAGTTTGTGCATGCACTTTATGAGGGAATTCCAGCCCTGGTCCTGGGCTCGGGATCCTGGCAGAACATCATCAACATCTATAACGCCTATTATGGAAAAGAGATGCACTATTCTGCTTTCGTGATCTATTTCCTCCTCTATTGGGGATTGAGCAAATCCTGGGAGAGGGCTGGCATCATCAAAAGCAAAAACATGGTTTTCAGTTTTGGAGGGATGTTTCTAGCGATCGGAGTGTTTGAATGGTTCTGGATATTGGGTTTTGCATTTTTCCAGAATCAGCCCTGGGTTATGAAATGGCAGATGCCCCAGATGAGGATCCTCCTCCAGAACAGCCTGTTCACATTGGCTGGAGGGCTCACATGCCTGTTCATGCTCACTGAAAGATGGCATTGGGATGGAAAGATCCAGGGACCGCGCGCTTACTATTTCCAGGCCCGGAGCTGGAAACTCTGGCTGTTCGTGGGGCTGAGCATTGCCTCAGCCCTGTTCTGGATCTATTATCCTGGCACTGTGCAGCTGCTCACTGTGCCCCTGGAGAATGGCCAGGTATGGCAGAGCTCCAGGCTCTTTCCTCAAACCCTTTATACTGTGGATTTGAATCCTGGGGATTCTATCAATGCTGGAGTTTGGTTCTGGATTCAGAATGATTGGATCCATGCTGTGAACACTGGAGTGAAAGCAATCTGGGCAGCCACTGTTTATTTCTTGTTTTCAGTTAAGGCGCCAGGAAAAAGTCTTAAAGAAAAACAGGATAATAATAGAGGGGCTGAAATTTGAAACTGAAACCGATCGTTCTGCTTTCTCTTTTGCTGATGGCTTTCATCACTGGATTCATTGTGCTGCCAGCTGTTCATGCTACTTTTGGAAATGCCTCTGTCCTTTCTGTGATCAATGCAACGTATGGCAATAATTACATGATCATGAGTGGGAAAGGAAATATTTTCAGTTTTGATGGCTGGATCTATGCTTTCACTTCTTGGACTGAGGCTGCAGGCAGCGTTTATTATGTGAGATGGTATGCCTCCAATGATGGAGGATTAACCTGGATATCTGCCACAAGTGCCATAATAGTTGATTCCTCAACCATCAATGATAAAAATAGAAACTATTTCTCTGATGCTGTTTGGGATGGCTCCAGGCTCAGAATGGTTAGCGCGCATACTAGCAGCGGAGCTGGAGACAGGGCTCTGTGGTATCGAGAATATATCCCATCAGATGGCACTCTCCTCCTTCAAAACAATCACACAATTTCATACGCTAATTCCACATGGAGCCCTGGAGGAAACGATCAGCTCTGTGCCATCTGCATGATGAATGGAAAGCCTGTGGTTGTTGAATCCTGGAATTCTGTTGCTGCCAGTGATATTGTTATTTCTGTTTTCTTTGCCAACGCTGCATCTCCCACTTCTTATTCTTCCTGGACTCAGGTTTATGACATTGATCCCATGAGCATTGCCAATGTCTATTTGGATGCCCATGTGTTTCCTGTCAATGATACAGCTGTTCTCTGCACTTTCCACAACGTAGATGGGGACAGTCGTTTATACGGAAAATATGTTTCGGCTGCTGGAGGTTTTGAATCGGATCTTTCTGGGCTCACGTTAACCTCGACAGATATAGATCATATAGAGGATAGCAATTATTTCCAGATTCCCATGTGCTCATCAGTGGCTAAAAATTCTGAAAACTCAGCCTGGGATGCTGTTGATAGGATTGCCACTGCTTATGTGGACACTGACAGAAACGTCTATTTTGATTTGTTCAATGTGAGCACAGCCACAATAGATGTCCATGAATTGGTTTTTAATGGCTCAGCAGTTTCGGGGCAGCTGGCTTATCATGCTGGAGTGGCAAAATCTGGGCTGAATTTCTATGTTTCCTGGGCATATCAATATGGAGGTTATTGGTATAGCTGGGCAAGAGAAAGAGATGAGAATGGAATCTGGAGCAGCCCAGTGGCATTGCTGGCTCATTCTAGATTAGCCAGCTCTTGCATCCCCAGTATGGAGATGGGCGAAACTGTGATCGATTCAACATTGGGTTATGATATTCTGCCTTTTGTTTGTGAAAACTTCACTGGCTCTGGGTTGTATGACGAATCTGATTTTCTATATATCAATGCTACTGGAGTGCCTGAGCCTGTTTACTGGGAGGGGAATCCTCCTTATGTTACAGCAGCTGAGCTGGAAAACATTGACAGTGGGCTAGATTGGGTTTTCACTGAATGGAAATACTATACTTTCACTCTGAACGTGCCCAATCCCATTCTGGATGTTTACGGCAATCTCACAGAGGCTGCCATCAGGTTCAATGTTACCACTGGAGAGGAGGAGATCCAGTGTGATTTCCATGCGAACAATACAGATAGAGCCCAGCCCTATCTCACTTATTCTGCTGATGATTGGGCATGGACATTTAACAGCAGCATGAGCTCTGCCCTGGAAACTAGAACAGGAGAGCCTGTAAATCTCCAGGCTGGCACTGTTTCTTATGATGCTGCAAACAATGAAACAGATATTTCCTTTCAGATCTGGTTCACGGCTCAGTGCCTGGATGATTATGTTTTTCCAGGCATCAATGTTTCTGCTCAGGTAAACTGGCTTAATTATGCCTGGAGCTGGTTTGATGCTGAATTCAGTTTCTATCTTTATGCAAAAGGAGGTTTTGCCAAAAACTTTCAAACATCCAATGCGGCCAGAGCAAACTCTATGCTTGGAGAGGAGTGGGCATCCCTCTATGCCTATAATGGATCCAATGTTTATAATGAAATTTGGTTCAGGGATCTCCAGCACATCAAGATGCTGCCTTATGTAGAGGGCTGGACTGCATTGGATCCTTTCAGCATAGTCTATCAGATTGATTATTCGGTGGGAGAGGGAGAGTGGCTGCCAGGCTGGGAGGTCTATATCACTCCCATGACTGTGCACTTCAATGGATTGCTTGGTCCGGAGGTTTGGATCAACATGACTGTTTCATGGTATCAGGGCACAGGCACTCCTGGATCCTATACTTTTGTGAAATCTGATTATTTGTATATGTTCTTTCATAACAGTGAGCACTGGGTAGTGCAGCCTTTTCAATTCCGCTTTTGGTTTGACGCCTGGTTCAACAGCATAAACGCATCGAGCACTGGAGGAGGCAGAATCAACGCTTTTGAATATTCCGTGAAAGATAATGCTGATCTATGGATGAGATGGTTGGTTAATAACTGGGGACCAAAAGACGATGTTTTGAAAGAAAGCACGTATATGGCTGATCTGAAAGACGCGAACAATCTGATCATGAGCTCTGAACGGATCAAGATGGTTAGATGCAGAGTGGGGGTTGTGGTTTATGATGCTGGAGGAGGGCAGCTGATCGAGGTTCACAATTATGAAGTTTTGGATTATACTCACTCAAAAGAGCTCCCATTACATGGGATTCAAACTCCAGTTTTTGATGATACCAAAATGCCAGATATGGGGCAAACAGCGCTCCTGGGAGCCATCTTTTCTATGTTTGCCGGGATTGGACAGTGGCTCTCAGAGAATGTCATGTTTGGGGGACTCAATCTCTGGGGCAATTTCGTTGCTTTCCTCGATACCATTGCTGGGATGCTGGGGGCTCCCAAATTTTTCAGCAATCTGTTTGCCTGGATTGGAAACGGTTTCACTTACATGATCCAGAGTGCCACTTACATTTTCACTCTGCTCAGCAGTTTCTTTCTGATGATTGGGCAGCTCATTGGAGCTTTCATCACTACTCTGGGAGAGTTTGTGCTCAGCATCATTGCCACTCTTTCTTATCTTGTGGATATCCTAGGAGGCATTGGCACAGGAGCTGGCAATCTCTGGGTTCAATTCAACATCATGGGCTGGCTCGAGGTAGCCCTGGTTTTCTATCCCCTCTATCTCATCATCCTCTGGGATCAGGAGGGCATGGATGCAGTGGTTTCCCAGCTCTCACTGATCTGGGGCATTGCTGCCTGGCTGTTTGGATTCTTCATCCAGATCATCATGGCAGTGATCAGTTTTGCCCACACGTTGATTGAAAGCATCCCAGTGGCTGAATAAACATGCAGAACAGAAAAAGGCTCATCATACTGCTGCTCCTGGCCAGCCTCCTTATCTTTTTCGTTTTGAAAGGGATGAATGTTGCTTTTGCCTCTGGAGTTTACACAACGGACATTCGTATTGATCATGCGACAGCTGTTACTCTCAGGAGGATGCTGCCAGATTATTTTGGAGCTGGAGGTTATGAAGGCGTGGGCTCCTACCTGAGCTCATATTATGGATATAGCAGCTCGATGCTTTTTGAAAATGTTACTGTGCCAAACTCTGCTGAGATTCTAACAGCATGCATCACTTTCACAGCTAGAAACAATTATAATAATAATGTCACCAGGAGCTACATGAAATTTGAGAACAATGATACAGCTGTGGAAATTCCGAACAAATACGATTGGGATTCTCGCAATGTTTCAGCTGTGGGATCCTTAACCTGGGATGGAATTCCTCCCATCTATGTCAATCAGGCATATAACAGCACAGAGCTGAAAACAGGAATTAAACTCATACTTGATAGACCTGGATGGGTTTCTGGAAATAACATGACAATTTTTATCGAGGACACTGAGATCAGGAGTGATAGCACTGCATACAGGGAGTTTTTTGGTTATGATGCAAACGCCACAAAATGCCCAGTTCTCCATGTTCAATATCGCTTAGTGGGTTATCTCAGAGTTTTCTATAACTCGGGCGGAGGAGTTGAAGTGGCTGGCAATCTTATTGCCAATGGTTCTTTTAATGTAGTTCTGGAGCCTTATCTTGTTAATGTTTCAGCTCTAGTGGAGGGCAATGGCACTTTTACCTTTTTGAATTTCACAGTGGCTGGAGTGGAATATATTGCCAATCCTCAGGAGTTTAATGTTTCAGGTAATGCTACTCTCTGGGGCTATTTTGCTGTGGCTGGCACTGGAGTGGAGGATCTCACTTCTCCTGGAGATTTGGCTCTGCTCATTGTGCTAGGTCTTATATGCGTTCCACTCGGTATTATTCTTCTGGCAGTGGTTTTCAGGAGGAGGCACTGAAAGCATGGATGAGATGGCGGCTGTTGTGATCATTGGCATCTGCATTTTCGCTTTTCTCTTGGTTCTCCTGGGCATTGGAGAGTTTTATGGGGGCCAGTGGAGCCTGGTTGCTCAGGGAGTAGTGAAATTCATGCTGCTGATTGTGGGGTTCTGTTTTGCTGCTTATGTGATTGTGAAGTTGACGGGGAGGAAATAGATGGGGAAGAACCCAGCAATACCTGGCTTAATCATTTTTGTGGCTGGGATGATGGGGCTCATTGTGGCAGCCATTGAGCAACTGGCTTATGATCAGGAATATCTGCTGAATGAATACATCACTGAGCCAGCTCAGCTGCCTGGGCTCCAGATCATGACGATTGTGCTTTTCTTTCTAATCGGGGGCGCCCTGGCAGCAATCTCCTCGAGATAAGTGTGGAGGAGATGAATGATGAAAGCGTGGGATCAACCCTGGAAACGGAGGGAGCCTGGAGGGAGGCTGAATAAATCCCAGAAGATTGCTCTGGCTAAATCTGAGATTGAAAGAGTGGAGATGAATGAGAAAGCCACTCAGAAAGTGAAAATTGTTTTCCATAAGAAACTCTGGCACATGAACCAATTTCCTGGAGTAACATTGGAGTTTTCTATTCCTCTCAGGATGGATGAAATCAGGGAAAGGATGCACAATGCCTTTCCAGAGCTGGCAGTAGTTTGGGAGGAGAATAAACCTGGGGCTCATTAACCAGGCTCTGAGAGAGCTGAAACAGGCTTTCCATAATGCCCTCAGGAAACTCCACAGGAAAAAGGGAAGGCAAAATATTGATGAGATGCCACGATCGTGGGAGAGATCCCCCAGTGCCGGGCCTGGAAAGAGCCAGAGGATTGTGGTTGTTAAACATAAGAAAAGGATCCCTGGGCTGAAATTCTTTAAGAGAGCTCTGGCTGGAGTGCTGCTCCTCATCAATTTTGCTTTCAGCCAGTTTATGCTGGGCAGCCTGGGCACAGTGGCTCAGCCCATGTTCATTCTCTTTCTGGCAAACAGTTTCATCCTCCTGGATTATCTGTGGAAAACCAGGAAGGGGGCAGCGACATGAAAAGCCTGGGGATCATGCTTCTGTCTTTTGAGATGGCTGTGCATCTGGCAGCCAAACTGAGCCCTATCCCTTTCATAGGTTTTGCTGTTGCTCTCCTGGGATTTCCATTAGCATTGAAACTTTCCCTGAAAGATCTGTTTTTGATTGAGGCTGGCAGCATCCTGTTTGCCTGGGCTATTAATGTGGATGGCATATATTTTCAATATCAGTGGAGCATGAATACTCTCGCATCTCAGGCTCCTCAATTTCTGCCATTCTGGACACCTGTTTTTTTCATGGTTCTGATTGCCAGTCTGTTTGCAGCAGCTGGAATCAGCTCTCTTCTTATGAAATTGTTTGCCAGAAAAACTCCTGAGAGGCTGAAACATATATGGTGAAAAGAGGGGAGGTCCTGGCTATTCTGGGAGCTTTGATAGCGGCTCCTTTCGCTTTCATAATGGTCCTCTATGTTATCGCGCGCGCGCTGGGATGTGCAAAACAGGAGGAAAAAGCTAGGGAGAAACATGAACCAAAAAACCAAAATGGAATATGATCCTCTCACTGAGCAGATTAAGCGGCTGCTCCTGAGGATCCCCACACTGGGCAAAAGGTTTGCTCAGATGTATCTCTGGAAACCCATGATGTTTAATTTCATGCTTGTGGGAGCCACTGGCACTTTTCTGAATTGGATCCTCTATGAATTAATTTTCAGAAACATCCTGGTGATTTTCTGGGGAGGCACTTTCATTGCTATGGTTCTAACAACTTTCCTGGTTTTTGTTTGGAATTTCACATGGAATAAGAGATGGAGCCTGAAACCTGATGCCCAAATAATGAAGATGAAAAGAGATGAGCTGCAACAACTTAAAAGCAAAATTGAAAGGCTCCTATCTGAAAGATTTGATAGAAAGGGAAACAGGATGTGAGCTTTCCATTATTGTGCCATGTTTGAATGAGGAGGAGCATCTGCCAGGTTTCTTGTGGTCCCTGGCTTTCCAGGCCCGGGAGTGTGATGAGCTGATTATTCTTGATGGAGGATCCAGGGATAATTCCAGGAGCCTGATTGATGGTTTCAGGGAGAGGATCCACATCACTGGCTTGATTGATGAAACCAGGAATCTGGGCTATGTTAGAAACAGGGGAGCCCTGGCTGCCAGGGGCAAACTGCTCCTGTTTACCAATGCAGATGCAGTGCTCCCCCAGGGTTTCCTGGCTCAGATATGCCAGGAGTTTGCCTCCTTAGATGTTGCAGGCCTCTCAGGCAGAACGATCCCCCTCGAGGGAGGAGCCATCTGCCAGGCTGCTTATCATGCTTTCGATTTCCTGAGATGGATGGCTGCCAGGATGGGCAGATTCTCTCCCAGCGGCAATTTCCTTGCACTCAGAGCCTCAGTTTTCCAGGCGATCGGAGGATTCAGGGAGCTGAGGGTTAATGAGGATGGAGAGCTGGGAATCAGGCTGAGCCAATATTCCAGGGAGAGAGGAGTGAAAGTGAAGTTTATCTGGAGCCTGGCAGCTGCCCATTATGCCGACCGATTCAGGAGAGGGGCCCTGCAAACTCTGATGTTTTATGCTTATGTGTTTGGGAATTTTCATCCATTGCTGAGGAGGTTGCTGGCTCCGATCGAGAGAAAGAGTGCCAGGGAGTTTTAACTGATGGATCTGGCTTTTGATGTTTTGATTCCAGCACATGCTGAAAGCATTGAGCAGCTGCTCAGATTGATCATGTCCATCACTTTTCAGAAAACTCCAGGCTGGAAAATTGATCAGCTGCTGCTCTGTTCAGATAATGAAAAGATTAAGGATGCTTTCTCCAGCATGCCGCACATGAAACTGATTCCCCAGGATCCTCACATGGGAAAGCCTGATGCACTGAACAGAATGTTACTGGCTGCCAGGGCTCCTTTCTGCATTGAAAACAGCGCGGATTGCATCCCAGCCTCAGAACATACTTATCATTATCTCCTGGAGCCCCTGAAATTTGCAGCTGCTGGGGCAGTGACGTCTAAACCTATTCCTTTTTCTCCAGGTTTTATGTGGCTGCCAGATCTAGTGTGGAAATGCCATGAGTATGTTCAGCCCAAACTCAATGCAGAATTGTTCAGTTTCAAAAGGGACCTGGTTGATTTTCTGCCTGACAGCCTCATCCATGATGATGCTTTTATTCATAACATGATAGTGCGGAAAGGCTTTCAGATCATCTATGAGCCCAGGGCTGTGGTTTTCAACAGTGCCCCCAAAACAATGAGAGAGTTTTATCAACAGAGAAAAAAGAACGTGATTGGCAATTTGCAGCTGGGAAAAGAATTCAATGAATCTGCTCCCAGGGCATTGAGATTGAGGAGCCTCATTGTGATGAGCCTGGAGCTCCTGGCTAATGTTCATGGCAGATTAGATTATGCCAGGGGAAAGATTCCAAAAGGGTTAATTGGTTACAGTTTAGAATCAACAAAAGAGGTCATGGGATGAAAGTTGTTTGGCTGGTTCCTCCCACTCATAAAGGCAAATATCCTAACATTGGGCAATACCGTTTTTATAAGAACATGCCTGTGAGAGCCAGCATCGAATATCCTTATCTCAATGCAATGGGAGTCACTCAGCTGGATAGGGCTGGGCATGATGTAAAATTTTATGATTGCCCAACTATGAAACTGGGGATGGGGGATGTAGAATCAGATCTGGCAGATGCCCAGCTCATCATCATGGAGGCAAGAACTCCAATTGTGAGATATATCTATGAAATCTCAGATCTGCTGAGAAATAGTTTCTCATGCAAAACTGCCCTCTATGGAGATCATGTTACAGTCTATCCGCAGGAGGCTCTCCAATACTGTGATTTTGTGATTTCAGGAGGAGATTATGATTATGGCGCCAGGAAACTGGCTGATGCCCTGGCTGCCAGAGAGGATCCTCCCAGGATCTTTAAGGCTGGACTGGTTCCAAACCTGGATGCATTGCCTCATGTGAACAGGCAGCTGGTTCCACATGAAATCTATTTTGAGGCCTGGAAAATCAGGAAAGTCTATCTCTATACAATGAGTGGGAGAGGCTGCTGGTATAACTGTTCTTTCTGCTGCTGGAATACTCCTTTCTGGGAGAATCGAGTGAGGCAGAGAAGTGTTCACGACGTCCTGAAAGAGTTTTGGGAGGCTTATGATGCTTATGGCAGATGCTACATCTGGGATGATCATGATTGTTTTGATACTGCCTGGGGCAAGAAATTTGCTGAGCAGTTGCTGGAATCTGGCAATGTGGATGAGGAGGTTCTCTGGGCTTTCCAAACTCACAGCAACATGATCCATGATCTCCAGGGTTTGAAACTGATGAAAAAGGCTGGGCTCCATCTGATAAAGCTGGGGATTGAAAGTGGAAATCAGAATACTCTGAACCTGATCAGAAAGGGCACAACAGTGTGCCAGCATGAAAAAGCCATCAGGCTGCTGAAAGAGGCTGATATCACTGTTCATGCAAACTTGATGGTTGGGTTTCCCTGGGAAACAAAAAAAGAGGCTTATCACACTATTGAATGGATTAAAAAGCTGGATCCGAACCAGGCTCAATTCAGCTTGGCAATTCCTTATCCCTGGACCGAACTTTATGATGTTGCTAAAAGCAATGGCTGGCTCCTGGTTCAGGAGGGAGATTGGGAAAGTTATGATGCCACTCATCCCATGATGAAGATGCAGAACATGAGCCCTGAGGAGGTTGTGAAACTCTATCAGGATTGCTGGAGGCTTTTCTATCTGGGCTGGAGATACAAACTGAAACATCTGAAAACTGTGAGGAATCTGGCTGATTTGAAACAGCTGATCAGAGGTTATTATTCTGTGAGGTTTGGGCACATGAAAGCGATTGAAAGGGCTGATTGATTGAACTGGCTTGAGCAATTTCTCCTCTGGATCAGTTATTTCAACCTGGGAGGATCTAAATGGAACATCCTGGGGATCCTGTGGCTGGGAGCTCTGATGTGGATGTCATACAAAAGATTCCATGGGCATTTTCAAAAAGGTTTCTTTCCTCAGCCAGCTCATAATCCCAGGAGCAAAATTTGGGTTGGCTGTGTGATAGCTTTTGCTTTCACATCAACCTTTCTGCTCCAGATGATGGTTGACGATTTCATTACAACCCCGATAAATCTGGCTTTTGGCAGTTGGTATCTGATAGCTCCACATCTGGGGGCTTTCACTTTTCTGAAACTGTTGGAGTTTAAAGTTGATGTGTATCTGGGCATCATGCTCTATTCTGTTGCTTTCTATATGACTAGCCTCTGGAGATTCTATCACTTCACTAAATGGAGCATGCTGTGGCTTTCTCTCACTCTGATTCTCCAGGTTTTCCTAGCCAGCCAGCACATTTTCTATTTTCTGGATCTCACTGGATATGATCGGATCTATGCTTTCTGGATGAGTTATCCCTGGTTCAGGATCTTTACCGGGCTCCTGGGAGCCAGCCTCATAAAGAAACCTGGAGAAACAAAATGAACATAAAATATTATTTACCAACGTTTTTAGAAGCTATGTGTTATCTTGGATTCATCTCTGGTTTGCTAGGGCTCGGATTAGGCTCAGCGATGTTACTCTTTCCTTCTATTATACCTCTTAGTTTAGTCCAGGCTGGTTTTAATGTTTTTACTTCTGGCATTTTGCTTCTTGTCTGCGGAATCGGGCAAATTTTTGGTTCAATCTATCTATGGTGTTGGCGTTATGGATAGAATGAAAGTGCTCCTGATATATCCTAATCAGCCAGCAGTGGCCACTCAGCCTCCCCTCGGCCTGATGTATATTGCCAGTTGTCTGAGGGCTGGAGGGCATGAGCCTGTCATCATAGAGGGCAATGCTGAGATGATTATTGATCAGTTTGAAACCAGATGGCCATGCGCGCGCGTGGATTTTATTGGGATCACCTGTATGAGCAGCATGTATCAGGAGATCCTCAAAATCAGAGATTATTTTCACACAATGGATATCCCCCTGATTTTTGGAGGAGTGCATGCCACTATCTTGCCAGAAAGCCTCCTCTCTGAAGATGGAGATTTCAATGATATTGTGGTTCAGGGAGAGGGAGAAATAACTATGCTGGATATTGTCAACAGAGAATTTAACATATCTGGCATTTATATTCAGGGAGAGCCTGTGCAAAACCTGGATCAGTTGCCTTTTCCAGCCCGGGATCTAGTGAAAAAGAAATACCTGAAACATTCTATGAGCATGCTGGCCTCCAGGGGCTGCCCATTTAACTGTACTTTCTGCCAGCCCACTCTCAGGAAAGTGTTTGGAGCAAAAGTGAGGAGGAGATCTGTGGGCAATGTCATAGATGAAATGTGGCTCTATTATAATTCTTTCCATGTCACTGATTTTGAGTTTTTTGATGATACTTTCACAGCTGATAAAAACTGGATCCATGATTTCTGTGAGCAGATACCGCATTGGGCAGACTGGTCCTGGAAAGCTCTCTCGAGAGTGGACATGCTAGATTTTGACATGCTGAAAATGATGAAAGAGGCTGGGCTAACCAAACTGAGCCTGGGGATAGAAAGTGGCAGCCAGGAGATCCTGAATTCCTATCGGAAAGGAATCAGTGTGGAACAGGCTCATCAGGCATTGGAATGGTGTGAGCACCTGGGCATTAAGGTTCATGGATTCTTTATGATCGGAGCCCTCGAGGAAACAAGAGAAACCATCCAGGAAACCAGGAGCTTCATAAGGGCTCACAAATTTGATACGATTTTCATCACTGTCACCACTCCCACTCCATGCACTCAGCTTTATGATAGGGCCCTGAAAGAGGGGAGGTTGAAAGTGCCCTGGCAGCAAATTGATCTGCTGGGCAGCCTAACCACAACAGTGCATCCTAAAAACCTGGATCAGGTTGTGCCCATGAAACTCTATCATCTGGCGGCCGAGGATGTGCTCCGCGCGCGCTATCAGATCCTGAGAGAATTTTATCTGAGGAAACTGAGGAATCCCCTCTATCTGTGGCAATTCATCAGGCACAACAGTTTAAACTATACCTGGGAGGCTGCCAAAAACGTCTTTCATTGATCTGCTGAAAGCGCCCTGGTTCTACTCCAGCCCCAATCCTCTCACAATTTTATCCTGGATTCTCATGGCATCCTATGGAGCCAGGCAGCTGGTCGATCGACCACAACTGGGAGTGAAATTCAAAAGCAAAAGATGGAGCTGGCTGATTGCCTTCATTAACAGCCTCTGGATCGTTGGGATTGTCGTGCTGATCCAGGACCTGTTTTTCCTGGTGATCACATCTTTCAGATGGGTTCCAGTTTATCCTCAATATGCCACATGGAGTTTCTGGCTCTGCTTTCCCAGAGATCTGGCAGCTCTGGCTCTCTGCTTTCTTTTGAGCCATGAGTTTTATGGAAAAACCTATTCTTTCAATATGAGATTCTGGACTGATTTCTTCCTGTTGTGGGGCATAACCATCTGTGTTTTTGCTGTTGTGCCTAACATGGGTTTCACAAATTGGACTTTTGCGATCACTGAGCAGATGCCTGATTCAGTGATTCGGCTGGCTTTTGCCATGAATTTCCTGTTTGGAAAGCCTTTCTTATTCTATATCTACACTACATTATGGAGAAAACGTGAAAAAAGAAAGGATTTAAAAACCACTCCATGAAATAGAGCACAGGAGGATTTAAAGCATGGAAAGAAAAACTGCAATAATTCTAGCTACTGCTGCTCTCTTTTGCGTTGTTGCGGTTGCTTTTGCAGCTCAATGGTATTTCTCAGCTCCCCAAACTGTTTCAGTGACTGATTATGTAGTGCTGATGAATCCAATCTCGGAAACAGGCTCTGTTACCAATGGGACCACAATCTACATCAGCGGAACAGCAAAACTCAAATCAGGAGAATTTCTGCCCTCTGGCACTATTGTCTATCTGTTTGTGAATGGCACTCAAACTGAATATTATGGCTTCACAGATGAAAGTGGATATTGGAGCCTGAATTATGATGTTCTGGCAGCGGCTGGCACAACTCTGGAATTTAAGGCTGGAATCTGTCAGTGAGCATGCTAGAGGCTGTTTTGATTGCAGCCCTCATCATCTATTCTCTTTTTTTAGCAGCTATCCTAGTTGAATACATCACAGATAAACGTGGCAAGAAAAAGGGCAGTAGCGCGCGCGCAATGGAGAAAGAGAGCCAGGAGATTTCCGCGCCTCGAGGCTCGGAAAAGGAAAAGCTCTCCCAGGCTCCGGGCCTGGAAACTCCAGAGAAAGATGGGGCTCCAGAGCAATGGAAAACTGAGGAGTTTGAATGAGCCAGGTTTCTAAAAGGATGAAGAAAAGGCTGGGGAAAGGCTGGAGGGATGTTTTGGAGGAGGGGAAAAAGAATCAGCTGCATCCATCATCTGGAAAGACTGAGGGGGGAGAAGAAAAGGAAAAGGAGGTCTGAGATGCAAGAGAAATATGTTATCGTGAAACTGGAGAAAGATGGGGAAACAAAAGAGATCTCCTATAAATTCAGGAAACTGAAACAGCAATTCCATGCCATGAAGGATCTGGCAAAATTTCTGAGGAAAGGCTGGCAGCTCCAGGGGCTCTCTGGAAACTCTGAGTATGTGGCATCCATGAACAGGCTGATTGGGAATTATAAAACTGGAGATCCATTGCCCATCAGAAAGATGATGGGAGAGGCTGGGGTCCAGGCATTGCCAGGCTTTCTGAAACACAAATTGCAGAAAGAGGAGGGATGCAATGAGCAAGAAACCAGGAAAGAAGAAAGAACAGAAACCTGAAAAAGAAAAAGAGGCAGAGGAATAGGCTCACTTTTGGGGCACATATTTTATGATGATATTGCCCCCACATGAGCAGATGTGTTCTGCAAACTCAGCCTCTTTCCCACATTTTTGGCAAACCCTTTTTTGCCTAAATTCGAGGCGCCTGAAGCTCAATATGTTTTCCTCCTGTGCTGTTTCTCCCTGGGCACTCTGCAAACTGCCTGGCTCTGTGCCAGCTTATTGAGGATCAGCCAGCCAAATTTGGGGCAGAATTTCTTTCCCTGATCTATGCTGCCAGTTTGTTTATCCTTTATGGGCTCTAATGTGGGGCACTCCCAGCAAACTCTGGCTTTTGGCTCAAACCAATCCTTTTTCAGCATCATGGCTCCTCATCTGCCTCCTAGCAGTTTTGAGAGAATCTGTAACAGAAGCAAAAGGCATAAGCAGAGCAATGCAATTCTCCCAGGTCGTTCTAGAATTGTGTTCATCTGAAAGGATCCTCCGCTGCATCAGCTTTCTCCTGGGTTTCAGCTATCCACAGTTTATAGCATGCTGCCATGAGGATGATGAGGATCATCAGCAGCAGCTCAGCAATATTCAAAAGCTGCATGTTTCTCAGGCTCCTCCCAGGTATTTCAGCAGATGTTTTGCCAGGTTTTGGGCTGCCTTATGTCTTTTAAGAGTCTCAGGAGACTTATCTAAGAGCACTGGAGTGATGCCTTTCTCCTCCAGTTTCTGGATATCTGCATCCAAGAGATCTCCTTTCCAAACTGGCATCTCTATCCTCTGAGGTTTGAATCCGTAAAAGATGGCTTTCATACACTCAGGCTCTTTCATCTGCAATCCATTCTTTTGCAGCTCTGCCAGGCTCACATTGGGAGTTTGATTGTGGGCCAGGAAAACCCATGTTTCTCCTAGTTTCAGCCATGTGGGGATCTCTGGGATCCTTTTGCTCACTCCCTGAGCAACAGCCTCTTTTATGAAACTGCTGGGAGTGTAGCTCTGCTTTCCCACGAACATGAGCCCATAGCTGCCCTTTTCCATTGGATAGCAGATGGGGCAATCTTTCCAGCAGCTGCAATCATAAGATTGATGTGGTGCTCGAATGTGTGCTATATATTTTGCATTGATTCTCTGGAGATTTCTGCTGAAAGCTGGCTCGAAACCACAGCATTGGCATGGCTCCAGTTTCAGGGGCAGCCCATCGCATTGCAGCTGGAAACCTGGATCTGAAACTAGATAGAGGCCTCCGATCGCGCGATATCCACAGCCTCTCTTTTGCTCAGCAGAGGCACTCATGGCAATCACTCCACTTATTAGCCAGTGTTTTGTCTTTTGGCACAAACTCTGTGCCGCAATCCAGGCAAACATAGCTATCCACGATCCTGATGATCCTCATGTGTGGGCAGTGCCTGGGATCTCTCAGCACATGCACACTCATCTATATCCCTCCATCTTTTTCTTGTGTTCTCTGGCATATTGGAGCTCCATGTGAACAGCTGTCAGGAGAAACTGGGTTTTGTCTTTATAGGAGCCATCCCTGATGAACTGCTCAATCTCTGCCAGCTCTTTATCTGAGAGCCTGAAACTGATTTTGGGGCTGTTCATGTTGTGCTCAGCTCCTCTGCAATCTTCTTTTCCTTTTCCAGAAATTCATCAGCCCACTTTCTCACACGCTTTTGCACAAACTTTCTGCTGTTTGGACTTGTGAGGCTCAAACCATCTGTTCCCAGGAAACAGTGGATGATGCTAGTGGCCACTGCCAGCCTATATGCTGGCTCCCTTTCCATCTTCTTGCTTTCCAGAATCTTGTTTCCTCTCTTTCGCCAGGGCTCCATTCAGAAACCACACTCCTCATGTTTTGCATCCCAGCCAGCAGCATCCAGGATCAAATAATAGCCCCTGGCCAGCAGCTGGCTCATCTCAGGAATGTTTCTTTTGCTGAATAAGCTCAGGCGATTCCTGGAGATATCCAGCATCTTTCTATATGTTCCATGCCTTTCTTTAACAGCCCTGATGGATCTCAGCATCATCTCATCTTGGGCTGCCAGAGAAAACCGATACAATTCTTTCATTCTTTCTTTTCCTCCCTTTTTGTTTTTCACTTGGGAGCCTCAAAATCTCTCTCACCATTGCTGATGGCTATCCGCTGAGTTTTCTCTAGGCATTGACGATAGAAACCACAGCCTTCACTGCATGAGCTTTTTAAATGCCCCAGGCAGCTGGACTCTTTCTGTTGTTCTGTTTTCCAGGCTACTCCACTGGCATAATGAGACTCATTCATTGGACTGCCCTCCTCTGCCATTTTGTGATTCTCTTATAGAGTTTCCAGGTATCAGTTTCTCTAACCCATAGAATGAATAAACCTGTGAGCCCCAGAACAACTCTGAGTATTGCAGTTTCCATCTTTCCTGTGCCCCCATGTGATCAATAAAACCATTCTCAGGGCTATTATTAAAAGTGTCGGACAAACTGTATAACACAAATACATTACATCATTGAGCTAGTTTCTGGCTCTCCAATAATCATAAATATGGAGTAGCTGGAGCAGCCCATAAACAAAAGCAATGAAAACTAGCACTGTGAGAATCATGCTGATCTGCATCAGATAGAAGAAAAATCCGGCCAGCACTAGCTCCAGAGTGGCAAAAGAGGCTCCCAGGATCAGGAGAGTTGCATCAGAGTTAAAAGAATGGGTTTTCTCTGCATAGTGATCTTTAAACATCAGAAAAAGGAGGAGAGAGTGGAGCCTGTTGGATTGCATGGGGCTCAGCTCTCAGCAGATAACTCCTGGAATTCCTCCGAACAGAGCAAAAAACAACTCTGCTGCTAGGAGCCCCAGGGTTGTGGCAGCTGTCGTTATAGCCAGCATCCTTTCTTTTCTCATTAGTTTTCCTCCAGAGATCACTCTCCATGTAGCTTTTTAAATCTGTATGCAGCCTCCTACTAGAGGAAAATAATAGAAGAATGTTCTATCTGGATTGAGAAAACATATAAGCTGAATCATTCCTTTCTGTGAGCATACCTGAATTGTAAATTGTTTGGGCGAGGAGAATAGCGCGCCGCGATGCCCTATCTCCTATTTCCTTTCTTTCAATGGAAAGCGCGGCGCGCATAAAATTACTCTAGATTTTTCGAGTAAACCTCAATAATTCTGTTCAGAAACCATTTAACCAAAACTGCCAATTAAAAAAGAGATCACTGGGAGCTGGGAGCCTGGGCAAATATTCTCAGAAACAATATCCTCTCGAGGAGTGCCCTGAAAAAGTCACTGTGAGAGTGCTGCCTGAAAAATTACAGGTCTATCCCAGATTCAGGGATCTAGTTACCAAACAACTGGGCTCAGATGTTTGTTTCGTCACCACATCACTCTGGGAGGCTTTTCTCATTGGCATGGATCAGCTGCCTCCAGTGGAGGATCAACTCGAGATTAAGTTTCTGAGGCAGAATGTTCAGATA
>Ga0315280_10002500_pt1 | contig 29728 bp, 54 predicted proteins | sample YL17G06_40_MG_FD_203697 | JGI IMG/M metagenome (GOLD analysis project Ga0315280, IMG submission 203697) | Sediment microbial communities from Yellowstone Lake, YNP, Wyoming, USA - YL17G06_40 | ecosystem: Environmental > Aquatic > Freshwater > Lake > Sediment | place: USA: Wyoming | collected... | reverse complement strand
GGCAAGCCTATGATTGCAAGAGGTTCAGAGCGAACCAACGCACTAATTGTTAATCCACATTGCACATTCACAAACGCCTCTTTCGGATACTTCCCCCTCTAATTTTTCTACTGTTAATAGAAATTATCCGTAAGGGTGAAAATTTTGGACGTATGGATTTGCTTATGGGAAAACATTTGGGATGGAAAATATGCCCAGATCGAAGCTGTCTTCGATAGCGAAGAAAAGGTTACCCAATGGCTTGATACTAAAATGCGAACACTTAATGATTCCAATGTTCTCAAGCATTGGAGACCAACAGCGATACGTCGAACAATCCAATAACTCTTTTTTTTCGTTTAAGTAGCATTATCCGTAAGGGTGAAACATTGTTAGGAAGAGAAGTAAAGATGACTTGGTGGAGAAAAAACAGTAGCACCTTGCTTAGACTCTTATTACTGATAGCTGTCTGGATTCCAGAGGTAGTGGTTGTATATCTCGCATGGAACACACCGATATGGTCTGTAGGTGGAATCTTAGCGATAATTTTCTGCATAGTCTACGGGATTCTAGCAGGCATTATAACACTTGCCATAACATAGCATCATTCTTTTTTCTTTTCTGTTAATCATAGTTATGCGAAGGGTGACAACATGGAAGTACCTCTTGAAACAATTGTTTTCCTTGCTGTTGCTGCTGGAATAGGCTTAGGTATCATAATATGCAAACTCGGGAATTTATGGCAAAAATCTGGTAGCATCCCCCTTTTTCTGTTAATTGGGTATATCCGCAAGGGTGAGGCGGGAAAGTAGGTGGTTCGGCAAGCTCCTTTAGGCTACGTATGAAGGGAATGGCAGACCCCGAAATGACAAAAAGCGGTAGGCCGAAAGGCTGAGTGCGCCTCTAAACACACTGAAAAATTGACAAATCGCATCGCAAGGTGCTAGGTGTGTTGTGAGATAAGAAGAGTCTGCTGGAGCAGATTCACCGATCCTAGAGCCTCACCATGCGGTTATATTGGGTTATCCGCAAAGGGTGATAGCAAAACCATGAAGCAGTGTTGGAATTGTGGTCGTGAATTAAATGACCGTGAATTATATGAGAATTGGTGCGGTGGCTGTGGAAGGCTTCAAACCGAAGATACACCTCTTGTTTTGAGTGAAGGCGACACCATCAGCGTAAGATATTGCCAGCACTTATTGGGTATGGTGCTGGAGGTAAATGACCGCTTAATATTGCCAGCTAGTTCAAAAGGAATACGCATTATCTTAAGGAAGCAAAACCATCCCCCTTAATCCTTTTTTCTTTTAATTCGAGTTATGCGAAGGGTGATAGATTGGACAAAAAAAAGATAGGCGAAAATATAGACAAACTAAAGGAACTGATGCAGCAACGGGAAAAGGAACTTAATGGGCGAGAACGGATTATCAAAATACTCAATGAAAAGATAGGTATGAAGACAGATAAAGAGAAGGCGTTTTTAGAACAATTCAAACAAAAACTTGAACAAGATAGGAAAGAACTCATTGGTTGGAAAGAAATACTCGCTGTAGTCGAAGAAACTCAAGTTTAATCCCTCTTTCTTTTTTCGTTTAAGTTAGCTTATCTGCAAGGGTGTGCAATATGAATGATGCAGTAGTAACGAATATAGGGGATTTGAACAAGAAACCAGAACCCAAACCAGAACAAACCGAAGGCATAAACATAGTGCAAGGTAATCCTTCGCATCCTGAACCAATAGAAACTGAGCCTATTCCAGAAGAAATCAAGCCAAACGAGACAGAACCCAAACCGCCAGAACGCAAAGAACTTCACGGCTACATAGTAATGAATGACGCGATACAAGTAAAGAATCTCCTCAAAACCATAAATGTTCTAGTAGATGAGGCCACATTCAAGCTAACCCCACAAGGACTAACACTCAGAGCAATGGATCCTTCCAGAGTAGCTATGATAGACATAGTAATTCCAAGAGAGAGCTGCGAAGAACACTTGTGTACTGAAGAGATGAAGTTCTGCTTCAGCATTGATAGATACCTGGGGAAGACGCTCAAAAACATAACCAAAAACGATGCGATTCGCCTTGATATACAAACAGGCATAGTTGACAAAATGAACACACGATTATCCAGCAAACTCTCAAGACAGTTCTCAATGCCACTGCTAGAAGCCTCTGAAGAAGAGATACCGACACCACAGATTAACTTCATGTACTCTGCAAGACTTGTTTTGGAAAATGTGAACACGCTCCTCAAAGACCTAGATGATTATGTTCAGATCATGGGAACTCAGGATAGTTTGACCTTCGAGCAAAAAAGCGATATCGAAGACTTTACATCCACGCTTCAAAAAGGCGATGACACCGTACTCAACATAGAAGCAAAGGAAGAGGCAAAAGCCAAATATTCAGTTTCATACTTGAAAGAAATTTTGAAAGCGTTGAGTCAATTGACCTACATCATAGAAGTCAGCTACAGTACCAATATGCCGATGCGGATAAGTGCGGAACTTGAGCATCTTGGTACAGTCAACTTCTATTTGGCGCCAAGAATCGAAACCGAAGACTAATTCCTCTCTTTTTTTCTGTTAACTCTGCTTATGCGAAAGGGTGCTTAATATGAAGGTATTAGTCTACATGGAAGCCCAAATGTCCAATGGCAAAACACAAGAATACTCTCTGTTCGAGGGAGAATTGAAAGATGCATCCCTCTCAGACTTTCGTTTAGCGTTAAGGAAGGAAATAGTTAAAACACATGCGAAAATTAAACTTCGATAACCCTTTTTCTTTGTTCTTTAGGGTGAAATCTACGAACAAAGTGAAAGTTGGAATAGCCATACTAGGAATAACATTGCTCTTCATCTGGATAATAATAGAAGGCTTTCAACGATGGAAAATTCCGCTTCCCTAACTTTTTTAGGGTGTTTATCAGGAGCTCCTTCGCTTCATAGCGATGCCTCTCCATCACCCCCTCTAGGGGGTAAGGGTGCTAGGTGAGTGAAAACATCTTCTACCGTGTAAAAGCACGGGCTAGACTGGCCTAACTATCGCTCATCTAGTACCCCTTTAAATTCTCTTAATCCCATTTATCCGCAAAGGGTGATGGAAATAAAAAGAATTCAGAGGAAAAGAACCAGAGGATGGCGGATGCCACCTAGCACGGTTTACGTTGGAAGACCGACAAAATATGGAAATCCCTTCAAGGTTAAGCGTAACGATGGTTTGATCTTCCGTGAAGCTGCTATCAGGATGTATGAGCGTCATCTTAGAAATGAACTGATAAAAGACCCGCATTTTCTTGATGAGTTGAAGGGCAAGGATTTGGCTTGTTGGTGTCCTCTCGACAAACCTTGCCATGCAGATGTCATCCTGAAAATCTTAGGCGAAAAAGCCTAATTACTTCCCTTTTTTACTGTTAAGGCGACTTAAACGCAAAGGGTGAAACTATGAACCCTAAAGACATTAAAGTTGAACCTTCAGGCATGATCAAAAATCCACGAATTGTCATGTTGCCTGATGGACCAGATCACAAGAACTGGTTGGAATTAGGCAAGAAAAAACCTATACCAAGAGTAGACGGAGCAATCGGCTACGAATGCGTTCATGTATCCTATGCTCCCAACTTTGGGCATTTGTGGGCTAGTGGCTATATTGATGATGAGAACTTGGCGAAGGCGAAAAAAGGCGAGAAATTCTCTTGGTGGAAAAGTGGCATCGCAGGACATGGATCACCATAACCCTTTTTTCTTTTAATTATGTTTATACGCAAAAGGGGGATGGTCTTTTGAAACTAAAAACTCGGATTGACTTTGAAGGATATGTTGCTGGCGTACAAATTAACTGGCATGTTATCCCTATGTCTGTAGATTCTCCCAATGAAGGCGAAGATCCGTTTCTATGGGCGCGTTTTATCGATGACGAAACTGGCAAAGAAGTTCTTGATATTTCCGTTGAGGAGCTGACTAAGATAGTTAGGGCATTAGATATTGCTATCAAAGCAGAGGAACAAGGTCAGAACATTGATACATCTTAATTACTCCCTTTTTTTCTGTTAAAGTGTATTATCTGAAGGGTGAAATAATGAAGACTTTGACGGAATTTGCTCTTTGCTGGCTATTGATGTGGGCAATTGCCTACATTGTGACAGCTATCTATGCTCCAAGTATCAGTGGCGATCCCTTCCTAGGCTCTGTGATGTACTCCGCTCTTGGTAGTGCAATCATCGTCCTTGTTATAATACGAGCATTCAAACATGACCCAACGGAACTTCTTAGCTATTGCGTCCGACTATTGCTATTCATTATGGCTATTCTGGAGATATACGGTGGTATTACATCTTGGACGGGCTTGGCAGTCTGGAATGTGCCTTTTGCAAACAAGGAACTTTTCCAGATAAGTATGGCCTTCGCCGACCTTGTTTCTGCCGTTCTAATGCTGTACCTAGCTCTCTTTGACCACGAATAAACTCCCAAACCTTTTTCTATTTCGCTTAAGAATCTTTAAACGCATAATGATGCTTGTACGCATAAGGTAGGTTATCCGCAAAGGGTGATAGCGAAACCATGAGTGAAGAAGGAGAATATGATACAGGCGAAGACATTTTAGAAGAGGAACAAGATTGTGACTATGGAGCAGAATTTTGTGTTGAACCTGCTTTGAAAGAAATGAATTGTTGCTTTGAATGTTGGCTATATCTAGAGATGGTTGAAGAACAAGAAAAGGAACAAAGAAAGAAGGAAGCGAAACCGTCTCCTTAATCTCTTTTCTTTTAATTGGAAATAACCGCAAAGGGTGAATGATGTTGGGAAAATTCGACCCTAGTGAAAGAGAGAAGACAATAATCTTCGAACTACTCCCCGCTGTAAAGAGGGATATCATTGAAGCCATGATTGCGAAAGGATGGCCAGAATCTTATGCCCGTAGCCTCATATGGAACATGAAACGAGTAGGTCATATCTACACGCACAACGGTGTGATTAAGAAAGTCTAATATCTCCCTTTTTTCTTTCGCTTATACAAGATTATGCGAAGGGTGAACATCATGAAAATATACCACTGTAAAGCTTGCGATAAGAAGTTCCCAGAAGTCGCATGGAGAGTCGGACGATATCTAGAAACTGACCATGGACCAGAGGAAGTTCGACCGAGCCTTGTGAAGAACGACAAACAACATCAAGAATGGGCTGAAGATCGCTTTAAAACTTCAAATATCGTCGTAAAACCAGTTTGTCCATTTTGCCATAGCTTAACTCTTGAGATAATAGATGTTGAACAAAAACCATAACCCTTTTTTTACTGTTAAGCCATATTATGCGTAAGGGTGAACGAATGACAATAGTTGATGATGTTAGCGAAGAAGAGAAGTTGGAAAGTGTCATTGAAAGAATCAGACTAATTTTCAAGGACTTGACTAAAGAAGAAAAACCGCTAAGAATTCAATGGGGTACAAAGTCTGCTTTTGATTCTATGGAAGCCCATAGTAGAACATTCGATAAGGTTACCAACAAAGCCAAGATTGCGCTAAGGATCATTGGCCTTCTTGAGATATTAGAAATTCCTGAAGAGATCAAGGAAGGAATACGAAACAATTTAGCAAGCGTAGCATTCTCTTCCCCCTAATTTTTTCTGTTAAGTTGGATTATGCGTATAAATTGCCTTATCCGAAGGGTGTCAACGTTGAACATTAAAAATTATTAAGCCCTGCTGAGATTGACCAACCCCATCTGGCAAAGTTATTCCTTCCCAAAGTGCTTTTTCTAGTCCATCCAAGAAAATCTTCTGTGCCAAGGCACCACATCGTGTTATTTCAATGGTATAGCAGTTGAAGTCTGCATTCCAGAAAATGTTCATGTAAGCTTCTGGATCGCCAGTCCAAGGGTCAATATTGTGACAAAACATCCAAACATCACTTTCTGTCAGACTCGTCTTTATCCGAGTTACATGTTTTAAGGCGTATGGTTGCCATTGCTGCACAGGATAAAAGGCTTCTATTCTAACTCTGCTTGCGAGATCTGGATACAAGGGTGCGGGCTTTACCCCAGCAACAACATATCCTACTACTACGCCACCTGCCAGTCCCGCTAATCCAGCTATGAGCTCTTTCATAAACATCAACAATATAAAATGGGAAACTTGACCTTAAATGGTTTTCCCTTTGAAAGGGTGCACTCGTAGTAATGTATCATCAAACCGAAACCGAGAAAAAACAAGCAGAAACAATTCAGTTCCTAAATGCCAAGATATCTGAACTAGAAAGAGAACTTAAGGTATTAAGAGCTGCACTAACAGGACAAACTATCGAAGCCGAAACAAGCTACCGAGACAACATAGAACGATTCGACCAACTCGCCAAACAAGTCCTAGAAGTAATCATTTACCTAGTCAAAATCTGGAAACGACCAGTATCCTACCATGAAATCCTAAAAGCTTTCCAAGCAAAATACCCAAACGTGGCCAAAGAGGAAACTGTAACACGCCTTGTCCGAAAATTGGTTGAAGATAAATGGTTAGCAACGCCCCAACGTGGAACATTCATTCCCATACCAAAGAAAAGCTCTTAAATCCACCTTTTTCTATAATATATGTGCGGAGATGAATAATGAGCCAGAGATTTCCTCTTTCTATTACAGATGAGTCTAACACCGTTAACGTTATTCCCCTTGGAGAACCAGTGGCATCTATTGTAGATATACGTGTAAGGGATATGGTAACGGGTGTAGTCTACAATGTTTATCCTGAGGGTGTTCAAGCATATTGCACACCGATGGGTGCAGTGAATACCTTGGGTTTAGGCGGTACTGTAAGTAATGTTGGAACTGTTGACGGAGTTTTGTTTCTGAGGATTACTGAAGCCGATACAGGAACGGTGATATACCAAGTAAGTTTCACGTTGGCGGCAGGCAGGTCGCTTTCTTGGGGATATACTACTTGTAAGATGCCAGCACATCCTTATTCGTTGATAATAGAAGTGGGACATTAGTTGCCAGTAGACCAGAGAGTAGTGATGAACTTCGTTGATGAAACCAGAGAGTTTGAAGTGAAGACTTCAGAGGTGCCTCCTCCTTCCATATGGTGGATTGCAATTGGGATTGGTGTTCCTTCTCTTCTAATAGCTTTATACTATTTAACAAAACATTGAGAGATATACCCAAATATTACGCTTAACTTAGATTATCCGCAAGGGTGATGTTATTGCCTGAACCTGAAACCGCAAAAATGGAAGAACAATTACTGGAACATGGCCTAAAAACTATTTCAAGACACCTGGACATTGCGATATTAATTGCTGACTCTCTGGGAAAAATCTCATTGCGAGATAAACTAGAACACCTAAAGCTTGATGTAGACCAGCTTAAACCCTGACTCTTTTTCTCTTAATGCCATTTAAACGAAAGGGTGAAGTTAAGTGCCTTGGTGTGAAACATGTGCTGAACTTGAAAATCCTAATTGGAGAAAGCAAGGCAACCTCAAGCATAAACAAATTTCATTTCGGCAATATATTCGATGTAAACTAGCAGGACATTATGCCTACCTCTAAACATCCTTTTTCTTTTAACTGCCATTATGCGAAAACCTTTTATTTGAAGGGTGACAACAAGGAACTTGCGTATCCAGCATCCACAACATTGCTGGAATCACGATCCCACCTTTAGGGGCGACTGAACCTAAGCGTTGAACTTCGGACCGCTCGTCTCGAAAAATTCCCTAATGTCGCTTGACAGGGATTTCTCAGAGACTTGCGCGGTCATAAACATGCTAACACGTGGGCACACGCCTTAAGGGGGCTGGCACACTCTAGTCGTTGAATGGGTTACCCAACGGCGAGGGAGTTGCCCAACGGAAGCCTCTCCGATAAGGGCTGCGGGTGCGTGAAAGCGGGGGTTGGTTTAGACCGAACAGTCGCCCCGCTTGTTATTCATGCGTTTAAGAAACATTATGCGAAAGGGTGAAAGACATGAAAAAAAGATCGTTAGCCTTGGTTGCTACATGTTTTATATGTTTTATTCTGCTTGCTATCAGCTTAGAGTATTATGAAAGTCTGAAGGCGACAATCGTCACACATTATGTTGAACAATTTGGTGGCACTCATGAAGATTGGAGTGCAAAATTAGATTTCATTCCTTTTCAGTGTACACTTTTTGGCAGGATAATAATCGCGTCTGTCGCAATATCACTGTCAATCTTGTTTGTAACAGCATTCACAAAACGTAAGCTGAAAGGGAAACTATTTTGCTTCATTGTAATCCTGTCTCTCTTGTTGTTATCCATTGGAGCAAGGACTTGTATCGCTGACGTTTGGACAGGACTTCCATGTGGTTCAGGAACTGATTATCAAAACATAAACATAAAAGTTACAACCTTGCTAATTTTCGATGAAGAATGCACAGATCAAAACATTAGAAAATACCTGTACGACGTAATATTCACGCAAAGAACTTATGGAGACATACACTTTAGATTACTTGACCCTTGGTTAAGATTCCACTACCTAAACATCACCTTCCAATGCGTGAACGGCTACAACCAAATCTACGATAGCGACGATACCTACTATTACTCTTGCGACCTGCTTCAAGAGGCAATACGAGAGAGTGGTGGTGTATGGGATTCTAAAAATGAGTGGTGGACTTGGAAAAATTACAAGATTGACTTTCTTTTAGTCTTTTCGGGGCAACATATGGATTTAGCAGGTTTATCAATGGAAATGTGGAATGCTGCAATAGTTGGCTTTAACGACCCAGATGTTTTCGGTTGCAGAAATGTAATAATCCACGAACTGATACACCAATTCTACGTCAAGCACTGCGGAAATGTTTGTATAATGAATCCATACTACTGTCAACTTGGATGTTTCGCCTTGTGCGATGAATGTAGGCATGAGCTCATGGTTCATAAACTCAAATGGGGAATTCAGTAGCAACATAGACTTATGGAATTCTAGCTAAACGGCAGAATAGGAACTTAGAAATTTCTTCCAGAAAACAAGAGGGAACAATTCCAGAATTCTCGGCATGACAACTTATAATAATAACTCCCTAGTTTTTCTCTTATATTACGTTATCCGCAAGGGTGAACAGGGGTAGGGGAGCCAGGTCGCCCCGCAAGCCTCATAAGCTTGAGACCGATAGTTCAAATCTATCCCCCTGTATGAACGCTTAAAGTAAGTTATGCGAAGGGTTACCTTTTGTAGATGAAAAGACCGACTAACAAGATTCCGCCAATTAGGGCTACTGGTAACACCCAGCTTGGCACTTCCAACTGAACAACTTTAACGGGCTCCACCTGTTCCTCTAGTTTCTCTGGTTCCTCAACTTTCCTCCAATACAGCTCTTCTCTAGGAACTTTTGGATACCCCCCACTCCTAGAAAGAATAACTTGACTCCCCGTAGTTGTCAAATCCTGTCTCCATGTCTGAAGTTGACTTCCATCAGCACCATAAAACAGTTGGGGAATGAGCGGAGCAATATACGTTCCATCACTACGCCTATCCACTAAATATCCTTGCAAAGCAACACGCTGATATCCAGGCGACTCAACATAAGCCGTAAGACTAAAACTCTCATCCTCATCCAACATTAGACTCATCGAATTTCACACCGATTCAGTTTAATCTTTTCTAATAGAGCTTTATGGTCACGCTCTTGATGGGCAATGGTAATAAACACTTCCCTAGCCAACCCCTTTTCTTCTAAAGCAGCTAACTGCTCATAGACTTTCGGAGCCATCTCCTCATCCTTTATGGCATCATCTAGAAGCTTGCAAAACTTTTGTTTCTCAGACACGCCCACTCCCCAAATTCTTATAAACAAACTACCCTTATTACTTTTGCTTGGGATTTCATGGTTAAACTTAAGGAGTTGAAACTGAAAACCGTAAAATTAGACACTGACGAAGCTGATGATTGTGACTGTGGAAATACTTTAAACATTTTCGACAAATTTATAGTCAAGAACGATGATCAAACCTACGTTTTCTGTGACAAGTGCGGAGAGATCTACAAAGTCAAAGACTAGCGGATAATCCTGCTTATGCGAAAGGGTGACTCCATTGGCAATACATATCCATGACTTGAAACCAGTTTCAATTATATGGCTTGACCAAAAACTCGTGACTCCTCTTAAAGTAGTATTAGCTTGCGAATGTGGATTAGTAAAATTCATTGATGCAAAAATAGAATAACCCCTTTTTTCTCTTAATTAGGATTATCCGCAAAAGTTAAACACCAAACCATCTTTCTTACTGTGTATAGCGTGATTTGATGGATACAATCATAAATATCATCTTGAGCGAGATCGCAACTCTCCTAATCATACTAATTTTGATTCTTTTACTCATCCTTTACGAGCGACTTAAGAAGATAGTTGTGGTGCCGAGTGTAAGCGTGGCAACAGATAAGGCAAACTATCCACACGGCGAAACCGTAACGATAACTGGTGTGGTACAAGAGAACGGTGAGCCACAGGAAGGCGCTACCGTAGCGATATCCGTCAAAGACCCAAGCGGGGCAGAGCAGACAGCTCTTACGACAACGACGGATGCAGACGGCAAGTATACCGCCACGTATGACTTGCCCTCCGATGCTGTTGGTGGAACATGGACTGTTACTGCCACAGCTTTAGGAACAACGGCCACCACCACCTTCACTTTAAGTCGCTCGTAAAGCGGTGGGTAAAAACATGTTCTCATAATGAGACTTATGCGAAGGGTGAATACATGTCGAATGTTGGAGAAACTATACGAAGAGGTCTAGAATCCCTAATAGCTACTCGTGAACCAGCAGATGAGCTATCGCCTGAGGAAGAGAAACAATTGAAAGATGTGATGGATGTTCTTGAACCTGAACTTGACACTGTTGCTAAGGACTTGTTACGAGAAGAAATTAAAGACAAGTTGCGTAGAAACCCAGACAAAATAAGAATATTGAAGAAACAGATTGCAAAAGGCAAGAAACCTTCCTTGAAGCGGAAGGTGGGGTGCATCTTTATCCAGACTGGGGATGGCTCACCGACAGATCCTATAGAAGAGGTTCTATTAGCTTCCACCTAATCCCCTTTTTCTGTTAAGCTTAGTTAAGCGCATAACGGTAATTAAACGAAGGGTCAATTGTATGGATAAAAAGAGGCAATTTTGGGCGTACATAGTTACTTTAGATGTTAAGGTATCAGCACCAAGTCGGGAAGAGGCAAAACAAATAGTGAACGACAACATTATTAGCTTTCGAGAGTGGTCAAGCCCGATTGAGACAATAATAATAAGGCGGGTCAAACCCGTCGCTAAATAATCCCCACTTTTTTAAGGGTGAAAATCATGCCAGAAGTTATAGAACAACCTAAGTTCGAAGCTAAACCATGGATAGTTTCAGGATGCTGTAAACGGTGCTGGTTCGCTAAAGGAAAGAAGTGTCGATGCAGATGTGGAGGTCGAAATCATCAGAAAGGACGGATGAACCAACCACAGTCAGAAGAAGAGTTTAAACACTTAGTTGAAATGGTTCCCCTCAACAACGACGTAGCTGAAAAAGTCTGCGAAATAATAGAGAAAGCATTGCATGAGCATCCCGAATGGGAGAAATTATTACCGAGGGAAAAAGCATGAGTTCGAAAGGCTTAAGCTCCATGCAAAAAAGAATCCTAGAGATACTGACGGGCTATCCAGAAAGCACCGCACAAGAAATCGCAATAGCATACTTCAACAGACCCGTCAAATACAAGACACCCGAATACTTTTCAGTACACCGTAGCCTACGCAGTCTCGCCAAAAGAAACCTAGTTGAAACCGTAGGCGGTAAACTGAAGTGGAAACGCAAGACTCAATAACCCTCCTTTTTTCTGAAGGGTGAAAATAATTGCCACAACCTAATGGAGCAGGAAACAAAAGCAACAGAGAAAAAGCCGAAAAACTGCTTGAAACCATGCCAACCACATGGACAACATTCCACGAACTCGTAAAAACGGCTAAACTAAGCACTACTGAACTCCGCAGGTTCCTAGTCGAAGGAAAGAAAAGGAACCTCCTAGAAAACAAGCGAATGCGAACTCGGTTCAATGGTCGCATTTGTTATTGGCGAAGAAAACTATAACCTTATCTTTTTCTGTTATGTATAATTAAGCGAAAGGGTGCAAAAATGTGGATACCATACATCGAAATGTTCTCTGGAATAGGAGGAGTAAGACTTGGACTCGAAAAAGCAAATCAAAGTCGTTCTGAAGGGGAAAACGGGCAGAACCCAACAGGGTTATTCACAGAGCAGAACAGTGATTTCAGACCAAGGAATAATGACGACTCTCGACAACGCATACGGCAAACGCCCGCGTTTCATTGCGTCTGGGCAAACGACATCGACAAGTATGCCTGCCAAGTCTACAGAAAAAACTTTGGAGACAAAGAACTCGTCGAGGGCGACATCAGAACAATCGACACTAACACCATCCCAGACCACAACCTTCTCACTGCTGGATTTCCTTGCCCAAGCTTCTCGCTTGCAGGCAAAAGGAAAGGATTTGAGGACACTCGTGGAACGCTATTCTACGAGATTGCCCGAATTGCGAGGGTTAAAAGACCCAAACTTCTACTCTTGGAGAATGTCAAAGGAATCCTCAGCAACGATGAAGGGAGAACCTTTGCCAAAATCCTTCAAACACTGGATGAGTTGGGGTATGATGTCGAATGGCAGGTGCTTAACAGCAAACATTTCGGGGTTCCCCAAAATCGGGAGAGAGTCTTTATTGTTGGACATTCTAGAACCGAACCCACTAAACAAATATTTCCTATCGGAGAATCAGACTCAGTTCCTTCTCCGAATGAGAAAGATGGGCAAGGAGTCACATCTTGCCTCGATGCGAACTACTACAAGGGAGCCAGAAGACAAAGAACCTTCGTGCTCCAAGAACACAGCTTTAGTGGAGCAGAAGGAAGAGGGCGAGGTATAAGAACGTATGAAGACCGCGTTCCGACCTTGACGCAACAAATGGGAACTGGGGAAAATAATGTTCCGATGGTTGTCGCTGACCGTACTCGCTCGTATGCTAATAAGGGCAGAAACCTAGAATCTCCCAAACGCATAACGAATGCTCTATCAGGTGTGCAGAAAGACAATCTCGTATTGGCTGTTGAAACGGCTCATACTAAAGCTAATATGAAAGAAGGTCAATTTTCTAAGGAATGTCACTCTCTTGATGGAGGAAAATCAAAAGCTGTTATGATCGCAAACACTCTTTGTGATGGATGGCTGATGGATACTCACCATCATTCCAAGCCTATGAATCAATATCGGATTAGACGTTTGACTCCTATTGAATGTGAACGACTTCAAGGTTTTCCTGATGGATGGACAGAAGGCGTATCAGATACTCAAAGATACAAGCTTCTCGGAAATGCCGTGACTACCAATGTCATTGAGTTTCTTGGGCAACGCTTATCTTCTCTTTTTTGCGTTTAATAGGTTTTATCCGCTAAGGGTGCTAAAATGAAGAATACAGATGAGCTAAAAAGAAGTTGTGTCAAACTGGATGGAGAGAAAATAATTCCCATATGTTACTTCTGCGAAAAGGAAGTTTCAGAGGGGGATTATTGCTACGGTTGTAAGCATTATATCTGCGAAGACTGTGATAAAGCAGGGATGGACATTGGTTTCGGTGGACATGACGTAGACGAGCATCAGCCAGAGGATGAAGAAGATTAATTCCCTTTTTCTTTCTTGCGGTTAACTTAGTTTATCTGAAGGGTGTTCAAATGGGAGCGAAAAAAGGAAGTAAGCGTACCGTCGAATCCAGAATAAAACAGGGTATTGCAGTGACTGCCACTCTCAAGAAAAAGCATCAAGAGAAACTAGGACAACTAAAACAAAAATTAGAAAGGTTATTGACAAAGCGGGGTCCTATGCCATATCGAGAAGTTACGAAGGAACTTGATTTTTCACAAGATAAGCGTAGGCGTTGGATGAGGGAGTTACTCTCTGAATATCGGGAAACTTTTGCAATGGCTCGAATACGCATGAACGCAGGAACTGGAGGAAGGCGAAATTTTAGGAGTCCTGAATTATTTAATGGCCTATCAGTACAGTCGATGGGGTCGATAATCTATCTTAAAGGTGACGAGCGGATTGTACCGTTTGTTGGTTCCAGACTTCCCAAGGTTAAGAGCCGTGGACAACTACATTCAGTATACTATAGGTTAAGTAGAGTGTTTAATAAGAACTTGGCACGAAAAATGATTGAATATACGGGCTACAGATATTGCCATCCTTGATTAACAACTACCTCTTTTTCTGTGCGGTTAAACATCGTTATGCGTAGGGTGAAAGAACGTTCTCATCTATCTAGATGCCCTACAGATTCTATAGGAGTAAACTCGCCCTCGTCTGAAGCAGATCCTTTGCTATAGCGACAACCCCTATCCTCACAAGACAAACCCCTGGAGCAAGCGTAGGCTATCTGCACCGTCGAGGCATCTAAAGTTTGAACGTTAATTATTGCAATCACAATGGTTTTCTTTTCTTTAAACTTGCCCTTGGTGTATTCAAAGCATGGAGCACATATGGGCTGTGGAACGATCATATTGAGAATCGGTTTCTCACTCATTACGGCTATTTCTCCTTATCCGTATAATAAAATAATGCACCTTTCATTCCCTTTTCTATCAGGTGCCTTTGAGTTCTAAAAGCCCATCTCCTCTTTCTCTGTTCTTCACGCTCACGTAGCATTTGCATAAAACCGCTACACGACGTCAGCTTCGCCTCCTTTTTTATAGTTTCCGTAGATGTCTAGAGCCCAATACGCATCCATGTATATCTTGGCTAAGTCACTAATGGGTATTCCAGACACGGCTCCGCTTCCAATACTCAAATATGCGGATTGAACACGCCCTATCGAATGACCCATCATCAACTCTACCATGTCATTGTTAACATTCGCAATAGCCTTCATTCTCGTATTGAAATACCGCCTTAGACTATAGGGTGTGATGGGCGCCTCTTTGGTGGCCACCTTTGTTCTGATACTGAGAGCCTTAACATGCTGTTGTACCGATCTAGGTGATATGCGAAATATTCTGCCTCTCGGTGATGGTTCAGCATACTCGTTTAAAGCATCTACAGCATTAGGACCAAGGAAACTGTCTGTTCTCTCGCTTGTTTTCTGCCGATTTATTTCTAAATGAATTGGAACAGTTCCCTTTTTCAACTGGTTTTTGATGCTTCCAAACTCGTTGCTCTGAGTTTCATACGTGAGTGAGAACAGGTCAACATTGGCCAAACCGCTATCCTTTTGTGAACACATCCATGTTTTTATTGGCAAATTAGCGACCTTAACCATTTTCCGTAGGTCTTCTGGGCTAGGGGTTCTTGAACGTCTAACCACTCGTGGTCTAACAGTAGTCACCTTTTGGAGATTCACGTAATTGTGCATGTAGAAACTTCTGATCATTCCAACAGCGTTTGAAATCGTGTTTGGAGCTTTTCCCTTCCGTCTTAAAGTCATGGCGAAGTCTTCAACCATCTCCTCATGCTTTCTCCTAGTTAACTCATCAGCACTGCTCATCGTAGCCTTTCTATCCGCAATCAAACTGTCGGGGTTCGTCTTATGGTGATTGCAAAATTCTCTGAGCCAATACATCGCTGCTCTATTTGTTGAGCTGAGTTTGAAGTCTAAGCTTCGGCTACGTAAATCAAGTGCCTTAGTCCATCGCGCCACACTGGTATAAACTTCCAAGTTATGAACCATCCTTTTCATCTAGCCTAAAGTTTGTCCACACCATGGACAAAAAGACCAGTTCGGATCTACAGGCCTTGCACATTTAGGACATACTTTCCATTTCATTGTGTTATTGGATGGCTTAATAGTAAGTGATACGTTAGCCATCTAGCGTTCTGCCTCGTCAATATCTGCCTTTAAATCATATATGTCGATGCCTAGAATCGTATGTTCATTCTTATAGGCTATGTAAATGCACTCATGTTGCATTGCTGGAGGATGAAAAGGACCAAGTTTAACCCTGATTATTACCCATCCATTGTAGGTTTCCGTATATTGTGCAGGGGCTTCTTGTACTGGTTCAACATCCGTAGGTTTTTGACCTATGAGAAGAGTCAAATCTTGTAGTCCTGCGTACCTAGCATACTCCTTAACAGCATCTATGCCTTTTTTGCAATTTTCCTTCTGTGTGTAGGCTTCACTTACTCCAATAATTTCTCCGTTTGGAGCCCTCAATCTAAACCGAAACTGATTTTTCGTGTCTCTGAAAATTTCGAAATGTGCTGGGTTTCCCATAAAATCACCATGCACTTAATCATCCAAGTCGAAATATAAGCTTTACGCATAACCATATTTAACAGCAAAAGGGTTTTCGGATAATAGTGGTTATGCGAATCTTACTCTCCATCATAGAGTAGCTTATTGAAAGCTCCGACAACAGGCGGTTCGCTTGCAAACTTTAGCTTATTGAAAGTTCCTGTTGTTGGGGGTTCAGTGAAATATTGAAGTTTTCTCCATCCTGGTCCACCAGCGACTACTTCCTTGAAAGCTCCGACAATCATGCACCAGTCGTCTGAAGCAACTGTCCAAGAAAGAGTTATTAATCCTAAATTTTCTTGAAGAGCATATTGAGCATTATCAGAATAGAGTCCATCATCAGTTGAATAAAGTAATACATGACTATAAGCAGTTGGTTTACTGTTGTATCCGTCGCCCATAGTACTAACAACTACATCTCCATTAGCTGTTGTATAAAGAGATACGGCTGGGTTTGCCGAAACTTCACTATCATCACTATGCGCATCAATTGCCGACGTGTAACCAGCTTGGGCTTTGTAACTAGAAGTAATTGCATATAACGTTAAGGCGCCAGCGTTTGGAATTGAAACGTTAAATGTGCCGATGCTCGGATTCGCCAAATACCACATTTCACAGTTTGTTTCTGTGGCTGCTATTCCACCAACTTTTGTCATGGCGACTCCATTATAAGTCGGAGAACCACCAGTCCTAACTCCCGCACCTGCAACAACTAAACTGAGAACTAAAAGAGTTGCTCCAGAGCCACAAGTATGCGGAGCTAATAGAGGGTTGGCTGTACCAGTTTTTCTGGCTTTTGCATCGAATGTGTGCGCCATACCCCGTCTTCCTTCTTAGGAAGATGGCTTTTCTGAAAGTGGTAATGAACGTTCAGGAATAGTCACATGCCCCATAAACTCTTCATATTGTCCTCGCAGTAACTCCCACTTAACAATTTCCAACGCAAAAATGGCGCCAGGCAAACTTATATTATGCTCTTTCAAAGCACGAACTATAGCATCCCTCGCCTCAATAGTTTCTTGGGCTTTAGCATCAAGAAACTCCTTCTCCAACTCCTTAAGTTTACCATCTATTTTTTTCACGAAATCTTCTCGTTTAGGCGTATAAAACCCTCCTATGAAGCTACATATGCGTACAAATGGTCATCAGCGGTTGAAAAATAAATCTGTCCATCTACTGGCGTTGCTGGTGCCGTTGCCTGTGGATCAATAACTGGGTTTCTAAGGGCTTGCTTGTTAATCTTGATTTCAGCGGTTGGATCTGCCAACTCGTTTAGTTTGATAGCGTCTCCCCCTCCACTTTTGTGGCTTGTAGCGTGAGCTTTAGGTGTCCAGTCTGCGGGGCTTCCGTGCGTGTGGTCTGAACGTGCCAAGCTTGTGCTTGTGCCCTCTAGTGGTGTAACGACATTTTCAGTGATTGACCCAGGTACTCCAGTTGTTACATTATGTTTATGGTCGTCTCTGCTTGCTGCTGTTCCAACTCCCTTGTCTGCTGTTTGAACCTTAACATCTGCTGGAGCATTATCGCTTAAAGTAGCGACTTCATCCAAATATGCGACTTTCTTCCAACTCACAAAGATCCCTATCTAATATCATGCAACATAAGCATATAAACGATTTTCGCTAGGCCTGTACCACAAATCTCCCACACTAGGATTTAACGGTGGATCCTCTCCGTAATGCACTTCTGTAGATGGAAGACCTCCAAGGATCGCCTTCAGGTACTCGACCAAACTCTGAAGGGTTTCCTCTGTTGGATTGCTTGGATTTTCAACATAGACAACTTTTGGAGCTGCTCCAATCTGTACTGACATTAACGTGTCCCCACAACCCGAACCGTCGCCGTTTCTCCATGACTACACCAAAACAGAAGGTCTTTGATTACTGCTGTAATCATAGCAATGTTATAGGTTTCGTGAGGAAGGATTCTATGTTCTTCAAAGCTTTTCTCAGTGTTGACAATACAGAAAACATCGTTGTGATCATCATCATTTATGATCGAAACACTGAACCAAGGCTTCACCAATCGCATCTGTCTTCGAACATCCGTTATCCTAAACTTCTCTATAGGCTCAACAGCACCAACAGGATGTTCAGCCTGAGCAAGCTTCTCAAGGGCTAGTAGGCGTTCTGCTATCTCATTGAGCAATGCAACACCGATCGGACCAGATTCAATTCTGCTGTTCTGCTTTTCTGTGAACTGTGACACCTCTCACCCTTCCATTTTCGTCTTTCAGGAATTCCCATGTTTCTTCGTTCTGATAAGTTTTAGCTAGTGCATACGTCGCTGTCGGCTTTGGTCTAGTCAGCACTATCACAACGACAGCACCAATGGCTACTCCAAACACCAGAAACAGAATCTTCTCTAAAGTATCCATGAGCCTTTCAATATAATAGTAAGTGCCGAAACTTTAAATCTTTTCTCTCTAGCCCCTGAAAGCATGGTCTTTTGCGGTTAACATGCATTAGCAGAAAAGTAAAAATTTATTACCTCTCACCATCTATTAGACTATTAGGGATTATATGCCAGAAGCCTGGGTTGACCCGATACCAAAGATAGATGCAATTGAAGCTAAATTAGACAACCCAGTAGGCGGACTGGCAGATATTAAAACAGAAGTTACGGCGGTTGAAACTAAACTCGACACTCTTCCTCGTATAGTATCTTCTATGGACTTCTGGAGCGATATGATTGAAGAGTTGCAGTTAACTTCGGCTTTGCAAGCTAATCTTCCTTTGGCTGGTGCTAACGTCGTCATAGCGGGTCTTCCATTAGGCATTACTCTTGTTCGTGTAGTCGTGATGTTCATGTGCAGGGCTATAGAGAATACTAACGCTGCTGCTAATAAGTTGCAGGGAGCACAGAATATTGAAGTGAACTTTGCTGGTGGAGCGTTTGTTGACGCTATAAACTGGGCTGACGACTTGTTTGCTGTGGCTGCGACCACGAGGGAGATGGGAACTGTTATTATAGGAGATAATGATGTGAAGGCTACTGTTACGGGAAACGGAACCTGCACTTTCCAAATAGACGCTGCAAGAGCAGACCAAAACAACTTAAACTTCAACGACTTTCAGGTGGGTGTCCGCATCTACTTTACCATTTAAGGAATTCTATGGAGGTGAATGGTGTGGGAACTTTCGGAAACACGACTAACGGCACGAACAACGCTGGTTGTGCACCAGATGACATTTTTGGTAATGCGTATACATGTCCAGAAACTTGTATAGCAGAAAGCATAAGCGTCAGGTTGCTACCCATAGTTGACCCGACCACGGTGACAATGAAATGTGCAATATACACAAAGATCGGCTTAAACTTGGTTGGTCAAACAGAAGAAAAGACAATAGTCGTAACTGGAGCTGCCCAATGGTTCACTTGGAATTTTATAGTAAAGCCCAGTTTGACAGGTGGCGTGAAATACTATCTCTTGTGGTGGACAGATGGAAGCACCTTCGCAGGAGGAGTCTATTTTAGGTTCAACGTGGGAGGGGGAGATGAACTTTACAAAAGCAGCGCTTATGGTGCATGGCCTAATCCTCTACCTGCCCCCACCTACCTCTTAGACGATGACTGCATCTATTGTACTTATAGCCTAGCGAAACCAAAGGGAACTATAGCCCTCCACTGTAAACTTGCTGGGATCATCTAATGGCGCATGTAGTGCTTGACTTCAAATCAGAGAAGGCTTTTTTATGAGTACCATAGCCACAATGACTCCTTCGGAACCATGGTGGAGACAAACCGCAGGAGCACATGGTCAAGGGTCAAGAATAGATATTTACCGTGCAGTGCCATATAACAACTATGATGGTGGATTAAACTGTGCCAAAATGACCGTTCAATTGAGCAACAGAATAAAAGTAGAGTTGGATCTCTCATCATTCCAAAGCTTTACTGGAGCCTTCTGGATTAAGATTAATGCAGAGAATTGGTACATAAGTGACAAAACTCCCTCTGAAAGTTGGAATCTTGCCTCAGGAACATACGACGTGTCCTTCGACTGCACAATAGTTCCAAAATCAGGAACATCTGGATCTGGAATTATCAAGGTATATGTCAAAGACTCGACGGGCATATTGGTTGGAACATTTTTAATCTTCTACACAATCCCTCCCAGCTCAGGAAACATAGTTACTATTTACAGCACCAAAGACGCAGAGATAAGACAGACCCGACCAGACACAAACTTTGGCACTGCAACAGCAATGTATGTCAATTCAGGTTCCTTCGCTGGAATTAACAGTAGAGCTCTCATCGAATTTCCGCTCAATCAGATTCCAGTAGGTAAAATCATCACGTCTGCAAGGGTTTACTGGATGCTTGGAGACACTATAAAATATCCAAAATGGCACATTTACAGTCGCATCATAGAGCCTTGGGATGAATTAACTGTCACATGGAATACACAACCCAACGTAACAACTGAAAATATGGCACGACTATTAATCCCAAACGTTGATGGAGGCGACCACGCTGATTTTGACATAACCGCTTTAGTTAAAGATGCCTACAATCTCAGGCAACCTTCGCTAGGGTTACGAATTCAATGCGAAATCCAAGATGACCCCGATGGACCTAATATGTTTTATGTTCCAAGAGAAGGCGAACCACAATGGCGACCCTATCTCGTCATTCAGTATTCAGACATGACACAAGGAACACTTGAACTCCATGCAAAATATCCATAAAAAAGCTTTAAATGTCTAGAGAAATAATTCATTAACTAGGAAGTTTATGAAATGGCAACATTTGGATATGCCACTATGGGCATATACGGTTGGAGCGGTAGCATCAACAACAAGATTGCAGGCTCTATTTTCACCTGCCCTCAAAATGGCACGGCAAACAGCATCACAGTTGGACTCATGGTTACTGACATAGCCACTAGAATGAAGTGTGCCATATATCGAGTTTCGGACTGGGCTCTTATCGGGCAAACACAAGAAGTATTAGTGCCAAGAAGCCCACAACCTACGGGAACGGTTGAGCCAGTATGGCAGACATTTTCTTTTTCGACTCCTCCTCAACTCTATGGTGGAGTACAATACTGCTTGGTTCTTTGGTCAGAATCCTTACAGTATACCTATTCATACATTCAATATGACGATTCTAGTACACCACTAGCCATAGGAGTCACGCTAACTTACACAGGTACATTCCCCTCAACACTTTCTGGCTTTAGCACCTTCAATCGATTATGTTCAATATACTGTGATTACACGCCTACAGCTCCTCCCCAAACAGGAACATTAACGGTACACGCAAAAACAGCATAGTGCTCGACATGTCTGGTAGTTTAGAGCTTCACGCAAAATACTTTGAGTTTCCACCACCACAAGCTGTCACTGTATGCGAAGGAAAAATGCGTACCTCGGCACAAAGGAAGACTTTTTATGCCCATGGTCTGCATTGGCTATTTTACGGTGACGAAGCATGGGGCAACCTTAACTATAGAGTGAGTCAAGACGGAGTTGCATGGAGTAATGCGGTCACTCTTTATCGAACACAAACTTGGGGAGTAGCAGATTATTTTTCCCTTTTCTTCGATGGAGTATACGTTGACTACGTTGGCATAGACCTCAACAGTCGTTTAATCTATCAGAGGGGACGACCCAACGCTGATGGAACAATAGAATGGCTGGCACCAATACAACAAGTACCCGATTTTGGTCCTTATGGCAGTTATAAATATGGTGCCTCCGACCCCTTCATATGCATAGATTCTACAGGATGTCCTTGGATAGGCACATATGAAACCCACGGTGATTATTGGACTCCTATAGTCGTCAAAAACAGAAGAAACGATGGAATATGGGAAACAGATAACAGCTTTCCTTTCTACCTTGACACTAGCAAACACGACTTCTGCGCCCTTCCTCTTTCACTGACCAACGGTAAAGTTTATGCATTAATGTTTAAGGTTTGGGGCACAGCAGATTATCCACCCAACCTAGTATATGGACGATTGTGGAACGGAAGCAACTGGGAAGCGTTGGAACAAGCAACCAGAAGCAAGGTAAACAATCCAGATTTCCACACGCTAAGCGTAGTTGAAGATGGCGACGATATTCACTTAGTCTTTCCACGTTTGGACACTTATGAACTAGCATACGTCAAACGTACATCACAAGGATGGTCGCCCGAACAAGTAATTAAACAGACTACACAAGTTACGTCACCAGTAATGTGTTTTGATGAACGATCAAACGAATTAGTTGTATTCTGGTTTGAAAATGGCACTCTCTATCGAGCCAAAACAATTAACAAAAGCTGGAATTACGTGATTCCCGAAACGTTACTTACGGAAGCATCAAATCCGAGGTTGGCTGGGGACTTCCTTTGTTCTCGAAGAGAAAACTACCTCGTTGGTATAACATGGGCCATGCCAAAAGCAGATCCCTACGCTATAAATACTATTCTTCGGTATTGCTATTCTGGTCTATTTTGAAAGCTATGGTGGATGCTAATGAGCGGAACGTTGGAAATTCATGCTCGCTACGCAACTCCACAAGTAGGCACTGTAGGTACTGGTGAACTTTTTAGTATAAGCTCATCCATGCAAAGAAAGACCTTCTACGCCCAAGGTCTCCACTGGGTATTCTTCTACAACCAAAACAAAATGTGGTACAGTGTTAGTTCTGATGGCACAAGCTGGGCTACACCTATTTTCCTTGTAGACAATTCCAGTGCTTGGGGAGATCTCTTTTCCATTCACTTCGATGGAACATTTCTTCACTACGTTCGTGCTACTGCCCCCGTAACTCCTAGCCAAGGAACTTGGTATCGCAGAGGCATTCCTAATAGTGACGGAACCATAAGTTGGACGGCAGAAGAGCAAAAAATTCCAGAACTTTCAGATGTTTACACTCCTTTCCCCATAATCACCTTAGACTCGGAAGGCTACCCTTGGGTGGGATGCTACTCCGAATTCGGTCCTCAAAGCTTAGAGTCGATTCCTACAGCGTGCAAAAGTGCCCAAAGAGATGGCACTTGGACAAGCAACGCATCAGGATCTCCATATTATCTTAATCCGTCACGAAAATATACGGGCGTTATTTTGGTTCCTTTGACATTGGGCAAAGTTTATGCCATTTATTTCAGGTCATTTTCGAAGATTCAGAACCCTTACCTAGTTACAACTCCTATTTACGGAAAATTATGGGATGGGGCATCATGGGGAGTTGAGGAAAACGTATCAACAAGTCATGTGTCTAACGAAGCGTTTAACATGATCTCCGCAATAGCCGATGGCGACGATGTTCATGTAACTTTCCTAAAAGACCTAACATATGAGATCATTCACCTCAAGAGAACGGTAATAGGTTGGAGTCAAGAGGAGGTTGTTCATACAGCAACGGCTAAGTCGTCACCAGTTTTAGCTCTGGCTAGAGGTCAAAGGATTCCATATTGTTTTTGGATCCAAAATAATAGTTTACTCTACAAGAAATATGTCAGCGGTAAATGGACTGATGCCCTTGTTTTAGCATTAGAGGCAAACTCAATAACCGAAAATGAAAAAATAACATGTTCCTACGAAGACTACGGATCTATAATCGGTGTTGTTTGGTTTTTAGACTCCACTAATTTAATAAGATACGGGTATGTAAGAACAAGCTGAAAAAAGGTTATAAGGTATCTAAAGAATATTACTTACTAGGAGTTTAGGCTATGCCAGTTTCAATTCAAATTTTCACCCTTCCAGATTTAACTCCAGTAACAACAGATTCCCTTGACATCTGCACTCCTAAGACATATACACTTAACGTTGGAAGCTACCGCGTCATAGGCACATTCACGGAAACAGGAGAAACCCAACAAGCAGACTTCACCATAACCGCGGGGGTAACCACGCCCATCACATTGAGTTTTGTTCCTGCACCCGTACAGTACACATTAACCATTAACACAACCACTGGAGGTTCAACAAGCCCAGCCCCAGGCACATATACTGCCGCACAAGGCGCCGTCGTGCCCGTTACGGCACTACCAAACTCAGGATACAATTTTGACCACTGGACACTAGATGGTGCAACAAACACTTCTAATCCAATAAACGTAACCATGAACGCTAACCACACATTAACTGCGTACTTCACACCTATAACACCGCAATACACATTGACGATAGGCACGACCACTGGAGGCACGACTAATCCGACTCCTGGAAGTTATACGTACATACAAGGAACCTCTGTACCCGTTACAGCCTTGCCCAACACAGGATACCAGTTTGACCATTGGGTTCTAGATGGAACAAACTACACGACAAACCCGATAACAGTCACTATGAACCAAAACCACACCTTAACAGCATACTTTACAGCTTTGCCACCACTCCAATATACATTAACAATACAAACCTCAACAGGAGGAACAACCAACCCAACTCCAGGAAGCTACACATATGCACAAAACACAAACGTTCCAGTGACTGGAATTCCAACCACAGGCTACAATTTCAATCATTGGACTCTAGATGGAACACAATATACATCTAACCCAATAACAGTTTTAATGAATACAAACCACACGCTGACTGCGTACTTCTCAGAGATTCCACCGCCTCCACCACCCACATATAAAATTAACATAAACAGCACAATAGGCGGCACAACAGATCCTCCACCAACAATTTACGAGCGTGACTCAGGAACCACCGTAACCGTCACAGCAGTTCCAGAAGCAGGCAAATACTTCACCCATTGGGAACTAGACGGAACAATAAGAACTGAGAACCCAATAACGGTGACAATGGATAAAGACCATACACTCTTGGCAGTGTTCTCAGACGTAGTACCTTCTGGGTTTCCAATAGGATGGATACTTGTTCCAGTAATCATAGGCGGAATAGCACTAGGATATCTACTGTACAAGAAAAAATAGCACCCTCTTTTCTTGCGTTTAAATTCAATTAAGCGAAAAGCATATATCCCCTCGGCATAATGTATAGAACGATACTCTATGCTGAAAGGAAAAGGAAAAGTTTGGAGAGCAACAGGACACGGTACAGCACACGTCATCTATATCCCCAGTCACCTAGTGATTGATAGTGCATACCCATTCCAGCTAAGAGAAGCAGTTAACATCGAGATTCAAGATGGAAAGCTCATTATTTCAAAAATCGAGGAGAAATCGAAACGATGAAGATAATAATTAGTGCGAACGATTCTCCCATCATAGTAACAATAGAAGGCGCAGACGAATCCTTAGCTGCCATGGTTAAGACTTGCAAGGAGCTTCTTAAAACACGAAAAACTTGGCTTGAGCCAGAAGGAAAAATGACCTTAGATAAATAGGTGTTTTAATGGCTGAGATTGAAGGCTTAAGAAAATCAGTGGAAGCATTAGAACAGCAATTTCAAGAGATAGAGAACCACATAAAAGAGATGAGAGAAAAGGTTCAAACCCAATTTAAAGAGCTAATAAGCAAACACCAAACAACTGAAATAAACCCAGAATTTCTAGAAGATTTCATCAAAGAACCATATGTCATGATTCCCAAGAGAGGTCACGAATGGTATGTCTTAGTTCCGAAATTCGTGAAATTGCAGGTAGGCTATCTAGAGCATTCGACTAAAAGCTACAACATTTTCATTGTAAACAAGTATGTTCGATGGCTTAGTGAAATTCCAGGCAATCTTGAAGATAGGCTAAAGTTTCCAGACCCTCTCCCCTTTAAAGTCTATGATGGGATGCTTCTAACTGGTTCTCAACTACAAGAAAAAGCATGGGAAAAATATAATCACTTCCTAGTTAGGAGAGAAGGCAAAGATAGGATACGTATCAAGAAAGGGTACGAGTTCAAATTGATTGCTCAAATGATAGAAGATGGAATACTGCCATTCGTACCTAAACCTGTTTCTGACGAAGATATGCGAGAATGGAAAGGAGTAGGTTATCAGAAATACAGCCAAATTTGCGAAGAAAAGAAGATTAGACCATTACAAGAGAAAGCTTGGGAATTATTTAAAGAACGAGGAGCTGTTGGCATCTATTGGGCCTTTGGAGCAGGCAAAAGTCTATTTGGGCATAGGGTGATTGGCACCCTCAAAGGCCCTCATCTGGTAATAGTTCCAACACTAACCTTGAAAGAACAATGGCGAGAGAGAATTCGAACATTTAACCCCGAATCAGTAAACGAGGTACAAATAGAAACATACCATGCCTATGAGAAAGTACGCAACAAACAATGGAAAGTAGTAATATTCGATGAATGTCAGCACCTTCCAGCTCCCACTTTCATCAGCTTGAGTACAATACAAGCTAAGTACCGTCTCGGATTTAGTGGTAGTCCATTTAGAGAAGATGGAAAAGAAAACTATATTTTCGCATTAACTGGTTATCCTATTGGAATGGCATGGGAAGACCTTCTACGAATGAAGATTGTGGAAGTTCCAACATTCAGATTATACATCGTTCGAGATAAAAGAGCAAAAGACCAAAAGCTAGAAGAGCTAATGCAGTTACCAGTAAAAACAATCGTTTTTTCTGATAGCCTAGATTACGGAGAGGAAATAAGTAAGAAGTTTGAGATCCCATTCGTGTATGGTCAAACAAAAGATAGACTGGAAATTATCCAAGAAAGTGATGCTTGCGTAGTCAGTAGAGTCGGTGACGAGGGGATATCAGTTCCAAATCTCGAAAGAATCATAGAAGTTGCCTTCCTATTTGGCAGTAGAATGCAGGAAAGTCAACGCTTCGGTCGCCTGATGCACTCTGCCAAGAAAGCCCAGCACATTATCATTATGACTGAACAAGAGTTTCAAGCCTATCAAAAGCGCCTAAACGCAATATTGGAGCGTGGGTTCCAGATTGAATATGTTCGCTAAAAGTCCATGCTTTTGCGGTTAATCTGCCTTATCCGTAGAGGTTTTACATGACTGACGCAAAACTTGATTTTAAGAGTGTTTTTCCAACATCTACATTTATGAAAATGTGTCTAAACCATGGAAATTTTTCCTCACATTCCAGAAAAGAGTTCTGACATATTTGAGCATCTTTCACCGAAAGAAGCTTGTTTCTGGGTTATTTATATAATCCGAATTCTGACTTGTTTTTCTATCTTGAGCTTGTTTTGGACAGATTGAAAATGCGTTTTATCTGAAAAGCTAGATCTCTATCCCTTTTTTACGAAGGGCTTTGCCCATTGCGGAAAGCCAATCTTCTATTTTGCGTTTTCCCTCTGGAATCTGGTAGTATTCCCTTTTAGCCTCTTCTTTCGCCTCCATCCACTGCTCTATCCTCTTTGACTCTCCCATATCAATTATATCTTTACAATACGCATCTTTTTGGGCTTTTGATAAAGTTCCTATAATTCCTCTAGTGAAGCAAAGTTTCGGTTCACCTTTATAGGTATAGCATTTGCATGGTGCCTTACCCACTATATCTGGACTAACCACAAGTCCAGGTGACCCTAAAGCCTCGACAGTCATGTGTAATAATAAACTATGCTTGTTCTCTTCTTCACTCAATACTTGTGGCCTCTTGCCTCTTTTTGACAGCTTGCATAAACTCTCCAGTCTTTACAAGAGTGCGTGCAAAGAATTCTGAAGCGTCGATTTTTCCTTCGTCAAAGTCTTGGCAACAGTCTAAGAGAGGTTTAATGTGTTCTGGCACAACATAGCAATCTGGTTTTTTAGGCTTCTCTTCAACAGGAGTTTCTTCTGGAGGTATCTCATCTTCGCTCATTTTAATCCCACAATTATATGCATTTCTTCTCCCTTAAATAATATACGCTTGATAGTCAACAATTATTTTTGTTCAACTTCTTTCTTAGCATCCAAAATTTCAGTGGTACATTTACCATCTTTAAATAAGCAGTCCATCACTTCATGACGGCAAGCTCTAAACTCGGCCTTCTTTTTTCCCTTACATAGTTTCGAAACGATTTTGCCTGCCGTTCTAATTTTCTTTTGTTGACTCGTCTTTGGATATTCTTTGTTTGGCTTTCGAACTTTTACCCAATTACTCATCTCTTGCGAACCCCAGAGATCTTACCATATAAGTCTCTCCATTCTTTCTGCATATCCCTTCCCTTCCAAAGAACTGGTTGTTCACCACCCCTCTGAACCACAGGAACTTCAAATTTATACCTAAAAGCACCTTTCTTTTTGTCTTCCTTATATTCCCCAGCACATTGACGCATAATAGGTGCAGCTTCTCCAAACTTCTTGATTCCACCCTTCGTTTTTATACACTCTTTTATGTAGAGATTATATACTGATGGTGCTCGTTTCCTAGTAGTCCTTGAGGTCTTGCGTGAGAGTAACTCATGTAGTCTATCGCATTTTTCTCCTTCTATACCAACAAACTTGCATGGGTCAGACATCGAATCCCAAGAATAACTTACGTTACGCTAGTAAATAAGACTTTAAAAAAGAAAAAGAGGGTTTTGGGTTAAGCTACTTGTGGAAGACGTTCTCATGCCTGCACTTGCGAAACTCTGCGCCACTTTTCCCCTTGCAAGCAACACCCATAGCTCGTCCGCCAGCACCGATTTTGTGCTGGATGTCAGTTGTTGGATACCCGCTTGGAGGCTTTCGCATCTTCACCCAGCCACCGTATGAGCCAGGTGCGACTGGATCTGACCCTTGATGTCCTAGCTTAGCCCATGGACTGTAACCTTTTCCTCCCGCCATTGTCTATTCCTCAAAACAAGAGTAAGAAGCCTACTCTTATGAAGTTTTTTCAGAAAAAATCTTTGCTCCTATTCTACGCTCATAATCATCTATGGACTTGGCTACCGTTTCATCGTTCTTCTTAATCACCACAAAGTAGCCCATCTGAATCTCTCCAAGCCCGTCAAGCCTTAAAACTCCATCACCAAAAAAAACTTTCTTCTGGTCGACAGAGTAACGATACTTCCTTTCCTTTTTTACTTGTTTGACTATTCCTTCCCCATAAAAACGTTTAAGACGATAACGAATGAAACAATCAAGTTTCCGCAAATTATATGGAGGCTTGAAAAGTGCCTTAGCTATGTCCGAAGTGGTTTTGTCAGGCATGTCACTTAGAAACGCTAAGATTCCAATATCTACATCATCAAGTTCCAACTTTGCTACCGCCAGCATCTTCGAGGATTTTCTTCATCTCGTCCTCGGTGCATCGCCTAGCCTTATCGCCTTCTTTTTCCCTCACTATGATAACACAATCGGGGATCGCAGTGATCCCAAGCTTTTCGACAACCTCTCGCCCTTCTGGGGTAGTAATATCGAGAACATGATACTTTTCCATAAGCCCCTTAGCCTTCAAAGACTCAATTAGGAACTTGCAAGCCGAACAAGAATCTGAAACAATCAGCGTCTTCTCCATCTTCCACCACAAAATCTTTTTATAGCTTCCATGCTAATAACACTTTAGTTCCTAATAGGTAGTTCCAATGGCTGAGGAAAAACAAAAGGAAAACAAAGAAATTCCACCCCAAAACCCACAAGAGGATCCTTGGTTCGCCAAATTAAAACAGC
>Ga0315280_10002499_pt1 | contig 29732 bp, 25 predicted proteins | sample YL17G06_40_MG_FD_203697 | JGI IMG/M metagenome (GOLD analysis project Ga0315280, IMG submission 203697) | Sediment microbial communities from Yellowstone Lake, YNP, Wyoming, USA - YL17G06_40 | ecosystem: Environmental > Aquatic > Freshwater > Lake > Sediment | place: USA: Wyoming | collected... | reverse complement strand
GCCCTCAAGTGGGCGGGTGGGGGAAATTTATAAGATCAGTGATTTCGAGCCAGAAGTCTTCTAATCGCGTTAGGGAGACTAGGCAACGGTTGGAGAAGGAAAAGCAGAGGCAACAGCTTAAGAAGGGCGGAAGAGGCTGGCTTCATTTCTAGTTTTAGTCAACATTCTGAACCATTGAATTACATAGTGCCTGTTTCAATTCCACTTTTTAACGATTCAATTTTAAGGCGATAAATTTGGGTAGTTATAGAAGCAGATTAGACATTGTAGCGGACATACTGCTTGTAGCAAGTCGACGTGCTAAAAAAACCCAGATCATGTATCAGGCCAACTTGAGCTACAAGCTCTTAACCAAATATTTGACTGAAATTAGAAAAGCATATCTTATCAGTTTTGAGGGTAAAGAACGATGTTTTGTGCTCACACCCAAGGGTCAGGAGTTCTTGGAAAAGTATAAAGATTATTCAAGGCGAAATAAACACGTCGAAAAGCGGCTTAATGACGTTAGTGTTAAAAGAAAAGTTTTGGAAGAGCTATGTTCAAGTAGATAATGTGAGGGCTACAGAAATTTGAAAATGCTTTTTGTAGCACCATCTCTTTGCCTACTTCTATTGTTATCTTTAACAACAGTTTGTGTTGTAAATAGTGAAAATGAAGCTGTGGCAAAAATTAGTGAGGCCGAAAATGCTCTTAATTTAGCTTATGAAGCCGTTTTACAGGCGGAAAAAGCGGGAGCCAACGTCACAGATTTGCTGAGTAATCTCACTGAGGCAGGAGAACTCTTGTCCAAGGCCAAGTTAGTCCTTAGCACGAACGAATCTGCCGCTGTCGACTTTGCCGTTGAAAGCCAAGCAAAATTAAACGGTTTTCTAGCTGAGGCAGATGCTTTGAGAGTGGCTGCAGCCCAACAACGCTACTGGGATTTCATTATTAATGTCGTAGGCTCGATTGTGGGAAGTGTAGCTGTTATTTGCGGCGGTTTTGTTGTTTGGACTGTGCTAAAAAGAAAATATGAAAAAACTGAAAGTGGAGTTTGAGTGAATCTGCAGAATTATCGCGCCATTTTCATGACTGTCACAGGCATTTTGGCTTTGCTTGTGGCTTCTCCAGCGCTGAGCAGATTGCTGGTTCTTCCAAGGACTGAGTTTTTTACTGAGCTTTCGATTTTGGGTCCAAGTCATACGGCTGAGAACTATCCCTATAACATCTCGCGAAACCATCATTATAGCATATTCTTGGAAATTGGAGACCATTTAGGCTACTGCGCTTACTACTTAGTTGAGGTGAAGTTTCGTAATCTCACTCAGTCGGCGGCGAATATTAATCCAAGCAGTTTGAAATCCCTTTACAATATTACCGCTTTTGTGGCTGATGAAGGGGCTTTGGAGCTGCCCATCACTTTTTCTTTTGATTATGGATATAACGCGACGTTTCGTCGGATCGACTTGTATAATTTGGCTTTGAACGACGTTGTGTTAGACATGAGAGGTTACACTGTGGCGTGGGATTCTGTGGGAAGAGGTTTTTTTGGCAATTTGCTTTTTGGACTTTGGTTATACAACACATCATCACAGAGTTTTCAGTTTCATAATCGTTCCGTTTGGAATTGGCTGAACATGAGCGAGAGTTAGTTTCACGTAACGAAAACTCTTCAAAATAAACTTGAGGATTATAAAAGTGAAAGCTCTATCGTGCTCGCAACTTACTGAACTTCGGATGAAAGCCTATAAAGTTCCCATCGCTGCGTATGAATATAGGATTACTATAGAAATTTCGTCATAATGTTCTAGATGAGAATTCCATAAAGATTTAAATTAGTTGGTGAGTCGTATATGTGGTTCAACATTTCGTTGGGATCTGTAAAATGAGGAAGCTCTCTTGAGTGACAATCTTATTGCAGTGATCATCGCCGCCTTGAATGAAGAGCCAGGCATAGGTCCCACTCTGATGGAACTGAGAGAAGTTTTGAAGAATCCTAGATTTTTGGTCATTGATGGTAACAGCACGGATCGGACAGTTGAAATCGCAAAGGAGCTTGGAGCTAAAGTCATAGTTCAAGAGGGTTCAGGTAAAGGGCAGGCTATAGCGCAAGCCATCAGACATATTGAACCTGATTTAGAGTATGTCATTTTCACTGATGCAGATTTCACCTATCCAGCCAAATGTCTACCTGAAATGATTCATATTTTAGAAGAGAATCCTAAAGTTGGCATGGTTATCGGAAACAGGTTCGCTCATTCCCTTGAGTTAAAAGCGATGAAAAGTCCTTTCTATATAGGGAATAGGTTTTTGGCCTTGGCTCAACGCCTTTTGAATGGAGTGGATTTAGCGGATCCTTTAACTGGGTTGAGAGTTATTCGCTGGAGAATACTGAAAAATTGGCAGCCGAAGTCAAAGGGATTTGACATAGAGGCCGAAATGAACCATTTAGTAGAAAGACAAGGATACAAAACCGTAGAGGTTCCAACAGAATATAGGGTTAGACTGGGCGAGAAAAAACTGCAATTAATACACGGATTTTTGATTATGAAAAGGATCTTATCAGAAAGCTTAATCGCGGATTTTGGATAATCGCTTTGTTTTGTGCTCGTGCGCGACGTAGTTTTCGTCAACCAACCTGATCCGAGAGGTCTTGGCGATCCTGTTTATTGGGTCAAGCTCCTTGCGTACGTCTTGAGGTAAAAAAGGGCGTGCGCTTTCTAGGAAGCTGAAAAAGAAAGGAGTAAAAAAAGCAATCGTAGCGGAGGAAATGCTGCCATCTTGTTATTATTGATTATTATCGCTTTTTCATCAATTTCTTTTGTTCTTTCAATCTATATTCTGTATTTCGCTTTTATCTATAAACGTACTGCTGAAGTTGCAGTGTACGTAGACGAAATAAATCATCTTCAGCAGTTAAATCCCAATTTACCTAAGGTTTCTATCATTATACCCGCTTACAACGAGGCTAAAGTGATCCACAGAAAACTGCAAAACATATCGAGCTTAGACTATCCTATTGAAAAGCTAGAAGTAATAGTCATCGATGATTGTTCAACTGATGGGACTGAGGAGATTGCGAAAAAAGCGTTGACTGAGTTCAAAGCTAATGGAAAGGTTTTAAGAAAATCTGAGAGAACTGGTGTAAACGAATCGTTAAATATTGCAATCCGAGAAGCCAGCAACACTATAATCTGCGTTACAGATGCTGATGTAATACTGGAAAAAAGCGCGTTGAAAAACTCGGTGGCCATATTGGAAAAATTTGACGGAGCCGGAGGCGTTACTGGTAAAATTGAACCCGTTTCCAGTAAAGAAGGAATTGCAGCGAAGTCTGAAAGCAGTTATCGGAATTATTATCATCAATGTATGCTAGCTGAAAGCTCTCTTCATTCGGCCTTTCCCGGAAACGGACCATTGATCATTTTCAATCGGTCACTTGTTCTTTTTGATATTCCAGTGAGCTATGGTAGCACTGACGCAAACATAGCAATCAATGTTATAAAAAGTGGACGAAGGCTTCTTTACGTGCCAAATGCTGTAGTGTATGAACCAGTTCCAGAAACAGTCAGTCAGCAGAGGCTGCAAAAAGTTCGCAGGGCTAAACGTTTGATTCAAGCATTTTTGCACAACACGGATGTTTTAGTAAATCAAAAATATGGAAAGTTTGGTACGCTGATATTCCCTCTAAAGTTCTTGATGCATGTTGTTTGTCCAATCTTAACTTTTTTAGGGGTTATCTCAATTCTTATATTTGTCATCCTGTCAGGAAATTTCCTATATCAATTTGCATTTACGCTTTTCCTTCTGTTGCTTTTAGCTGTTCTGGCAATTTCGCCCCGCGTTAGAGTCTTCTTATTCAGCTTCCTTTCTCATCAAGTATATCTGTTGTTGGGTTTAATTTCTTTGCCCAAAAGAAGCTCTGTTTGGCAGAAAATTGAAAGAAAATGAACCTGAAGTTCATGCCGCGATTTTGTTCATTTTGACTTACGGTTTGCCGTATATTTCTACGTCATCAACCCACAATTTCTTAGGAGTTAAATCCATACTACCATAATAGATTTTACCTATGGTAATGTACTCTCCAGACTGCCTCAAAATAGGATAGCCTGACATGTCACAGACTAATCGACCATCGACCCAAATCTTGACTGCCCCATCATTGTTTGGAGTACTTGTCAACGAGCTATCCATCTTTACCCACCATTCTATCGGGAACCATCGACCACGCAACCCCATCCATGGAAAGTTCGGATTGTGAACCCACTGAGGGAACCACGTTCCGGACTGTCCAGGCAAAGAGCCTCTCCAAGTTATGTCTAGGTCATACTGACCATTCCAAGCGTTTCCACTTCTTCCTGGATGAACTTCTATTTCTATCTGAGGTGTAAAATTAGGAAAACATTGAAACGGGTCAGCTATTGAATAGTAGTCCCCAGCTACAACAGCTGCATCAGATGTATTCATCTGCCAATTTGAAGGTAAAAAGTAATATCCCTTATAATAATATTCATCTGTCGTAATGAGAGATGCTATGTAAACGTCAAGTTGTGAGCGATGTGTCTCAGAAATTGTGCTGTTCACTTGCAAACCAAGACTACGACTACCGCTGTGAGGAGTGAAACTTTGCGTATTTCTGTCTAGCCCTTCTATCCACATACATGATCCCACGCCAGCAGTATCGAGGTAATTGTCTACCGACATATTCAGATGAGTTGAACTTGTTTTGAAGACGTTTTCAAAGCCTGTAGAATACTTCAATATAAAGCCAGAAGGTATATTGCCAGGGTCATTATACGTCACTATCCCCTGCGACGGTATGGCTGATGATTGGACGAGCGCTGAATGAATTGGAGTAATAAGACATACAAAGGAAAGAAGAAAGATAATCGCTAGATTGTGCTTACGCATAACTCCTCACTTTAAACCTGCGCTTATTCATGCCTTTAAGTTGTTCGTTTTTATAAGATATATTAATATTTAATAAACTTTCTCGTGTTAGTGTTGAACACATGCACAGAAAAAATGGCGTGGATGAATAGCTCAAAACATTTACGTTAGAACGCACGTCTCTTTTAGAGATGAACTGTTATGAAACTCCTGTATGCGCATGATGGAATAAACTTGTGCGATGAGTTATTCATAAATTCATTAAGACATAAATATGATATTAGTGTCCTCACTTTTCACCCAAACCCAAGCCGTATTCCTCAAGGGATAAAAATTATAAGAATGCCCGATTTGGTTCCAACGACTGGTTTGTATCCTTTTGATGGAGCTCGAAATCACATCCTGACTCCCGTGAGGGCTGTCACTTTCAAGAAATACTCATATAGGGCTAAACCGGATGTGATTATAGGATGCTGGGCAACCACATATGGTGTTTATGCTGCTTATTCAAATCATCATCCTTTTGTCCTATTTATATGGGGTTCAGACGTCCTGACATTTCCAAAATTCATTCCTTTCAGAGTCTTAGTGAAATATGCTATAAAAAAAGCCGACATCGTTGTCGTGGACAGCGACGTACAGAAAAGAGCTGCAATAAAGCTTGGATGCCAAAGCAACAAGATTTTAGCTTTTCCATGGTTCGATTCAGACGCGCTTGAAAGAGAAGCTAGGGGGAAATCTGAAGTCAGGAAGGAATTGGGATGGTCTGAAGATGATGTGGTAGTAATCAGCACTAGAACCCATAACCCAATCTATGGAGTTAGTTATTTGATCGAAGCGATCCCTTTGATTCTAAGGCAGGAACCACGAGCCAAATTTCTAATTCTTGGTGAAGGTCGATTTACTTCACAGTTTGAGCAAAGAACAAAAAAATATGGAGTCGAAGGTCGCGTCAAATTCCTAGGAAGGGTTCCGCGTAAAGATTTGATCAAATATCTCAATGCCTCAGACATTTATGTTTCCACATCACTTTCTGATGGAGCCTCTGCCAGCTTACTAGAGGCAATGACATGTTCTATATCTCCCGTCGTAACCGATATACCTGCTAATACAGAATGGATTCAAGATGGATTGAACGGATATTTGATTCAAACAAGAAACTCGAACCAACTTGCCCAAAAGATAGTTTATTTAGCCAGAAATCAGGAAATAGCACGGAAAATCGGGGAAGAAGCCCTAGAAACCATAAGGGCAAAAGTGAATTGGGAAAGAAGTTTGCAAACCCTAAATGACGCAATAACGTGCTACCTTAACAAAACACCAAATTGACCGCACCGCCCACCTAATACAAATCCTTGAGACAGCTCCGAAAACTCTGCTCAAAGCATCAAAAGAGGAAACATAGTGTCTACAAGATATATCTCCTCATTTTCCCAACTTTATCATTTAGTTGCCTATGGCTTAGCAAAGCCAAAGATGCAGCTTGAATATGGCACGTTAATAGTGTCTGTTGACGTTGATGTCGGAAGCAAAGAGATAGGAGTAAAAAACAAAGGAAAAAATGATGCTAACATTCACGACCATCTTAGTGAATATTTAATTGGTGAAATAGAGGAACAAGCTCTGCCTTTGTTCGTTGATTTCTTTAACGATTTAGAAATACCCGTGACCTTCGCAATTCGAGGGCAGTTAAGTGAAGTTGCAAATTCGATACGCGATCTCTTTAGAGAATCTCCAGTTAGCCACGATGTTGGCTCTCACGGATACTATCACAGGGATTTCACCAAGCTCTCAATCACTGAGGCGGAGATTGAGCTAAGCATGATGTCGATGGCAATGAAGAAGTTTGGTGTTGTCCCAAGAAGTTTTGTCTTTCCCAAGAACAAAGTGGCTTACTTACCCCTACTTGAGAAATATGGATACAGATGTTATAGGGGCTATGGCAACTTCATAAATGACGGTATGTACATAAAGAAACACAATAGATTGTATGACATCCATCCAAGCTTTTACCTTGGTCAAAGTGTTAGTCCAATATTCCTTAACAAGATTATCGACATTGCAGTTAAGAACAAGCTACCATTTCATGTTTGGTTTCATCCATGGAATTTTGGTAAAGAAAAGGAATCAATAAAGAGAAGCATTGCCAAGGTATTTTGTCCGCTGTTTCAGTATGCGAAGAAAAAAGAAGAAAATGGCATGCTGACATTTGAAACAATGCTTTCAATGGTCAAAAACCGTAACGAATCAGGGTGATTGATGCCTATATGCACGCACATCAAGAAAATATCCCGCGAAAGAAAATATTTTGGATAGGTAACGCGATCTCCGATCTTTTGCTATCTAAGGAAGCGGAAATTGAGAGTTTGCAAGGACTAGCTGAAAGTGGTTATGATGTTTACCTCTTCGCAGGACAATCCAAGAGGAGGGTCAAAAAAGCCAACTCAAATATCCATTTAATCCCAATTCCTTTAAGATACGTACCGCTCATATCACCTTTTTTATATGCGCTCGCAGTGTTAATTCTGTTGCCATTTTACATCGTCACAAAAAAACCAAATTTCATTGTCATGGAACCTGACCTCACGACTGCAAGTTTTATATGGAAAACTCTCCTCCATCCTTCGAGATCAAAAATAATCTTGGATATTAGAAGTACACCTGTCGAGCCGGATAATTTTCAAGGATCTCTACGTACACTTAGGTTCAACACTTCGGTTGCAATAGCAAAAAAAGTATTTGATGGAATGACGACATTGACTGATCTAATGAAGCAAGAAATTTGCAATAAGTTCTATATTGACCCAAGATTTATTGGGGTGTGGACGAGTGGAGTATCGACCGCACTTTTCAAACCTGAAAATTATGATGGAGTAGAAATTAGAAAAAAACTTGGTCTAATCAACAAGTTCATAGTTTTTTATCACGGATCTCTTAGCCTCTATCGAGGGATTGAAGAGAGCATTGAGAGCATTAGAATATTAAAAAAGGAATGCGATGACATTGTGCTTTTTTTGCTCGGAAAAAGTCCGCGCGCGCGCGACCTTTTAGTAATAAAAGAGTTAATTCAGAAAAGTGAGGTTCAGGATAATGTGATTATACACAGCGCCGTGTGTTATGAAGATGTTCCAAAGTACATCTCAATGTGTGATGTAGGGATCGTTCCATTGCCTGATTTACCCTATTGGAGGTATCAATGTCCGCTTAAGCTTCTTGAGTATCTTGCTATGAAAAAAGTAGTTATAGTAACTGATATTCCAGCGAATCGGGAAGTAATAGGAGAGAGCAAGTGTGGCATATACGTTTCATCGTTAGATCCAGAGAAAATAGCGAACGCGATAACATATGCATATGATAACAGAGACAAGCTGAAAGAATGGGGTTCTGACGGAAGAGTAATAGTGGAAGAAAAATATAGTAGGAATGAAGTCGCAAAAGACCTTGAAAGTTTCCTCTTAAAAGGCTGAGGTTCGCGTGTGCATCCCAACTTACTTAATTTCTCAAGAGAGGCAGCTAAGCTGAGTATATATTAAGGGAACGATTATGAGTTAGAGAGATGTTTAATGAGGAGGAAGTGAGTGCACATTGAAGGATAAAGTAGTGCCACCAGTTAAGCTCTACTTTCCGCCTGATGACATAAACCATATACTAGATGACGTAAAAAAAATTCTACAATCTGGAATGCTAACACTTGGGACTTATACAAAGGATTTTGAAACGGAATATGCGAAGGTCTGCGGCGTTCAGCACGCCGTGGCTGTGAATTCAGGGACAAGTGCTTTGGAAATAGCCTTAAGAGCGAGAGGGTTAAAAGATGGCGATGAAGTACTTGTTCCAACAAACACTTTCTCGGCGACGGCAGCTGCAGTGATTTTTGCCGGAGGAAGACCTGTTCTTACTGACGTAGACCCAGGTTCATTGTGTATGAACGCGGAGAATGCGCAAAGATATGTCACACCGAAAACGAAAGGTGTTATAGCGGTTCATATTGGTGGTCTGATCTGCCCCGAAATAAAGGAAATACGAAAGATGTGCCGTGATTCCCACCTATTCTTAATCGAAGATGCTGCCCACGCGCACGGAAGTAAACTTGAAAGTCAATCTGCAGGCTCCTTTGGCGATGCAGGATGCTTCAGCTTTTACCCCACGAAAGTTATGACAACCGGTGAGGGCGGCATGATAACTACAAACAGCGAGGAATTGGCAACTAAGGCTAAAATTTTGAGGGATCAAGGCAAGGAGAACTTTCAAAGTAACATGATAGTGGAGCTAGGGTACAATTGGAGAATGAATGAAATCAGCGCCGCCATAGGACTGACACAACTTAAGAGACTACCTGAAATGATTGAAAAACGCAACAAAATAGCGAAATACTATGACCAGGAATTAAGCAAGCTTAATGGTATAAAACCGCTAGCGAGACCGCAAAACATCCTTCATAACTATTATAAATACGTAGCTCTCTTAGATCAAGAGATTGATAGGGAGAATTTCAAGGGGAAATTGCGGATGCATGGTGTGCGGTGTGGAGGAGAAGTTTACTGGCCTCCAGTACACCTACAGCCAATATATCAGAAACTGCTGAGAACTAGAAAGGGAGACTTTCCTAAAGCTGAGGATGTTTGCAGCAGAATGGTCGCTCTTCCTATGTACTCTCAGATGACCCTAGAAGAAGCCGAGTATGTAATCAAAATCATTAAGGAAATATCAGGTGACTGACTATGGTAGTCCTCGTAACCGGAGGATCCGGCTTTATCGGTAGCCATGTAGTAGATAAACTAGTAGAAAAAGGATACGATGTACGAGTATTTGACCAAATTAAACCGCTTAGAGAGAATGTTGAATGGTTCAGGGGAGATCTCCTTAACCAGAATGATCTATTGCTGGCATGCAAAGACATTGAAGCCGCGTATCATCTAGCTGCCATTGCTGATATTGGAGTTGCTGTTGCTAATACTCACGCGTGCATTAATATCAATGAGATCGGAACGGTTAATCTACTTAAAGCTTGTACCTCACGTGAAGTGGAAAGAATCATTTTAGCTTCCTCAACGTGGGTGTATGGCAGAGCTGACGGAGCAGTTGATGAGGAGTCTCAAATACCTCTCCCGGAACACATTTATACAAAGACAAAGATTGGTCAAGAGCAGCTTGTCTACGCATGGAACAAGCACTTCGGATTGCAGTACACCATATTAAGATATGACATACCCTATGGTCCAAGAATGAGGTCCAACATGGCAATTGCCATTTTTGTTCGCAAAGCTATGAAAAATGAGCCTTTAACTATCTTTGGTGATGGAAATCAAGGCAGATGCTTCATCTATGTAGAGGACCTAGCAGAAGGAAACGTCACCGCTCTAAGACCCGAAGCAAGAAACCAGATTTTCAACTTAGCTGGTTCAGAATTCATCACCATGAACATGATAATCGAAAACCTGAAACAAATGTTTGGTCCCATCAATGTTTCAAGCGAGGCGCCACGACCGAACGACTTTAAAGGCGTGTTCGTTAGTATTGAACGAGCGAAGAATATCCTCGGTTGGAGTCCAAAAGTCCCCTTTGGCCTAGGCTTGAAGAAATATGTTGACTCCATAAAGAAGAGTGTCGAATCATAACGATGATTTCATGATACGCCAAGGGTTCTATTCCATAAACTTTTTTAGCTATTGGATACAGTCGCACTAGACGATGTCGTTGTCACTAGGCAAATTTGTGCGCGACGAAAGGCCCACGGAACTGGAGCTGTAAGACATCCAAAAACCGTCGAGGAAACAATAAGGTATCTGCAAAGGCGAGCGACCGCGGCATCATAAAAAGTTGTAACCATAAAATAGCTTTGTGATGAAGATGAGAGATTCTCTGATGTTTGTACTGGTCATTCAGTTAGCAATGTTGGTAGCGATGTTTCTAGATATTCCAATAGCACGACAAATCATTGGCGTAGTCTACCTTTCGTTTGTACCCGGTTTTCTTGTCCTTAGCCTTCTAAGGTTGAATCCAAAGAGTAGGATCAACGCAGTGTTATTGTCAGTAGGTTTAAGCGTGGCTTTTCTGATGTTTTTTGGATTAGTTGTCAATGAATTATATCCTCTTATGGGTGTTTCAAAGCCACTGTCATTGATGCCTTTGTCAGTTACACTAGGTGCTATCTTGCTAGTAATGACCTTCATTAGTTACAAAAGAGATGATTTAGAGGGCTCATTTTCTTTGCCGAGCATTGACCAGGCTCTTCGAGGGTTTCTTCTATTGGGGGTTCCTCTTTTAGCAATTCTTGGAGCCTTGACAAACAGTTTATTTTTGGATCTGATGGTAGTTGCCGTGGAGGTACTAGTCTTAGTCGTTGCTTTTTCTAAGAAATTGATTCCTTCCAAACTATATCCAATCGTCATAATGGTGATTGCGATTTCTCTTCTTTTCCAGAGCGAATTCATATCTAAATACCTGATGGGATGGGACGTTTTCGGTGAATTTTATGTTTTTAGACTAACGAGCGCTAACTCATTGTGGAATCCCATCATCTCCACATCAGAGCTAGCTCTGCTTGACTACAACGGAATGTTAAGTATAACAATTCTTTCAACAATGTATTCAAACTTGTTGAATATACCAGGAGAATGGTTATTCAAATATGGATATTATTTGATTTATCCCTTGGTGCCTGTAGTAATGTATCAAACGTATAGACAACCATTTGGAAAACCTGTGGCATTCCTATCTGCCTTCTACTTTGTTTTATTCCCCAGATTCTACAGTGAAGAGAATAGACAAATCATAGGGGAACTCTTTCTTGTGCTGTTGATTTTCACAATTCTTGATAGAAACATAGAGCCGAGAAAAAAGAAAATTCTGTTATGCATTTTCGGGGCGGCTCTGCTTGTCTCTCATTATTCAATCTCTTACATTTTCATGTTTTGTGTCTTGGGTGCGTGGATGATTATAAGCGCGCGTGAATTTATCATCAAGAAATTTAGGTCGGCAAAATTGGATCTAATGGAGAAACGATTAATAAACACTAGCTTCGTTCTACTGATTTTTATTCTTAACTTTTTTTGGTACTTCTTTGTTTCTTCAGCCGAGAGTCAGACAGTAATCAATTTTGCCAGCTACGTCGTCACTTCCTTCACTACCGGCTTTTTGAGTCCAGGATCAAGAGGTGGAACGGTTTCTGAATTTGTTGCTCCAAGTCTAGGTAGCATGACCTTGGTTTATAAGGTGGATTACATCGTAAACAAAATCCCTTATTTCTTGATAATTATTGGTTTCCTTGCACTCGCCAAGAACTATAAGAAAATGAAGATCAGCTTAGAGTACCTGACTATGGTGTTAGCGATGATTTCTATCCTTTTGATGGTTCTCGTCGTTCCATCTTTTGCTCCTGCATTTCTGGCAGACAGATTCTTTCACGTTTCACTTCTATTCTTAGCCCCAGTTTGTGTCTACGGAGGCGTGACGCTTCTAAGGGGAATTCTGAAACGATTTGTGAGCACAAAGCGGGCGCGCTCAGTAAGCTTACGCGCAATGTGTATATTCTTCATAATGATTTTCCTCTTTAAAGTAGGCTTTATCTACCAAGTTACCGGAGATACCACTATCCCTAGACCTATTACTTACGCGAGTATGAAAACTAGCAGCTCTCCAGAAATTAAGGCGGGGTTTTATGAGTTTTACGTCCCTAAGCAAGATGTGTACAGTGCAATTTGGTTATCTCGTATGACGGGAAATGACTCCAAGATATATGCAGATGAAACAGCCAGTATGCATGTTCTTAGAGGTTATGGCATGATAGTAATTGAAGGTGAGTACGTTTTGTATAGCAATATGACAATAGAGCCCAATTCATACGTTTACTTACGGTATATGAATGTCCAAGGGGTGCTCACAGAGAACGGAGGATTTTCAAATATCACTGGAATCTCTAATCAATTGAACTTGACAGATAAAATATATTCAGATGGTAGCGAGATTTACTACTCCTTGCCAGGCAGTTAGTGCAAACGCTTGGCGGAAGCTTTTAAAATTCAGGAAAAAGTCAAAGAATACTTACACGGCTGTTAAACCTTGATGTAGATGGGGCGGGACTAAAGCTCCAAATGGTACAAGTCTTACCAATCAATGCGCGCTAAACTCTGTGTCTTCGTTCTTCTACTGTCAAAAATGCGGTATCCGTAGTCTGGAGACCTATGGTCAGTGGTTCAAAACTTCCGCGCAGAAATTCTGTTGCGTTGATCTCATTGTGAAGTCTCCCTTCTGTCCAAGACTTCTTCCAGTTTGTCCTAAGCACACGCTTACTCGAAAATACCTTGGTCCAAGTGGTTCTTCGTAACACAAACTGTCGCACTCTCCAAAAAGGGTCTTGAATATTAAGATCTCGAGAAAGGGGAATACAAAACGCTTTGGGCTTTAATATGCTAGAGACAACAGGCAAAAGAAAAAATATTATGGTTGCATTCATTCAACCAGCATACGCAAAATACAGACTATCTCTCTTTGAGAGGTTTTCCAACCATTATGATACAACATTTTTCTTTATAGAAGGATCGCCACCACACCTTTGGGATAATTATTCCCAAAAATCCCTGCGTACATTTCAATTGGACAGAAAGAAACCAGTTTCGGATGTAGTCTATTCGGCAAGAGAACGTTTGTTATTTCGTCTCGTCTGTTTGGCAAGAAAATACTTGGATCTTTTATTATTGTTGATCATAAATAACTATGAGGTAATCGTGACTTCAATATCTTATAGCCCGCAGACTTTCATTTCCCTTTTAGTGGCGAAAATCAGAAGAAGAAAGTGCGTGTTGTGGATAGAAGAATGGTCTGTAATTAAACCTAGATCCTTGATGTCTAAGCTCCGTTTTTATTCAAGAATGATGCTTAAGATTTGCGTTTTTAGAAATGTGGATGCTATAGTTGTTGAGGGCGCACCTCAAAAGAAGTACTTGAAAAACTTTAATGTTCCTGATGAAAAAGTATTCTTTTCCAATCATTGTAGCCTTGACTATTCTCGAGTTGAAAGCAAGAATCTGAAGCAAAAGCTAAAAATCGGAAAAGGGCTAGTTATTCTTTATCTTGGAAGGATTATAGAAAGAAAAGGTCTGGATGTTTTGCTAAAAGCCTTTTCTGTAATAGAACGAGAAAGAAACGATGTCTTCCTCGTAATCTGTGGTGACGGTGATTTTCGTCCTTTTTGTGAGGATCTCGTAGCGCAACTGAAAATACGACATGTTTTTTTCTTGGGCACGGTTCCAGAAGAAGAAATCGCATCTTATTATAGAACCGCAGACATCTTTGTGTTACCATCGTGTATTAAACCACGCCAAAAAATCAAAGTTGAAGGCTGGGGCCTTGTGATTAATGAGGCCATTAGTATGGGAATACCTGTTGTTACAACCAACGTGGTTGGTGCAGCAAGTGATTTGGTTAAAAGTGGTGTTAATGGATACGTAGTGAAAAATGGGAATGTCAATGAACTTTGTCTAGCGTTAAGAAAGATTTTGGAAGATGAAAAGCTAAGGAAAACCATGGGAAAGAATTCCAGAAGGATATTCGAAGCGTTCAACGATTTCGACAAAATGTTTGAGGGATTTAGGCAAGCAATAGAATATGCGCAAGCGCGGTAGAAACAGCACTTTCAGGTGAAGATAAATGAGTGTAAAAGTGACCATTGGGGTAGTTGTCAAAGAAAAGGAAAAAACCATCAAAGAGTGCATTGACAGCATTATTGCCCAAAATTATCCCAAGAAACTTTCGCAGATAATTATTGTGGATGGTTGCAGCAAAGACAGAACACTGCCTATAGTATTCAGTTCGACTTCAAAGACAGATACACTAGTGGAAATCTACTCTGACAAGGGAAAAGGACTTGGCGCGGCAAGACAAATCGCAGTTGATCATGCAAATGGTAAATACATAATTTTTGTCGATGCTGATGTTAAACTGTTCAATGAGTTCGTAAAAAGACAGGTGGAGTTCATGGAGCAAAATCCTAATGTTGGCATAGCCTTTGGAGGACCCATGTACCAAGGAGGAACATTGATTTCTACAGTCCTTAGTTTGCTTAATTACGCAGCAGGTAGAATGCGGGGATGTGACGCGACTATTTTTCGTTCTGAAGCCTTAAGGCAAGTTGGCGGTTTCGATGCAAATATCAAAGGGGCTGCCGAAGATCAGGATATAATAGCTAGAATTCAAGCGAAGGGCTGGCTAATTTCCAGCAACGAGAAAGCAAGATTCTTCCATAAATTCAGGGAAAGTTTTAGAGACTTTTGGGATGAGCAATCGTGGTTTGGTTATGGAGACCATTACCTAACTCATAAACGCAGAGACATGGATCCACTTTGGCGCAAACTTCCGGTTGGGATGTTCATTTACTGGTTGAGAACAGCCTTGAAAACTTATAAACTAACGCATCGAAAGATATCCTTTCTCATACCGTTACAAATGGTCTTGGGAAACATAGCTTGGTGGGTCGGATTTATGAAAGGACACATGAATGGCTACGGACATAAAATAAGTTGATTAACAATGTTCCTAGTCAACAAAGAAGCATTTCGAGATTATCGATTAATAAATGCTGGAAAAAGCTTTCAAAATGAGTGGTCAATAAAATATCCGTTACGTCTGTCTCATCCACCATCACATGACGGGCAAAATAACAATTCTAACCTTCGGGAACTTGACATATCGCTCATTGCACACTAAGGAGGATAATCGCAACGTTGAAGAAATTTCTTAATTCTTGGGGCATCAAAATAGAGACGTTGAGACGGCAGATTCAATCAGAGCTTCCTCTTCCCGTTCCTCGATTTATGGCGCGTTCGCGTGCGAGAAAAAATGGTGCTGTTTTCAAGTCAGATAATGTTTCACTGGGATTTTTTTCCATTTTAGGTGGGAATGTCTTCGTTGGAGATAATTGTACTTTTGGAAGAGAGAGCTATGTTTGGGCTGACAAACACTTCTGTAAGCTAATAATAGAAGACGATGTTGTTATTGGACGCTCCACTAATATAAGTGAAGGGCAAAGACCCCACCCTACGTCAATTTGCAGAATATGTAAAGGGACATACGTAGGGCGCAACAATCGACTTGATTTGACTGGAGACCTACATATTGGCAGGGGATGTTTTTTAACAGATGATGTCCGCTTGTATACACATAAACATGTGATACCCTCACGGAAACAACCGGTTCGAAGTGGTGAGATCGTCCCTGAACCAGTTTTCGTGGGCGACGATGTTTTCATAGGTATTGGAACAATAGTCTTATCAGGAGTGAAGATTGGCAGAGGGGCTGTAGTAGGAGCTGGTGCAGTCGTCACAAAGGATGTTGAGCCCTACAGCTTCGCCGCAGGAGTTCCCGCAAGAAAAATCGGTGAGAGACCTCCATAAGCTCTTGGTTCTAATGGTAGTCATATTTCGACTACGAGAAGATATCTCCACACTAGCCGAGGTTACTGCTGCGGGGTTTTGGCACAGCGGGCTTGGAGATATGCCAGCGCTTGTGCAGATTGCTATTATGGGTTCATCTTTTATCCAGGTGGTTATACGAAATTTGCTGAGAGTCAAAGAAGCATTTACTCTGTCTGAAGAATAAGAGTTTATCTTGTAGAGCAAGATACTTCGTAATGGATGACTTTGATAGCAGAAAGCTGCTAGATAGAATAATCGATAGTGTATATGCACTGTATTTGTCTCAAAACCCATCAAATGCCGTCCTCGTACAACGAACAATCTATGGTCAACGCGAACGCTAATAGGTGCTGCTATTTTGTATTTTGATGGAGTTGTAGACGAATATGATGAAAGCGCATGAGGGAGAAAACAATACGAAGGAGAATGATCACAACGACTATACGCAGGACAGAATACTCCGGTAAACAGAAACTTGTAGATGAACAGCATCGCAGAGGATCAACATATTGGACAGAGATTTACCAACAGAAGGATCTCTATGCATTCCTTATACAACTACGGCACATTGTTACGCTCAACTATGTCGACGAGTTGTCACTTCCGAAGGCTACCCATGCCCTTGAAATCGGTTGCGGAGCGGGGTTTATGGCAGTAGCCCTTGCAGAGAGAGGGTTTACAGTGGATGCAGTTGACAGCGTCCCTGCAATGATAAGGCTAACTCAACGACACGCAAAGCAGGCAGGCAAAGATAATAAGATCCATTCAATCATTGGAGATGCCCATGAACTTGCTTTTCAAAATCAATCGTTCGACCTGATCGTTGCTTTAGGAGTAACTGCGTGGCTCCCTAATTTGAGAAAGGCGCTGGTCGAGATTGCAAGGCTCTTAGTACCTGGTGGGTACGTTATTCTAAGTGTGGACAACCGATATCGTTTGAATTACCTACTGGATCCCTTAATGACCCCAGCATTTGCAACGATCCGAAAAGGGGTGAAGTATGGACTTGAGAGAGCTGGTTTATATAATCCATGGAAACAGGTCGAACACCACTTGTACTCCATTGAGGAATTCAATACATATCTCCGAGAGGTGAATCTGAGGAACATTAAGAATACAAATATAGGGTTTGGGCCGTTCATGCTCTTTGGCCATAATATATTTCCTGATCAGGTAGGGGTCAAAATTTATCAGAAACTCCAACAATATTCAGACAGCGGTTTTCCAGTCTTACGTTCGACTGGATCGCAATACGTCGTATTAGCAAGAAAGAAATGCAGAACCAATTTCACAGAGAGGAAGGGAATCGAATATGCACTCCACATTAAAGAGAGGGAGAGAATCGCTTAAATGGAAGCGAGAAACAAATTGGACTCTCGTGGTGCTCGTCTTTGACTTTGAAGGACCTATTTCTGCAAAAAGTTGAGCAAAAGATCAGACAGCCAACGATTAGAAGATCCTACGGGCAGGCTATCGGCATCCTGCTTCTTGATACCATCTATCCACGAATACCCGGGGACATAGGAAACGCTACTACGTATCCATTTCCAGTCAGGTTCAAGGTCGTTAAAGGAGTGTACCTCAAAGACATAATGTGCGAGAAGCCCAACATTTCGGTTTGTAGACGTTATATCGAAGAAGCCAAGGAGTTGGAGGAAGAAGGGGTCAGAGCAATCGCAACGAGTTGTGGCTACTTCATTTACTTCCAAGATGAGATTGCTGACGCAGTGAAAGTTCCAGTATTCACGTCTAGCCTAATTCAAGTACCATTGGTGGCCAAGATGCTTGGGAAGAACAAACGGGTTGGCATAATTTGTGCCGACTCCAGATACCTGACAGAGACGCATCTGAGAAAGGCTGGGATTGATGATTCAATGCTCGTCGCTGTAGCTGGTATGGACAGGAATTGGTCTATCGTGCGTGCACAAGATCCGAAGAAGAGGTTGTGTGAATTTGAAAGAGCCCTTTCAAAGGTGACTAAAGAACTAGTTTCTAAGCATCCAGATATTGGCGCGTTAGTGTTTGAATGCACAAATTTTCCTCCTGGTGCCGCAGCAGTCCAAGAGGCTACGGGTCTACCGGTCTTTGATATCGTAACGCTGATCTACATGATTCATGATACGGTCGTTAGGAAACGCTATAACGGATATATGTGAGGAATTTTTGGTTATTGAACCATTCGATACCTTTGATGGGTGAGGCCTATGGCAGATGCGGATGGGGCCAATGAGGCAAGACGCAAAGTGATCGAACGTTTCGAGTCCACAGCTTTATATTGGGATTGGGTCTACAAAGGCACCGACGCTTGTAGCAGGGTCTTTAAGCGCAGGCGCGAGGTCGTTCTTCGAATGGCAAGTCAGCTCTCACTACCTAAGAATGCTTGCGTGCTCGATGTGGGCTGCGGCTCAGGTTTGATAGTGGTCGAGCTTGCTCGGTGGGGATATGCTGTTCATGCAATTGACATAGCGAAAAGAATGATCAATCTCACACTAGAGCATGCTGCTCAAGCGAGTGTTTCTGATAGAATATTCGCCAGCATCGGTGATGCGCAAAGTCTCCAATTTGCTGATAACACTTTCGACTTGGTAATTGCAGTTGGAGTGCTTCCATATCTTCACTTGCCATTCACCGCAATGAAGGAGATGGCCCGCGTGACAAAACCAGACGGTTATCTGATAATCACGTCTGACAACTACTGGCGGCTCGATCGCATTCTGGATCCCGATTGGAGTCCTCTGTTTAAACCTCTGAAGCATTTTGGCATAAAGGTTCTAAATATGATCGGACATAAGCGGAAGAGAATGCTAGATTACGTTTATTCGATAAAGGAACTCAGGGTTATTGTGAACTCAGCCAGACTACAGGAGTGCAAGGTAGTCGCAGTTGGCTTTGGTCCATTCACCTTTCATGGTAAACAGATCCCCGATCAGATCAGTGTCTGGCTGACTGAGAAACTGCAACAGCTCGCAGACCGAGATCCTCTGAGCCCTCTTAACAAACTTGGTTCACATCATATCCTGCTGGCGAAGAAAAGAACCTCCGCGTAGTCTGAATCAGCGAAAAGTGAGACCGAAAGATTAGCGCGAGCGCCCCTCATTAAAGCATGGGCGTTTCTCCAGTTTTTTAAAAAGCCTTAGTACACGCTGAGCGTATAGCGGTCAATTGAAAGGAGATCATTGGTCGTTATCAGTGAACAATAAAGAATTAATAGGCACTAACCAGAAACTCGTAAACCACTAGATGCAAGGTGGAAAACTTGGTAGCCAATAATTCTCCCGTTTTGAATCCAACTCATAAAGGCAGATTTCATACAAAGGATTATTTGAGATCCATTGGAGTGCCAGAAATCCGTCCAGCAACTAGCCCGTTCGACCCAGGGTATGATCTCGTGACGCTAGAGAGTCATCTTGAACAGAGTCATCATCTGATGTCAATCCTTAAGATTTCGATGGCATGCTGGTTGATTGCTGACGAGGATGTTACGCGTCAAAAAATCGCGGCAGCTAAGAAATACAAGGTGCCGACCACTACTGGAGGCGGACCTTTTGAGGTCGCATACGTGCAAGGAAAACTCCCGCAATATCTTGATCTTGTCGCCGATTTCGGCTTCACGCGCATCGAATGCGGCGAGGGATTCACAGACATTTCGTTGAACGCACGAGAGATCGTGAGAATGGCAAAGGATCGTGACCTCGAAGTACAGTTTGAGCTTGGCAAGAAACACACCGGAGCCTTCACTGAAGATGCTGTCAGAGCACTGATTGATCAAGGAAAGAGATGGCTTGATGCAGGTGCCCTTCAATTAGTGGTAGAGGCGCGAGAGAGTGCAAAGGGCGTCGGATTGTTCGATGATGAATGTAATCTTAACACAGCCTTCGCTGACCGTTTTGTAAATGCATTCGGTCATGGTGTTGTCATGTTCGAGGCGCCTAACAAGCCAAGCCAGTTTGCGTTGCTCGATCATTTCGGTCCCGAAGTTCATCTCTGCAATGTCCGGCTTGAGGAGCTTCTTCGCGTGGAGATTTATCGACGAGGATTGCATTCAGATGCGTTTGCCAAAGAGAATCTACGTCCTCGACTTCCCTAGTAATACTATGCCATGCAAAAGCGGATGAACTATGAGTGGATCCTCAGTCGTCATAGATTGTTTTCCTGAAAGTGTTCAACATTACAAAAAAGGATACGCTGTTGTCGCTATTGACGTCATACGTGCAACGACAACCGCAATAACTGCCATTGCAAGCGGAAGAAGATGCTTTTTTTCTCCATCAATTGAGGGAGCTATTTATCTGGCAAAACATCTCGATAATCCATTGCTGGTAGGTGAATTAGGCGGCAACATGCCATATGGCTTCGATCTTAATAACAGCCCAGCAGAAATCGCTGCACTTGCAGATATTATGCGGCCAATGATACTCGTATCAACATCAGGAACACAGCTCTTCCAAAATGTAGGAGATTGCGATGCGGGATACGTTGCCTGTTTCCGGAACTACGGTGCGACCACTGATTATCTCATCAAACGTCATAGTCACGTCGCGGTGATTGGGGCTGGTTCAAGGGGAGAATTCCGTGATGAAGATCAGATGTGCTGTGCTTGGATTGCAGAGGGTCTTATGAAAGCCGGGTATAAGTCGGAAAACGACAGAACAACAGAAGTCGTCAACCGATGGAGGGGTGCGTCCGTTGAGGCGTGCACGCTAGGAAACAGTGCGGAATACCTTCGGAAGAGTGGTCAAATAAGGGACCTCGAATTTATCCTTGCGCATGTGAACGACTTGGATTCAGCGTTTATGGTTAGACACGACGAGATCGTTAGAATCCCATCATAAAATACGACAAAGACAACTTTTGTAAGGAAACATTCCATATGTCTTTTGAAGATACTTCAGTCCCAGTTGTCGTCATGAATTCATATCACCACGGTAGTCTCGGCATCGCCCGAAGTCTTGGCAGGCTGGGCGTTAAGCTCTATGGCATCGATCCAAACCCGTGGGCGCCAGGTCTCCATTCAAGATATTTTCGAAGAAAATTCATTTTGGATGCTGATAGCACATCACCAGAAGCAACTGTTCAATACCTGTTGGAAGTCGCTAAGAAAATAGGAAGCCACTCAATCTTAATGCCTACGTATGATGAACTTGCAGTCTTAGTTGCAGACCATGCTGATGTGTTGAGCGAGTGGTACATCTATCCGCATCTCCCGTCGCAGCTTGTGCGAGCGCTTACTAGCAAGAGAGAGATGTATTTCCTTGCCAAGAAGAATGATATTCCAACTGCAGAAACATACTTCCCTCAGTCTAGAGAAGATGTGAAAAAATACCTTGAGCATGTGGCGTTTCCGATAATGCTAAAAGGGATCCATGGCAGCGCGTTACAACTTCGGACAGACAGGAAAATGTTCATCACAAAAACTAAGGGAGAGCTTCTTGACTTATATGACCGATACGAGAATCCTTCAAATCCCAACTTTATGCTACAGGAATATATCCCTGGTGGTGATGATTCCATTTGGATGTTTAATGGCTATTTTAACGAGAGATCAGAATGTCTCTTTGCGATTACAGGTAAAAAAATCCGGCAGGCACCGCCCCACACCGGGTTAACCTCGCTCGGTATTTGTGTGAGAAACGAAACCATCGATGAGATAACAAAACGTTTCATGAAGAGTATCCATTATAAAGGAATACTTGACATCGGCTATCGATACGACAGGCGAGATGGTAAGTACAAAGTGCTAGATATTAATCCTCGTATTGGATGTACGTTTCGACTCTTTGTGGGAGACAATGGATTAGACGTTGCACGCGTCCAATACTTGGATCTTACTGGGCAATACGTACCTCAAAGCGAGAGTATCGAAGGGCGAAAATGGCTTGTTGAAGATTCAGATCTCGTTTCAAGCATTCGATATTATCATGAAAGAAACCTATCATTCAGACAATGGATACAATCATTCCGTGGAGTTCAAGAAACTGGCTGGTTCGCTTACGATGATCTCCTTCCATTCTTCTTCATGTGTGCAAGATTCCCACGGAGAATAATCAGTTATATAATCGCGAGCGCGCATAGTACATAATCGCCCAACTGTCAAAGCTCTGACAAGCACACTTAAGGTGCCCTTGAGATTGACGTCATCGAAATAGGGTGGATCTTTATGAAACTGCGAGCACTATTTGAAGTCATTCTGGTCCTACTGCTAGCAGATATTCTAACGACTGCTCTTTCCATATTTTTCTTCGCTCGTCTGGACCAAGTTGTTCACGTCGATCTTTACAGATACGGCCTGCAGTTCAATTACGAATGGGCAGAGCGATATTGGACTTATTCCAGATTCATAACTGGTTTCCTTCTAACTAGTGTAGCAGTTATCGGTTTACTATTTGTATTCCTTATAGTACAAAAAGGAACCCGCGAAATTGCCCGAAAACGATTTGTCAGTTGTCTGCTTCTGCTAATTGGAATCGCCGCAACTGGTTTTTCTGCATATTTCTTCAGCAAGCTGGACTACGTTGTCAATAACGACCTCTATAATTATGGTTTACAGTTCAGTTCCGAATGGGCTACACAATACTGGACATATGCCAGATTGATGCTGACCTTACTTGGGCTCGCTGCTGCAGCGTCCGGTGTTTCTATCATGCTGATCATTATAGAAACGCGCAGGAGCGAAACGCTTCTCTCCTTGAGAGCGCAAACCATCTCCAGATTAGACCCCGCAAAACTAATTCCTCCCATCCTATTCACAGCTGGAGTATTAGCACTTGCCCTTTCAATACACTCCACTTCCACAATTCTCGCCTTCATAGGTTTGGGTTTAGTCTTCTGGGGCGCGATACTGTATTATATACGTCCTGAAAAATATGTCAAAGAAACTTTACTAGCATCAACAATATTGCCATCACTCGCAGATTTAAACCAGATAATAACAGAACTGGGCTACAAAGGCAAAGCAGTTTACTTGCCACCAAGATACCTCAAAGACCTCGAGCCAAGCAAGGTCTATATCAGCGCGGAAAAAAACAAAAAATTGCCACTGCCTGAAGAAATACAAAAAGAAGATAGCAGAGTGTTCCTCAAGAATCCAGATGCCATGGTTATAACGCCACCAGGCATGGAACTTACGAGACTCTTTGAAAAAAAGCTCGGCACCAATTTCACAAAGGTAGACGTTCACTATCTTGAACAAAACATACCTAAGCTCCTGACTGAAAACCTAGAAATTGCCCAAAACGTCCAAGTAAAAATAGAAAACAGCCGAGTCTGCATAGAAATAGAAGATTCAATATATCAGAACGTTTGCAGAGAAGCCAAGAAACTCTCAAACATCTGCGGCAACTTAGGCTGTCCGCTCTCCAGCGCCATAGCCTGTGCCCTCGCGAAAGCAACAGGAAACGCGATAATAATCGAGAGTGAACAGCAAAGCCAAGACGGGAAAGTGACAAAAATCCAATATAACATTCTAAAAAGATATAGAGATATAGAAAATATAGAACACATAGAAGACATAGAAGATATAGAGGTATAGAAGATGTCGTTTCCTCTAAGCTTCTTGGACATAAGCCTGTGGCTAGCCTCAACATCAATAATATTACTTATAACAATCGAACTTGTTCCGCCATATTATGGTCAAACAAAGTTACTTATCAACAAGAAAAGACTGGAAAACATTGCACTTGTACTTGGTCTCTTGTTCTTGATAACATTGGTCATAAATATAATTGGAATAATTTACCCTTTCAGTTAACGTATGCTTTATTAAAAGTGCGCGCGAATATTCACGCCCCATAACGTGTTTGCAAAGGTGTGGTAGAACGAGATCGAAGGAAATGCAGCAGAGCCTGCCAATACATCTGACAGAAACGCATGTCATTCTTGCAGCCAAAACAATGGTGATACTTGCCACTGTAATTGCCCTTTTCAGTCAAGACTTGGCGATATTGTTCAACGGCGCTCTATTCAGCGAGATCACAAATTATCTGTTTGCTGTTCCATTCTTTTTTGCCTACCTTATCTATCGCAAAAGAAGAATGCTGAGAGCGGTAATCCCCCTTGAGAATAAGGACCAACTAGAGGAAACTAGACACCTACCAATGCTCGTGGGAATCCTGCTTTCTGTCAGTTCGATATTGCTCTATTGGTATGGCTCTCATACTTTCACTCCGCTCGAATACCATATGTTGGCTCTGCCGATATTTGCAGCTGGACTTTGCTTAATCCTGTTCAATCAGCAGACCTTGCGGCAATTAGCATTCCCTATAGCTTTTCTAGCGTTCTTGATTCCACCGCCAACGGAGATCCTGTACACTGTAGGCTCGACGCTATCAGTTATGAGTTCTAATGCTTCCAACGCTATTGTCAACGCTTTTGGCATTTCATCAGCGATTGTGAGCGAGTATGGCAATCCGACCATCGTAATCATTAGACCAAACGGTACAATTCTGCCCTTCACAGTAGACATAGCCTGCTCAGGCATCTACAGCCTAATCAGCTTCTTAATTTTCGTTGCATTTGTAGCTTACATAGTCCGAGACAAACTTTGGAAGAAGCTGGCACTTGCTCTTCTAGGTATACCTCTTATCTACATGCTGAACATTGCAAGAATAACCACTATTCTTCTAATCGGCTACTACTACAGTAATGAAATAGCACTAGAAATATTTCATCTGCTAGGCGGCTGGATACTCGTTTTCTTAGGAACACTTGCACTCCTTTTGATATCTGGAAAAATCTTTAAGACACGAATATTCTCGAATCTAAAGGAAGAATGTTCAGTTTGCATTTCAGAAAACTCTTCACATCAGAGCTTCTGTCACGCGTGTGGCAGAATATTGAAACCTGCGAACATTGCATTTCACAAGAGTGACGTCCTGAAGACGGGAGCGATAATCATTGCTGTTGTCCTTCTGATGACAATCCAAGTTCCGGTATTTGCTTTGACTAAAGCATATCCTATAGTAGTAACCGACACGCCTTCAGGTCAGATGGTTTCGACAAGCATTCTTCCGTCTATTGCCAATTATAGTCTGTCTTTTGAAAACCGCAATGTGGAATTTGAGGCAGCATATCACGAAGACATGGCACTGGTATATTTGTACTCACCTAAAAACACGTCTATGGAACCGGTATGGGTTTCAATAGAAATGGCTCCGGACCAGTCGGCGTTACACAGATGGGAAACATGCTTAATCACATGGCCAATTTCTCAAGGGCAGCAACCACAAGCGACCGAGATTGAACTCAAAGATATTCAGTTGACTTCAAATCCGCCAATTGTAGGCCGCTACTTTGTTTTTAACTACACGCTAGCGCGTGCACTTAAGACACAAGCAGTGCTTTACTGGTATGAGTCCTCAATATTCATGGTCAACTTGACGTCAAAACAAGAGCAAGTCAAAATGAGTCTCATAGCCTATCCTGAGAACATGCAAGAATTGCCAAACATTGAGAATCAGCTCCTGACTGTAGCAACAAGAATCATTGACTACTGGGCGCCAATCAAAACTTGGTCACAAATAGCAATGCTCATATCTGAAAATGCTGCCAACATTACCATAGTAGCCAACATCCTTGTAATCGCAATCATAATACTATACCTTCTTGAAACAAGAGACCAAAAAAGGGCAAACTCTGTTGCTTTCCAAAAACTGTCGGAGCCGAACAAGCAAATAATAGATGCAGTCAGGAAAACAGAGAGGAATTCTATGCCAACGCTAGCAAGTATATCCTCAATAAGCAAAGAAACATCTCAATCGAAACTCTTAGAGACGCTGTCTGAATTAGAAAAAACTGGACTAGTGAAGAGGCTCATAGCAAGCAGAGATGACGAACCGACGCAAATATGGAAAACGCAAATAATGTGGGATCAAGACAAGTCTCATATTAAATTCAACGAGCCTAGAATCTAGAACTTTTGCGAAAATCGTCTAGAGTTCTTTTCCATGAATAGTTAATAAGGTCAACTCGTATATGGAGTTCAGGAGGAAGGATAGATTGGCTAACAAGATGATCATTACTGTGGCGCTGTGCTTGCTCATGGCATTTCTCCCCTTGGTGAAAGCTGATCCGACAAGTGAATCTTTTACAGTGTTTACGGAGAGAAGCCAGTATCTGGTAGGCGAAACAATCAACGTATTCGTCAAGGCTGAGGCAATAGATCCAAATCAAACAATTACAGTTACAGATGTTGTGGTATTCGATCCTAACAATGCCTCCGTTGCAGAGTGGCACAACATGTCACTAGTTCTAACTTATGTGGGAGAGCAGCAGTGCGTGGGAAGTGTCGTGGGAACTTTAGAAGGAGAGTACACCGTGTCAGCAAACGCAACCGGATGTCTGTGGATACTGAGGTGCCTGTGGCATTTCTTCTGCATAGATCACCGAAATCATGTCGTTCCAGAAGTCCCCATCGGAACTATTGCGATGTCGGCATCAATGATACTAGCCCTTGCAGCATATGTTACTGTTCCACGATGGAAAAGAAAACGCCAAATTTAAAAGGCTAAGACTAAGAGCGAGGCTTGGCCTACCTTTTGTAGTTCAAAAAGTCTTGTCCTATGAATAATTCTTTGCAGCCTCATGAATAGGACAGTTTCATGAGTGTTTATCTAATCATGAGCTATTAAGAGGATCTCCGTGCTTTTTGGTGTCTTGCTATTTGTCGTTGGGGAGAGCGTAGGGGCTTGTTCCCCCATACTACGGACAAATAGAGTTACTTATCGACAAGAAACGATTCAAGAACGTTGCATTTGCAATTCATCTTCTGTTTTTAATAATCCTGATCATGAAAAATGATTGGAGTAGTATACTTTTCCAGTAGACGCATGCTTTTTAAAAGTAGACGAGTTAATGATTTAGCTAAACATGGACTGAGAAAATTTGGAAAAAGCGTTCCAAATGGGCAAAACCTCTGCAACAGGAAGCTTCAAACTATTCATAGGCGTAGCACTGTCCACAGTGATAATGGCTGTGGGCACGATAATTCTCGGAAACCTCCTACACGAAAACGGATACGGGCTGTACTTTATCACGCTGACTCCAGCATTGATAATAGGCTTGTTCAGAGACTGGGGAGTCAACTCCGCCATGACAAAATACGTAGCAAGCCTCAAACTGGAAAACAAGGATTCAGAAATCCGCGACATCATAGTCACCGGGTTAACATTTGAGATAACCGTTGGACTCGTTTTAACGGTAATCTCTTTGCTCTCGGCGAATTTCATTGCGACAATAATTTACCACAGACCTGAAGCTGCACCCTTAATTTCAATCATTTCAATCTCAATCTTCGGAGGTTCTTTGCTTGCCGCATCTCAATCGATTTTCATCGGATTCGAAAGAATGGGACTGAACAGTTTTATATTAATATGCCAAGCAATAGTAAAAACGGCGGTAGGTCCAGTTCTAGTTATTCTGGGATACGGAGTCCTAGGAGCATCTCTCGGCTACATGGCTGCGTCTGTGTTTGCTGGAATAATAGGTATAACAACCCTGTACTTTGCTGTGTTTAGAAAGCTTCAGAAAACGGAGAATAAACGATCCGGACTGCGCGAGCGTATGCGCGGACTACGTGACACGTTAAAGAGAAAGCTAAATATAATGCTCAAATATGGAGTGCCACTCTCAATTTCTACCATTCTGGGAGGCGTTCTGGCTCAGACTTACGGACTCGCAATGGCTTCCTTCGTGTCAGACAACGCTATATTAGGCGATTATTCTACGGCAGCTAATTTTGCTGTTCTTTTGACCTTCCTAACTATTCCTATCTCAACAGTACTTTTTCCTGCATTTTCAAAACTCGACCCTGAAAACGAACATGAACTAGTAGGCAACGTCTTTGCATCCTCAATCAAATACACTGCCCTCGTGCTGGTGCCTGCGACACTGGCGATGATGGTTCTTTCGAAACCCATGATTAGCACGTTGTACGGTGAAACGAGATTCGTCGTTGCCCCCTTCTTTCTAACGTTGTCAATAGTCACCAACCTGCTTGCCATCTTTGGAAACACGAGTCTTGGAAGCTTTCTCTCAGGACTCGGAGAAACAAGGATGGCAATGAAGCTGGGAATCGTAACAGTGGCATTTGGTCTTCCCTTAGGCCTGATTCTCATCCCGATATACGGTGTTCTAGGCGCGATAGTTGGAAACATCATCTCAGTAATACCTAGCATGTTGTGTGGGCTCTACTGGGTCTGGAAGCACTATGAGGCCAAGGCCGAATTCCGATCATCAGCAAAAATCTTCACAGCCTCAGCTCTGGCCGCCATAGCTTCTTTCCTAACCACAAGCTTTCTGCACACGTCCGCTTGGGTACAGCTTGTGCTAGGCATTGCCGTCTTCCTAGTCGTATACGTATTCGGGGCTCCTCTGATTGGTGCCGTAGGTCAATCCGACATTGATACCCTTCGAAACATGTTTTCAGGCTTGGGCATAGTCTCAAAAATAATCAACATCCCCCTGAGAGCAGCAGAAAGAGCCGCGCAAATCAAGACTCCAAACAAAAAGCGACGAAACGTTAAGTAGAGCACGCATGCGTGTTCTTAAATTCCTTTTTCCACAAGCGATGGAGTTAGGCCATATGAGCGTGTACGCCTTTTGTTGAATCATATTCGAATCATATATTAGACCGGAGGGGAGGGTCGTCAGAGCACACGCACACCTTCATCCACACACGAAACCAAAATCAGAACAACAACTCACAACATGAGCAATTTAGAAACATGCATGCGCGCTAAACCAAGTCTCGATCGGTAGTTCCGTCAGCGCCTAAGGCCTGGCAACCGACGATACCCAGTGTCAAACTTAGTGCAGGCCTCCTTAGACAAGCGAAGCCCGCGCGCGCGACTATCAACTTGTTCCGATTATTACGTCAAAGCTGAAGTCAACTATGTTTTTAACAGCTGAAGATATAGACAGAGTTAGCATTACTCCAATATTCTCCATAGAGCTAAGCACTTTACCGCTGTAGTTCCAACTCAAAGCCATATAGCTAGACGCGTTGACTGGACTCCAATTATTCGTCGCCAAAAAAAGTGTTGCAACATGGTTACCCTCATTTCTAATATACAATGAAATGTTCTTGACAGAGCTAGGCTCTAGCGTTCCCCAATCCAAGTATTTTACTGCAACGCTGCAATTCGCGTCTTCGTAAACGCCAACCCCATCAACTCTCAGATTTCCACGGCTACTGATAATGGTTGAGGCCCACTGCGATCCTGCAATACTGAGACCGGATGAAACACAGACCAGAACCAACAATGCAAGCAAAAGACGCTTGCTTATTCTACTCAACAACTTGGACACGGTTTTCTTAGACGTGAAAAGCCTCGTAAGCATCAAAATCTGCGGACCAACCTTTATTTTTGCCAAAATTTTGGATTCCAAGATGTAGTGCATTCTCAACTTGAATTGCATCGCTATCCTTGTGCGGAAACCTTTCAGAATTTTCGTGTA
>Ga0315280_10002498_pt1 | contig 29738 bp, 20 predicted proteins | sample YL17G06_40_MG_FD_203697 | JGI IMG/M metagenome (GOLD analysis project Ga0315280, IMG submission 203697) | Sediment microbial communities from Yellowstone Lake, YNP, Wyoming, USA - YL17G06_40 | ecosystem: Environmental > Aquatic > Freshwater > Lake > Sediment | place: USA: Wyoming | collected... | reverse complement strand
GCCAATGGGCGCTGTGCGCTTGCCGGCCTGAGCTGCCTGGCGATGCTTGCACTCCTCGCTGCTGGTTCGGCTGTAGCCCAGCAGCCATCGGTGCTGAGACTACAGCCATCGGGCGGCACCGCTTCCACGGGGCCGGTAGCCGGAGGCCCATCGGGCGAAAAGCCAGCCGACAACGCCCCCGAGATCCAGATCTCCGACGTGGCGCTTCGAGCGGGGCTGTTGTCCGACGACGTCCAGCAGATCGAACGGTACGTGCGGTACTGGGCCGACAAGCTGGTCGAGGCGAACGATGCGCAGGACGTCCTCGCCGCACGCAGCCGGCTGATGCGGGGATATGGCAACTACAACAATTTCCAGTACCAGACCGTGTACGCCGGACAGGCTGCGACCATCCTCGTGCCTTTGCTGAAGTCGGCCGATCTGCTCAAGCAGGTCAACCTGGGCGTCGTGCTGTCACACATGGAGCAGGTGACGGTCCAACCGGCGCTGGAAGTGATGATCGTTAGTCCGAATCCCGCGCTGCGGCTTTACGGCTGGCATGGCTACCAGCGGATTGAGACGTCGGTCCTGGCGCAGGGCAGAGACTTTGTGGCGACGATGCTGAAGTCACTCACCAAGGCAGCGCAGGAGGAGACCTGCGGGCCGGTGATGAGCGCCGTGTTCCGGATGTTCTATCTGGGCCACGAGCGCCCGACCTTCATTCTGCCCGGCATATACGAGCAGACCCGTGGGGAGTTGTTCGAGATACTCCATCAATCCTGGCCGCGAATCTGCAAGCAGGTTCTGGCCGGCGACATCGGGATGATCCAGGCATCCGGGGAGGCGCTCAAGACGCTCCGCAGGATCGTGGCGGTCGCGGGGTCGCAGAAAGAGACCCCCCAGACGGTCGTGCAGATGCTGCTCGACATGATGTGGTGCGCCGCAAAGGCGTACGCCAACGCCGACGCCGGCAGCCCCGTCCAGGCCGCCAGCGAGGCGCTGCTCCGCGACTGCGAGGGGGCCATGAACACCGTCACTCAACTCCACAAGGTCCCCATCAGCAGCGCGCTGGGCGTCGCGGCGAACGAGCGGAGCCTGGCAGTCGAGATCGCAGTTCACACCTGGGTTCGCGAGCTGGAGTCAGCCGGCTGGCAGGTGAAGGAGCCGGCGCTTACAGGCGGCTCCGAAGGCACGAGGCCTGCCTCTGCCCCCGCCGGCTCAAGCGACTAGACCCGTCCTCGTGCGTCCGGCTCGGAGCGCGGCCATAGCAGGCCGGCCCAGGCGGCAGGCGAGGAGCTGGCAGGTTCCCATGGGCGATCGGGACAGCCGACAGACCCCGGCAGACTACAAGGCCGCGATCACCTCGGCCGTGCTCGACGAGGACGCGTTCGTCAGCCTGACACTCAGCGGGGCGATCCCGCCGCGCAGGCCGCCGTGGACCAGGATCACGGTCAGACCGGTGGAACTTCGCGGGCGGCGGCACTGGCAGTTCGCCTACCACACGGGCGACAAGAACATCGTCGCCAACTTCGACCGCCGCCGCCTCGCCACCCCGCTCGGTGAGGCCCTGGCCATGCCCTTCAGCCACGTCGAGGTCCAATCTGCCCGCGGCGGCATCCACGTAAGGGTCACCCGCAAGGGTAAGGTGCTGATGAGCCGCGGGCGGGCGAGAAAGGACGAGCAGCAGATCGACCTCGCCCACGATCGCGCCAAGGAGTATCTGCTGGCGCCGGAGGCCAATGCCGAATTCCTCCACGCTCTCGGCATCGCCGATTCGCGCGGAAAAGTCCGCCCGTCGATGCAGGCCAAGTTCCACCAGGTCAACGAGTTTCTACGGATCATCGACCAGACCCTCGGCGGGACCGATCCGTCGACCGGGCCTGTCAGCATCGTGGACTGCGGCTGCGGGAGTGCGTACCTGACGTTCGCGGCCTATCACTACCTGTCGAACGTCAGGGGCCTTGACGTCAGCGTGGTGGGGATAGACGTCAAGGCCGACCTGATCGGTAAGTGTCTGGCGCTGCGGGACCGCCTGGGGTGGAACGCAGTCGACTTCGCCGCCTGTCGCATAGGCGACTACGACCCCCCCGCCGCCCCGACGGCCGTGCTGAGCCTCCACGCCTGCGACACCGCCACCGACGAGGCCATCGCCCGCGGGGTTGTCTGGGGCAGCCGGGTGATACTCGCCGCACCCTGCTGCCAGCACGAGCTGCACCACAAGCTCACCGTCCCACTGTTCAGGCCGATCATCCGGCACGGCATACTGCGGGAGAGGCTGGCAGACCTGCTGACCGACGCCTTCCGCGCGACTGTGCTGCGGATCATGGGCTACCGCACCGCCGTGGTAGAGTTCATCTCACCGGAACACACTGCCAAGAACCTCCTGATCCGTGCCGAGGCCGGCCTGAGGCTGGGGCGGGCTGAGTTCCTGCGGGAATACAGGGCGCTCCGCGACTTCTGGGGCGTCCACCCGGCGATCGAGGAGATGCTCGGTTCGCAACTGGCGGCGCTGCTGGGGGCGGATAACGCAATTGACCCGCCGGGCACATCGTGCACAATGGTGACATGACGACGGCGCCCGGCTGCTGTGCTGTCGAGGAATCATGCGGAACGAAAGGAGTCGTGACCTGTGAAGAGGTTATTGCTGGTGTTGGCGTGTCTGGCGGTGGCAGCGGGCGGGGTCGCCGGCTGCAAGGGCAAGGGCAAGGCGGGCGGGGCCAAGCCGCCGATCCTCGGCCCGGCCTCGCCGGAGACCTACAAGCCCGCAGTCGGCAAGTTCGGGGGGCGGATAATCATCGCCTCACTCGGCGAGCCAAAGACCTTCAACCCCATCGTCGCCAACGAGACCTCCAGCACGCAGATAACGGGCATGATGTGGGAGGGCCTAACCACCGCCAACCCCTGGACCGGCGAGGTGGCGGCCAACCTGGCCACAAGCTGGACGCACGACGAAACCGGGCTGGTCTGGACTGTCCGCCTGCGCGAGGGCGTGGAGTGGTCCGATGGCAAGCCCTTCACCGCCGACGACGTGCTGTTCACCTACGAGACGATGTACGACCCCAACATCACGTGCAGCATGCGCGACCTGATCACCGGCCCGAACGGTGAGAAGTGGAAGCTGGAGAAGATCGAAGACCTGACGATCCGCTTCACGCTATATGACAAGAATGCCATCTTCCCCCTGCTCATCGCCGCGCAGGTCATCCCGCGTCACATGTTCAAGCCGCTGGTGGACGGCGGCAACTTCGACTCGACCATGTCCACCGACACACCGCCGGAGCAGTTCGTCGGCACCGGCCCGTTCCTCCTGAGCCGCTACGAGATCGGCAACCGGGTCGTGATGAAGCGCAATCCCCGCTACTGGCAGAAAGACGCCGCCGGCCAGCGACTGCCCTACCTCGACGAGTTCGTCTACCTCATCGTGCCGGACCTAAACGTGCAGGTGCTGAAGTTCCGCAGCGGCGAGACGGACCTTGTGTCGATGCGGCCGGCGGACTTCCCGATCCTGGCCGGCCAGACCGGCACCGATTACGTCATCTACCGCCTCGGCCCGCGGCTGGGCAGCTTCTTTTTGTTCTTCAACCAGAACACCGGCAGCGATCCGCAGGGCAGGGCTTTCGTGGCGCCGAATAAACTTAAGTGGTTTAGGAACAAGCTGTTCCGGCAGGCGATGTCCCACGCCATCGACCGCCAGTCGATCGCGGACAACGTCTTCAACGGCCTGGCGTATCCGCAGTACAACGAGTTCAACGAGGTGCTGAAGCTCCCATTCGGCGCGCCGGACCTGCTGAAGATGGAGTACGATCCTCAGACGGCCAAGGCCCTGCTGGCGGAGATCGGGCTTACCGACCGCAACGGGGACGGCGCGCTGGAGGACCAAGACGGCAACCAGGTCGAGTTCAACCTGACCACCAACTCCGAGAATACCGACCGCGTGAAGGTCGCGGAGGTCATCCGCAAGGACCTGGAGGACCTGGGCATTCGCGTGAACTTCAGGCCCATGAGCTTCAACACGCTGATCAGCAAGCTGGACTCGACCTTCGACTGGGAGGCGTGCCTGATGGGCCTGACCGGCAGCCTGGAGCCGCACTTCGGCGCCAACGTCTGGCGCAGCAGCGGCCACACCCACATGTGGTTCCCCATGCAGAAGACGCCCTCGACGAGCTGGGAGGCGGAGATAGACAAGATATTCGACGATGGCATCAGGGAGCTGGACGAGCAGAAGCGCCGCGAGATCTACTGGCAGTACCAGCGAATCGCCGCCGAACAGCAGCCGCTCATCTACATAGCCACGCAGGAGGGCCTGGTGGCCATCCGCACGAAGTTCGCCAATATTTTCCCCACCGGCGTCACCTCCCTGCCGGAGTGGGGAGTGTTGAATCACCTGGAGGGGATATACGTCAAGGGCGAGTAGACCCCTGCCATGGGCGCGTACATTGTCCGCCGCATCCTGATCACGCTAGTGATGCTGCTGGCGGCCTCGGTGCTGGGCTTCGGCGTCATGAAGCTCACACCGGGCAACTACTTTGAGCGCCTGCTCCTCGACCCGCGAGTCAGCCCCAAAACGGTGGAGCGCGAGATCGCCAAGCGAGGGCTGGACAGGCCGGTCTACTACCAGTACGGCCTGTGGATGCGGCGGCTGATGCGGGGAGACCTGGGGGCAAGCTTCATCCACAACCGGCCGGTCACCGACATCATCGCCAGCAGGGTGCTGAACACGCTGGTGATGAACGTACTCGCCATCGCGATCACCTGGCTGCTCGCCATCCCGCTGGGCATCTACGCCTCCGTGCACCAGTACCGCTGGTCCGACAAGCTGCTCAGCGGGTTGAGCTTCATCGGCATGAGCCTGCCGGGGTTCTTCCTGGCGCTGCTGCTGATGTGGATATTCGCGGGGATGCTGGGCATCCTGCCGGCCGGCGGGCTGACCAGCATCGACCACGACCAACTCTCCGCCCTCGGCAAGCTGGCCGACTACGCGGCGCACCTAGCGATACCCGTGGTCGTGCTCGCGGTCGGGGCGCTGGCCAGCTTGCAGCGCATCACGCGCGGGAACATGCTGGAGGTGCTCCGCCAGCAGTACATCACCACGGCCAGGGCGAAGGGGCTGCCGGAGAGCCGCGTCATCTACCGCCACGCCCTTCGCAACGCCATCAACCCGCTGATCACGATCTTCGGCTACGAGTTCGCCACGCTGTTCAGTGGGGCGGCGCTGATGGAAATCATCCTGAACTATCCCGGCATGGGGATGCTGATGTACGAGGCGATCCAGGCGAAGGACGAGCCGATGGTGATGGCCGGCTTCATGATGGGCGCATTGATGCTGCTGCTTGGCAACCTGCTTGCGGACATTCTCCTGGCCGTCGCCGACCCGAGGATCAGCTACCAATAGGGCAACAATGCCTGAGCAGATGGAAATGGATGCCGACCGCCTGCAACCCCGCCCAGCCGGGCCGTGGCGACTGGCATGGCGGCAATTGCGCAGGCACCGCCTGGCCACCTGGGCCGGGCGGGTGATCGTGGCGATGTACCTGATCATGCTGTTCGACGGCTTCCTGTGCCCCTACCACTTCGACTCCCAGCGGCGCGACCACGCCTACCATCCGCCCAGCAGGCTGCGATTTGTCGACTCAGACGGCCACTTCCACCTCCGCCCGTTCGTGTACGGCAGCACGTACAGCTTCGACCCGCGGACCTACGAGCGCCGCTGGGCCGATGACACCTCGCAGGTCTACCCCCTGAAGCTGCTGGCACGCGGCGACAGCTCGACGATCCTGCTGGGGACCGTAACCACACACTGGCACCTGTACGGCGTGGAGGAGCCGGGCCGACTCTACCTCATCGGCGCCGACTACCAGGGGCGCGACATCTTCAGCCGGCTGATCTTCGCCGCCCGCGTCAGCCTGACGATAGGCCTGGCGGGCACGGCCATCAGCATGGCGATCGGGATGATCATCGGCGGGCTGAGCGGCTACCTGGGCGGGGTGGGCGACAACCTGATCCAGCGCGTCTGCGAGCTGATCATGCTCATCCCCGGCCTGTACACGCTGATGATCCTGTACAACGCCCTGCCCGCCGGCCTGTCCAGCGTGCAGGTCTACTTCGGCGTGGTGGTGATACTGGCCTTCATCGGCTGGGCGAGGCTGGCCCGCGTGATACGCGGCATGGTGCTGAGCATCAAGGCCAGCGATTACGTGACGGCGGCCAGGGCGTGCGGGGTCAGCCCCTGGCAGATCATCGTCCGCCACATCCTGCCCGGCACCTTCAGCTTCGCCATCGTCACCGCATCGCTGAGCATACCGGCCTACATACTCGGCGAGAGCGGGCTGAGCCTGATCGGCATGGGCATCCAGGACCCCACGCCGAGCTGGGGCAACATGCTCCAGGCCGCCGTCAACATCGCCGAGCTGACCCGCCACCCGTGGCTGCTCTGGCCGGGGGCGGCGATCTTCGTGACAGTCATGGCGTTCAACTTCCTTGGCGACGGCGTCCGCGACGCACTGGACCCCAGGATGAGGAGCGAATGAGCACGCCCAAGACACTGCTGCGGGTCGCCGGCCTCTCGACGGTCTTCCACACCGCCGAGGGGCTGGTCCGCGCAGTCGACGGCGTGAGCTTCGCCGTCCCCAAAGGCAGGACGTTCGCGCTGGTCGGGGAGAGCGGCTGCGGCAAGAGCGTGACCGCCTTCTCGATCATGCGCCTGGTGCCCACCCCGCCGGGTGAGATCGTCTCCGGCAAAGTCGAGCTGGAAGGCCGCAACCTGCTGTCGCTGCCGGAAAGCCAGATGCGCTCCGTCCGCGGCGGGCAGATCGGCATGATATTCCAGGAGCCCATGAGCTCGCTGAACCCCGTCTTCACCTGCGGCAGCCAGATCGTCGAGGCCATCCGGCTTCACAGCGACCTGCCCGCCGACCGGGCCCACAAACTGGGCGTCGAGATGCTGGCCAAGGTGGGCATACCCGACCCAGCCCAACGGTTCCGCGAGTACCCTCACCATCTCTCCGGCGGCATGCGCCAGCGGGTGATGATCGCGATGGCCCTGTCGTGCAACCCGGAGCTGCTGATCGCCGACGAGCCGACCACTGCGCTGGATGTGACCATCCAGGCGCAGATACTCGACCTGCTGAGAGAGATTCAGCAGGCAAGCGACCTGAGCATCATGCTCATCACGCACGACCTGGCGGTGGTGGCTGAGGTGGCGCACTCCATCGCCGTGATGTACGCCTCCAAGATCGTCGAGCTGACCGACGCTGGGCGTCTCTTCACCCAACCGTTGCACCCCTACACGCAGGGGCTGTTCCGCTCGCTGCCCACCCTGGGCACAAGGAAGCGCCGCCTGGAGACCATCCCCGGCAACGTGCCGAGCGGCCTGGCCTTCCCCAGCGGGTGCAAGTTCCACCCCCGCTGCCCCATCGGCCACGACCTACCCCGCTGCCACAACGAGGAACCTGCGCTGCGCGAGGTGCGTCCCGGCCATTGGGCGGCATGCTGGGAATGCCCCGGCTACGGCGACGCGCCCGCGACCGACCCCAGCGCCGCCGACGACAGCCATGACAACGGCAAAAGGAAAACAAACAAAAGAGAATGAACCACAGAGGACACAAAGAGCACAAGGAAATCAACAACTGGCCGCCAGCCAGGTACGCGGCGATCCTAGCTGTTACCCTTTGTGCGCTTTGTGGTTCAACGGTGTCCCCCAAGAGGCAGGCAATCGGTGCCGGGTGCTAATGGCGACATACTGACGGTCGAAGACCTGCGGACGTACTTCCCCGTCCGGCGCGGGGTGTTCTCGCGCGTGAGCGGCTACGTGCGGGCGGTGGATGGCGTGGACTTGTCCATCCGCCGCGGGCAGGTGCTGGGGCTGGTGGGCGAGAGCGGCTCGGGCAAGACCACCGTGGGCAGGACGCTGCTTCGGCTGATCCCAGCGACCTCCGGCCGCGTGGTCTTCGATGGCCAGGACGTCTTCTCCCTCGGCCGCTCGGCCATGCGGGCGCTGCGGCGGCGGATGCAGCTCATCTTCCAGGACCCGGTCGGCTCGCTGAACCCGCGCATGACGGTGGGTCACATCGTGGGCGAGCCGCTGGCCGTGCACAAGATCGTCCCGCGGCGGCAGCGGGCCGCCCGCGTGGGCGAGCTCCTGGAGCGCGTTGGCCTGTCGCCCGCCTACACCGTGCGCTACCCGCACGAGTTCTCCGGCGGGCAGAGGCAGCGGATCGGCATCGCCCGGGCGCTTGCCTCCAGGCCAGACTTCATCGTCGCCGACGAGCCGATCAGCGCGCTCGACGTGTCGATACAGGCCCAGATTCTCAACCTGCTCAGCGACCTCCAGGACGAGCTTGGCCTGTCGTACCTGTTCATCGCACACAACCTCGCCGTCGTCGAGCACTTCGCCGACGAGGTGGCCGTGATGTACCTGGGGCGGATCGTCGAGCGGGCCACGCGCGACGAGCTTTACAGCCGCCCCATCCACCCCTACACGCAGGCACTGCTGTCTTCGGTGCCCCAGGCGACGCCGTCGCGGCCGAGCCGGCCCGTCCGCCTGAAGGGCGAAGTGCCCTCGCCGATCAACCCGCCAAGCGGCTGTGCGTTCCATCCGCGATGCCCGCTGACCTGCCAACTCGCCAAAGACGCCGACCCCGCCGATACAACGACCATCCAGAGCGAGGGCGGGCAGGTCCGCGTGATGGCCCGCTGCACCCGCGAGGGACCCCGCCTAGCCGCCACCTCCGATGACCCATCGCATCTCCACGCCTGCCTGATACAGCAATAGCCTGGCTGGGCAGGGGAGTTGACAGGTATAGTGTGCTGGGCCCCGCAGACTCCTGGGAGGGGGCGAAAGAACGGAGTTAGCAATGATTCATCGTCCATTCGGCAGGCGGCTGGGGTGGAACGTGTCGGCCATCGGCATGGGCACGTGGAACATCGGCAATCAGTGGGGCGAGATCGACGACGCCACTGCCTGGGCCACGATTCGCGCCGCATTCGACGCGGGTATGAACCTTTACGACACGGCCGAGGCGTACGGCACGCCGCACGGGCTTTCCGAGGAGCGCCTGGGCGTGGCGCTGGCGGGCATTCGCCACCGCGTGTTCATCGTCAGCAAGATCGGCCACTACGGCAAGCGCACCGGTCAGGGCGTGCCCAAGACGACCGCGGACATGATCCGCCTGTGCGCCCACGCCATCCTGCACCGCCTGCGGACCGACTGGGTGGACGTGATGCTCTGCCACGAGGCTGACATTACCGACCCAAGCGTCTATCTGGAGGCCTTCGAGGGCCTCAAGAAGGAGGGCAGGATTCGCGCACACGGCATCAGCACGGATAAGCTGGACGTGTTAAAGCGATATAGCGCAGGCGGCGAGTGCGACGTGGCGGAGGTGAACTACTCGCTTGTGAACCGCTCGGCTGAGGAGGCGGTGCTGCCCTACTGCCAGGAGCACGGCATGGGCGTGCTGATCCGCGGCCCGCTGGCGATGGGGCTGCTAAGTGGCCGGTACTCGGCCCAGACCGTCTTCACCGACTCAATCCGCTCCAAGTGGCACGAGGAGGAGGGCGCCAAGGGGAGGTTCCTCGAGCGCGTGGCCATGGTGGAGAAGCTCAAGGAGGTCGTCTCGCCCGGGGAGGAGATGGTGACAGCGGCGCTGCGATTTGCGATCTCGCATCCGGTCCAGCCCGTGGCCATTCCCGGCGCAAAGTCACCGGAGCAGGCCCGCATGAACGCCGCCGCCGGCAGCAGGACCCTCGCGCCGGATGAGCTGAACAAGCTGCTGCGGGCCCTGGCCTAATTGCCCACGCTCTAACCCCGGATGCTCACAGCACCGCCTCCACTCGCCTGCGGCTGGCAGAGTCCAGCGCCTGTAGCGAGGGGATCTCGTAGCAGTTGCCCAGCGTGTCGCGCAGTATGCAGCGGTCGTCGGTGACCCACGTCGTGTTGGTCTCCGGCGACTTCATGAGGAAGTGCTTTGGCCCGCGGTCCGTCTCGACCTTCCAGTAGCAGTTGCCGAAGCTGACGCGGGTCTGGAGCACGCGGGTGATCCTGGGCAGGAAGTACCGCCGCGCGAGCTCTTGCTCGATGATGGCCCGCGAGGAGGCGTCCACGTGCTCCAGCGACTCAAGCAGCAGGAGCTCCTTTTTCTCGGTGGCGTGGAGGATGGAGATCGCCCGGCAGTGTCCGGCCAGCGGGCGGGCGCGGACCACGCGGACCGGCACGGCCTCCGCCTGCCCAGCCCGACGGATCATCACCAGGTCCCCGCAGCGGTAGAGCGTGAATCGTTGTCCTTCCTGTTTCATACTGCCCTATTCCTCGCACATGCTCGAGCGGACCCGGCTCAGTTCCCTCTGGGTCTTGACCAGCGTGGCGTATCCTCCGCCGGCGCGGATCGGCTCGTCGTGCGCGCCAACCTCGACGATCTTGCCATCCTCCACGACGATCAGCCGATCGACGTTGCGCAGCGTCGCCAGGCGGTGGGCGATGGCGATGGTCGTTCGGTCGCTGACCAGGTGCGCGGTGGGCTCCTGGATGGCCTTTTCCGTCTCGCTGTCGACGGAGCTTGTGGCCTCGTCCAGTATCAGGATCGGCGGGTCATTCAGGATCGCGCGGGCGATGGCGATCCGCTGCTTCTCGCCGACGGATAGCTGGGCCCCGCCCTCGCCGATGATCGTGTCGTAGCCGTGCTCCTTCTCCACGATGAATGAGTGCGCGTTGGCGGCCTGGGCGGCGCGGACGACCTCCTCGAAGCTGCGGTCCGGCGAACCGTAGCGGATGTTCTCCAGTACGTTCTGGCGGAACAGGAACGGCTCCTGCATCACGATCCCGATCTGCCGGCGGAGGCCGGTCAGACGGACCTTCTGTATCGGGTGGCCGTCGATATACACCTGGCCGCAGTCGGCGTCGTAGAAGCGGGAGATCAGGTTGATGATCGTCGACTTTCCCGCGCCGGACTTGCCCACCAGACCGATCATCTCGCCGGGCCTGATGTGCAGGTTGATGCCCTTGATGACCTCCTTGCCGCGGTCGTAGCTGAAGTGGACGTCCTCGAAGCGAATCTCTCCGCGGATCTTCGGCAGCGGCACGGCGTCTGGTGAGTCATAGACCTCCTGCGGGGTGTCGAGCATGGAGAAGATGCGCTCGGCACCGGCGAAGGCCTGGCTCATCCAGTTCAGCACGACCGAGAACCACTGAAGCGGCCCGTAGAACAGCCAGATGTGCCCGACGAAGGCAGGCAGGTCGCCGAGTGTAAGCCTGTTGTCGCCGTGGGCGATCCGCCAGCTCGCAACCAGCCAAAGGGCCGTCACGCCCAGCGACATGATCCAGAAGCTGCCCTTCTGGAACCCGGTCCAGTGGCCTTCGATGCTGAAGGTCGTTCTGAAGAGGTTCCTATTGGTCTTGTTGAACCGCCCGGCGCGCCGGGCCTCGTCGGATGCCGCCTTGATCGCCTTGATGCCGAGTATCGACTCGCCCAGCACCGAATACAGCCCGCCGTACTGGCTGCCTTCCTTGTGGAACAGGGGCACCAGCTTGCTCCAGGACCACTTGACCCCGCCCAGCAGCAGCGCGACCGGCAGGAGCACCAGCAGCGTCAGTTGGACGTCCAGCGACAGCAGCATCGCCGCGATGGCGACGAACCACAGCGTGTTGACCAGCAGGAACGGCAGGCCGTCCACCAGGAAGTGCTGCAACCTGCCCGTGTCCCGCATGACGCGGGACACGATCTCGCCGGCCTCCCGCTTGCCGAAGTAGGACATCCGAAGCCGCTGGAGGTGCGCGTGCACGCTGGACCGCAGATCGCTGGCCAGGCGCGCCGCCAGCCAGGCGCCCAGCAGCCCGCCGGTGAACTGCGACAGCAGGTACAGCAGCCCGCACCCGACCATGACCAGAATCCACGCCCACAGGAGCGAGGCATCCCTGGGGACGATGACGTCGTCCACGATCCGCTTGGTGATGTAGGGCGGCCCCATCTACGCGGCGACCGAGACGAACGTCGTGACCACCAGGACAGCGCTCTTGAGGCGGTAGGGTTTGAGCAGTCCCATCAGGCGGCGGAAGACCGCCAGCCGAGGCACGCAGGCCGGGCAGTTCGCCCCGCGCTCCGGCAGCGGCAGCCCGCACCTAGGGCAGACCACCGCGCCCTGCGAGTCGGGCAGCACGATCGTCTTGTTCCGCTTGATGTCGTTGATCACCCGGCACAGGGCGACGAACTCGGGCACCAGGGCCTTGGTGCAATGGCCCAGGCGCTTCTCCGAGTTGGCCGCAGGCGGCCCGCCCTCGCCGTCCAGCACCGCCACCAGGCTGCAACTGGCGAACAGCTCATCCAGCCGGGCCTCCTTCACCCTGGCCAGGGGAATGGCGGCTGTGACTTCCTCGGCGTCGGCGGCGACCAGGTGGGTGGCGGTCACGATGACATACGACGTCCCGTAGTGCCGCTCCTGCGTCAGGTCGCTTTCGACGGCGTACTCCACCTGGCTGTCCGGCCCGAGCTGGATTGCCAGACTCTGACGGACGGAGGCGGGCAGATCACACTTTAGATTCACTACGATTTGCTCTGGCTCTCCCAACATGCTTGTCGCCTACCGATTCCTGATTCTGGTCTCGTTCTGCCCAAGGGGAGCCTGTTCCCATCCACCTAGATGCCAAAAGAAAGGCGGCCGTTCATTCGGGAACGGCCGCCGGAAGGGCACTCTTGGTGCAGTCATAGCCTCATCCGGGCCGTCCCCTTGGGCGCATACCATCGCTGAGGTGACAAATGATCCGGAAAGTCATCGCACGCGCCTCCTCATTATCCGCACGCCCCACGTCTCTAGATGCGAGTGGCCCGCACCCGTTTCGGTCTCGGCGCAACCAGCGACCGAGAAGCCGGGGTACTATCGACACGAATCCTGAGATGTCAACAAACATTCTGAGGATTCTTGAGATAGACGAGGCGCATCCTCCTTCGGGGCCGGCAGATCGCCTCTCCGGCTCAGTCGCACCCAGCCAGGGGGCTACGTGAACTTCAGCCCCTTGATGCCGAATAGCAGCATCTTCAGAAGGATCAGGCCGTGATGCCAGCGGCTGATGTTCGTCTCGCCGTAAACCCGTTCGCGATAACGAATTGGCATATCGACCATCTTGAGGTTCAGTTTGGCCGCCCCGAAGATCAGGTCGAAGTCCCCGAATGGGTCGAAGTCGCCGAAGTAGCTGCGATTGGCCACCAGCCGCTGGTAATCCTCGCGCCACAGCACCTTGGTGCCGCAGAGGGTGTCCTTTATCGGCTGGCCTAGCGTCCAGGAAAAGGCCAAGCTGAAGAACTTGTTGCCCAGGAGATTGCAGAACCGCATGGCCCGCTTTTGCATCGGGTAGACCAGGCGCACCCCGTTGATGTACTCGCCCTTGTGGGAGACGATGGCGTCGACGAACCGCGGCAGGTCCTCCGGCGCGACGGTCATGTCGGCATCGAGAATCATCAGGACGTCGCCGGTGGCGTTGGCGAATCCTAGTCGCACCGCGTCGGCCTTGCCCTTGCCGCTCTGACGGTGGAGCTGGCAGCTCCTGTGGGGGCTATTCTTGATGGCGGCCTCGATGGCCTCGTAGGTCCGATCCCGGGAGTGCCCCTCGACGAAGATTATCTCGGTGCCACTTCCCATCTCCGGCGTGCGCTGGATTATGGGACCGATGTTTCCTGCCTCGTTCCTGGCGGGGACCACGACGCTCACCTTGGGCGGATTGGCAGCCGGCAGCAGACATGGACTGAGGCGCGCGACGATGAAGTTAGCCAGGCAGGCCTGACGGAATGGCCAGAAGCGGGCGAGAATCCGGTTGCAGAATCCTGAAACTCCCGGGATCGGCAGGGCCCAGAGGTACTCGGTCCAATGCCGGATCACCTCCAGGTCCGCCAGACTGAGCAGGTTGATCACGTCCTCGGGCGCCAGCCAGTTGCCTTCCAGCGACGGTGAGGCCAGGCCCAGCCGGCGGGCCGCCGCCAGCGGCAGTTGCCACAGCCGGCTGAAGAAGTTCACTATGACCCGCGTGTGGCGATGGCACAGCCGGGTAACATTGCGAAGGACAGCCTGGACGTCCCACAGCTCGCCGATCAGGTCCGACAGGATCACCACGTCGAACTTATCCGGCAGGTCCAGGTTCGTCACGTCGGCTTGGACGAAATTCAGATCCGGATGCCGCTGCCGCGCCTGCTCGATCATGCCGCCTGAGAAATCCACCCCGACGCCGTGGGCCGGCTTCGTGGCGGCCAGAAGGTCTCCGCGCCCGCAGCCCAGTTCGATGACGCGCTGGCCGGGGGACACCAGGAAGCGATACACCTGCTCCATGCGCCGGTGGTAGCCCCTGCTGAACCATCCGCCCTCCCGGGCGCTCAAGGCGTCCCAGTGCCGTTCCCTGAGGGCGGTGTACTCGCCCCGCGCGTCATCCTGCTGCGGCTGCGACGGGTGTTCCATAAACGTTCCCAGTGCTACCCGACTAGAGGCAGCCCTCCTTGTCGCCGACGACTCCTAAAACGCAACGGAGCCCGGTCGCCGGGCACGCCGCCTTCCTTCTATCGGCATTCCATGCCCGCCGTAGCATGGAATTGCCCCGTACTGACGGACAGCTCCTTGAAAACAGAACGCTACCTCCCTCCCCGCATGCGGGCGGCGAAGAACCGGTATACGGTATCCTGCGCCACCTTGGGCGGCGGCTGATACAGCGGATCTTGTTGCATGAACCTCAGGCTCTCGATCAGCGTGGGAGTGTTCTCATAGCTGGGCTTTAGGTGGCCGTTTCGCAGGATGAAGATGTGTTCGTCCCATGCGGCCACGTTGCCGATGACCGCCAGGATCAACACCAGTTGGACCAGAATCCTGGGCAGCAGCTTCGACTGGGCAAGAGTCGCGACGGCCATCGATATCAGCATCAGCAGCATCCCCGCCGCCGGCAGCCAATAGTAGACTCTCCGCACGTCGGGCCAGTACAGCGGCGGATGCCGCAGCACCATCAGCACGTTCAGCGCCGCCATCGCGATCAGGAACAATGCTGCCGCGACGGCGGGAATCGCGCGAATCTCACGGAAGCCGTCGCCCCTCTGGCAAACCCGCCAGCGAGCTGTAGCCAGGAACAGCCAGATCAGCAACACCAATATCGCCAGCGCATACACGGATGGCACGTACCCGCAAATGAAACGGGTGGTGTCGAGCAGCAGGACGACCCCCGCTTTCAGGTAGTCCCAGGGTCGACCCCAGAACTTCGGCCAAGGCATGGTCTGGAATCCCAGACTCGGCCAATAGCCGTTGAGGCGGAAGGTCAGGTACGGCGCCAGATAGTGATTGTACAGGGTGTTGACCGCCAGCACCGCAAGACAGATGACCAGCAGCACCGAGCTGTCACGCGTGCGCACGCTGATCAGGCGGGCGGCCAGGAACAGCGCCGCCAGGCACAGGAAGAAGAACCCCTGCCGCTCCAGCATAGTCCCCGCCAGCGCCAAGCCGAAGAAGGCCAGATAAGGCAGCGTCCGCCGCCGGGGCGGATGGAGATCGTGCTCGGAGGTACTGGCCTTGTAGAGCATGGCGAACAGCAGCACCAGCACCAAGGTCACCGCGACCTTGCCGGTGCGGAAATAGCTCCCGCTGAACATAACGAATGGGCTGGTCACCAACATCAGGCACAGGCAGGCGGAGGTCAGGCCGTCGAGACTGAGCTGCCTGGTGCAGAAGCGCCACAGGATGATCACGATCAGAAAGCAGGACACGTAGTGCGTCAGCGACAGGAAGTGCGGCATTCCCAGGCGAATGCTCAAGTCGATGAAGCCGCTGTCGACGCTGTCCAGAACATAGCTCAGCTCGCGTGCCTGGTACGTGATGTCGCCTTCGAGTGTCTTGCTGTCGTAGACCCTGTGAATCAGGGACGGCCCTGAGAGATGGTACATCATGTAGCGGCAGGCCTCGGGATGCACGATGCCCCCCCGCAGCATGGCGGCGGACACCCAAAACACGTAGAGCACGACAATCAGCACATGGGCCAGCCTCACGCGAGCGGACAGGAAATCGAACACCCTGACGGCGATCCTGCGGTCCTGCTGGCTGTCGTCCGTTTTCGGTTTCTTCATGCCCAACGATCTCTCAGGTGAGTGAATCTCAACACGCCGGGACATCCCAGCCGCCGGGCCTGGTCCCGCCGTCGTCGCGCGACAGGGCAATCGACAGCGGCGAGCGGGCGGACGCTGCCCGTGTTCGTCTCGGCACTACCAGCGGCCGAAGCTAACAATATTACGGCGGCGGGCTTATGCTGTCAACATGCCGGCCCCACGGCTGGCCGACCACTCGATGCGCGTCGCCCGTCCAGCCAGGACAAGAGCGGCCCTGGCGGCCAGCAGGTCCCTTCCGGTGCTTGGCGCCTGCCAGGCTGGCCCGATGCCGCGGAGGCGAATCTGAAGGGATTGACGGCGCAAGGGCGGACCTTTATCATGGGGGTATCGCGTCTGGGCAATAACCCACCTGCCTGGCCGGGCTGGGGTCACGGGCCGCCGCAGGCACCGATGCGCAGGTCGGCCGGGTGAAGGATAGTATTCCAGGTGCAGCCGCTCCGTAGTGAGCATTTTCTTGCGGCGGCGGGGTTTGTGCCCACGAGGCTGAGGTCTTCAGGTGCCCACGATCCAAGTCATGCAGGGGCCTGACAATGGCCGGCAGTTCGAGCTTCAGGACGGCGAGAACGTCATCGGCCGCCACAGCAGGACCATCGAGCTGACCGACGGCACGATCTCGCGCAACCACGCCAGGATCATTCCGGACGGCAATCGCTGGATGCTGGAGGACCTGGGCTCGGCCAACGGCACCTACCTCAACGGTGCCCGCGTGACCAAGGCGATGTCGCTGAAGCGCGGCGACCAGATCCGCTGCGACTCATCGCTGCTTGTCTTCGGGGGCGGGCGGACTGTGCTGCCGCCGGAGGACGTGGACGAGGACGGCCGACTCGTCGACGCCGCCATCGTCGCCACCGTTCCCAGCAACGAGGACTCCATAATCATCCCGACCCCCGAGGCCGGGGCGCGGGCCATCGAGAACCTCCGCATCCTCTACGGCCTGATCGGCGAGGTCGGCTCATTGCTCAACGTCGACGTGCTGCTGAGGCACACGGTGGATCGGGTCGTGGATGTCCTCAAGGCCGACCGGGGCTACATCATGCTGGTGAACAAGGCCGGCCGGCTGACCGTGCGGGCCTCACACGTGCCGGAGGGCGCCGCCGACAAGCGAATCCCCATCTCGCGAACGATCATCAACGAGGTGACAAGCAAGCAGATCGGCGTGCTGAGCTCCAACGCGATGAGCGACAAGCGCTTCACCGCCGGCAAGAGCGTGCACGATTACGGGATCCGCTCGGCCATCTGCGTGCCGATCAAGGGACGGGAGAAGATTCTCGGCGTAATCCACGTCGACTGTAGCGTCTCGGACCAGACCTACTCCACTGAGCAGCTCCGGCTTTTGACGGCCATCGGATACCAGACCGGCCTAGCGGTGGAGAACGTCTGGCTGTACGAGTCAGCCGTGCAGGCCGAGCGCCTGGCGGCCACCGGCGAGACCGTCGCGTTCATGTCCCACCACGTCAAGAACATCCTCCAGGCGTTGGTGGCGGGGATGGACGTCGTGGAGATGGGCCTGAAGGCCGACAACCTCGACAAGGCCAAGGGCGGCTGGCCGATCGTCCAGAGGAACCTCGCCAGGGTCAACGACCTGATCCTGAACATGCTGATGTTCTCAAAGAGCCGCCAGCCGCTGCTCGAGAATGTCAACATCAACCACGTGCTGAACGAGTGCATCGAGCTTGTGACGCCGCGGGCCGACGAGAAGGGAATCGCCATCCTGACCGACCTGGAGGACCTGCCCCCCATCCCCGCCGACGCCGCCGGGCTGAACCAGGCGTTCCTGAACCTGCTGACCAACGCCGTCGACGCCGTCGCCGAGCAGACCGGCGTGATCACCGTCACCAGCCGCTACGACGAGGCCAAACGCAGCGTGACAGTCTCCATCATGGACAACGGCAACGGAATCCCCGAGGACAAGCTGGACCAGATATTCACGCCGTTCTTCTCAGCCAAGGGCCAGCAGGGCACGGGCCTGGGCCTGGCCGTCGCGCAGAAGGTCGTCAAGGAGCACCAGGGGCGGATCGAGCTGACAGGCAAACTCGGCCAGGGTACGACCTTCACCGTGATCCTGCCGGCCATCCACACTGGCAAGGCCGAAGACACCAACGCCCCCACCGCCTCAACCGTCACCTAGGCCGCCTGCCGTGCGAGACCGGGGCCGAGAAGACCTCTAGGTTCCGCATCCTCCTCGCACGGGCGTCTTGGAGCAGGGCACCCAGCGGCCTTGGCGCTTCTTGAACCGCGCGACGCCCCAGGGCTTAGGCGCTTTTGCCCTGCGCAGGCCGACGAACTCGATCCTGTCGCTCCAGAGAATGTACTCGATGTTCTCGCGCGGGATGCTCTTGTGGAAGCGGGCCATCTCGGGGGCTTCGCGTATGGCCAGTCCATCCCATTGGGTCTTGTCGATCAGGACGGCAATCATTGACGAGCCGGCCTGGGGGGCCCGCGAGCGCCATCGCGTGTACTGATGCGCGATCGCCGGGGCGGTGGCCGCCCATACCCCGCGCCGGTGGGCAAGGCCGTGCTCTAGAATTCCCTTCGCCCGCGCGGCACTGGTGCCGTGCCAGAGCACAAGGGCGCTGCTGCCCAGTTCCACATAGCGGGCGCTGGGCGGCGCGCCGTGCATGGCTACCCACAGGTTCAGGTCGGCAGGTGCGGCCAGGCCCGCGCTATGCATCGCTCGCATCGCCGAGCAGGCCAGGGCCGACAGCGTCGCGTTCCAGGCGCAGCGGCCGTTCGGGATGTAGGCCAGGTCGCGAAAGCCCTCTCGGACCAGATGCTTGCTCTTTCGCCATTGCTGGGCGTCGGTGATTTCCTGCTCACCTGGGTGCTGCATAGACACTCTGCCATCGCGGATCCACCCGCTATCGGCTGCTAGAGGATCGTGGGATCATCGCCTGTGGCGGGATCGACCTGGCCTGAAGCATCATCACCAGTGTCTTCGGCAGCGGGTTCCTGTCCGGTCTGGGCTTCCTCCGCCGGGGCGGAATCGGCCTGCGGCTCGGCCGGGGCGGATGAATCGCCCTCCTCCAGCGGCAGGGCGGGCTGAATGTCCTCGCCCACCACGCGTGCGACGCCCACCAGTTTGTCATCCTCCTTCAGCGCGATCAGGCGAACGCCCTGCGTGGCTCGGCCTATCGTCCGCACCTCGCTTACGCCGATGCGGACGATCATGCCGTTCTGCGTGATGAGCATCAACTCGTCGGCGTCGCGGATGGACTTCATCGCCACCACCTTGCCGTTGCGCTCGGTGGTCTTGATGTTGATCACGCCGTAGCCGCCGCGGGCCTGGAGGCGATACTCCTCGAAGCTGGTCCGCTTGCCGTGGCCGTTCTCGCAGGCTGTCAGCAGCGACGCCATCGGGTCCACGATGGCCATGTCCACCACCTCGTCGCCCTTGCGCAGGTGCACGCCGCGCACGCCGCCGGCCGTGCGGCCCATCGGACGCACGTCGGTCTCCTTGAAGCGGATGGACTGGCCGTTGGCCGTGCCGAGCACGATCTCGTCGCCGCCGCGCGTGACAGCCACGCCGATCACCACGTCGCCTTCATCCAAGCCTGTGGCGACGATGCCGCCGCGGCGCGGATTGGAGTACGCCGAGAGCAGTGTCTTCTTGATGTGCCCTTTCCGCGTGGCCGTCACCAGGAATCGCTCGTCGAAGTCCCGCACCGCCACCACGGCGCATATCCGCTCGTTGGGGTCCATCTGGAGCAGGTTGATGATGGCCCTGCCCTTGGACTGCCTGGCCATCGAGGGGATGTCGTAGACCTTCAGCCAGTGCATCCGCCCGTTGTCCAGGAACACCAGCATGTAGTCGTGCGTGGAGGCGATGAACAGCTCCTCGACGAAGTCGCCTTCCTTGGCGTCGCTGCCGATGATGCCCTGGCCGCCCCGGCCCTGGCGGCGGTAGGTGGTCAGCGGCATGCGCTTGATGTAGCCGGCGTGGGTGAGCGTGACGACCACGTCTTCGTCGGCGATCAGGTCCTCGATGTCGAAGTCCTGGGCGTCGGCTACGATCTCGGTCCGCCGCTCATCGCCGTACTTGTCCCTCAGCTCGTACAGGTCCTCGCGGATGATGTCGAGCACCCGGGCCTCGCTGCGGAGGATGGTCTCGTAGTCCTCAATCTCCTCGACCAGCTTGGCGTAGTCGGCGGCGAGTTTCTCCACCTCCAGGCCCGTGAGCCGCTGGAGCTGCATCTGTAGGATCGCGTCGGCCTGCACGCCGGTGAGGGTCTGGTCGGCCTGGCTGGTGCGCTTGACGAAGGCCTCCGGCAGCAGCTTGCGCGCGGCAGCCGCCTCGACCAGCTTCAGCCGCCGCGACATCAGCCGCTCCTTGGCGATCGGCACGTCGGGGGATTTCTTGATAACCTCGATGATCCCGTCGATGTCGGCCACCGCCAGGATCAAGCCCTCCAGTATGTGCGCCCGCTGACGGGCGCGGCGCAGCAGGAAGCTGGTGCGCCTGCGGATCACGTCCTTGCGGTGGTCCAGGAAGGCGACCATCGTCTCCTTCAGGCTCAGCGTGCGCGGCGCGCGGTTCACCAAGACGATGTTGATGATGCTGAAGGTCGACTGGAGCGGGGTGTACTGGTAGAGTTGGTTGACCACGACCTCCGGCACGGCGCCCTTCTTCAGCTCCAGCACGATGCGCATGCCCGTCCGGTCGCTGTGGTCCTGGATGTCGGCGATGTCCGTGATCCTGTCGCTCTTGACGACATCGGCGACCCGCTCAATGACGGTCGTCTTGAGCACCTGGAAAGGTATCTCGGTCACGACGATCTGCGCCTTGCCGCCGCGGGCGGTCTCGGTGTGCATCCTGGCCCGCACGGTGATCCTGCCCCGCCCAGTGCGGTAGCCCTCGACGATGCCCTGCCGGCCGCAGATGAGCCCGCCCGTGGGGAAGTCCGGCCCTTTGACGATCCTCATCAGCTCCTCGATCGTCGCCTCGGGCTTATCGATCAGCAGAATCAGCGCGTCGCAGACCTCGCGCAGGTTGTGCGGCGGGATGCTGGTGGCCATGCCGACGGCGATGCCCTGCCCGCCGTTGACCAGCAGGTTGGGAAACTTGCTGGGCAGGACGGTCGGCTCGGTCAGCCGGTCATCGTAGTTCGGCTGCATGTCCACCGTCTCGAGCGTCAGGTCCTCCATCATCTCGGCGGCTACGGCCGTCATGCGGGCCTCGGTGTATCGCATCGCTGCCGGCGGGTCGCCGTCGATCGAGCCGAAGTTGCCCTGCGGGTCGACCAGCGTGTAGCGCATGTTCCAGTCCTGGCCGAGGCGGACGAGAGTGGGGTACACCACCGGCTCGCCGTGCGGGTGGTAGTTGCCGCTGGTGTCGCCGACGATCTTGGCGGACTTCACGTGCTTGGTTCGCGGCCCGAGGCGCAGGTCGTTCATCGCCACGAGCACTCGCCGCTGGCTGGGCTTCAGACCGTCGCGAACGTCCGGCAGCGCACGGTCCATGATCGTGCTCATGGCGTAGGTGAGGTAGCTGTCGCGCAGTTCCTCCTCGATGGGCTGGTCTTCCACCTGCTCGTTGTCGAGCAGCACATTCACCGTCCGCCGCCCGCTTGACGCATCGTCCGGAGGCTGCTGCTGCGGCTCGTACTCCCCATGCCCTTCAACAGCATCCTTGTCGCGTTCGTCGCTGTCGCCCACGCGCGAAGCTCCGTTCTATAGTAGTTTACAGAGGTCACCGGCAGAGATGGCCCTCGCCGCCCTCGCAGGGGTCCCGGTCCCGGGGCCCGGCCGCCTCCCTGCACGATGTGTATTATCCCAACCCGGCCAGCAAGTTGCACCCCTAAATCCGACCTCTCCCGCCCGCAGCCCGCCGGACCTCACCCCTGGCGGCGGGCCTTCACAACCCGGCGGACGCCATAGGTCCGCGCGCGGGTCGACTCGAAGTATATGCGCATCAGCAGCTCACCGATCAGCCCGGTGGCCAGGAACAGCATCGCGGTGACCATCAGCATGAAGCCCAGCGCCATCAGCGGGCCGTGAATCCGCATGATATGAAAGTCGCTGTCGACCAGCTTGCGGACCAGCAGGTAGCCGAGGATCGCGGCGCCTGTGAACATGCTCACCAGCCCCCACTTGCCGAAGAAGTGCAGCGGGCGCGTCAGATACCCGCTGATGAACCGCACCGTCAGAAGGTCCAGGGCCACGCGGAACGTCCTGCTCAGGCCGTATTTGCTCTTGCCTGATGGGCGGCGGACGTTCTTGATCGGCACCTCGCATATCCGCGCGCCCAGGCGGGCGCAGACTGCCGGCACGAAGCGGTGCATGTCACCGTAGAGCCTCACGCCCTCCAGCACCTCGCGGCGGTAGGCCTTGAACGTCGTGCCAAAGTCGTGCAGCGCCACCCCGGAGACCTTGGCCAGCAAGATATTAGCGATCCGCGAGGGGATGCGCCGCATCAGCAGGTTGTCGCCGCGCCGCACGCGCCAACCACTGGCGATGTCGTAGCCCTCGTCGATCTTCTTGATGAACAGCGGTATCTCGTAGGGGTCGTGCTGGAGGTCGCCGTCCATCGCGATGATGACCGCACCGGCGGCATGGTCGAAGCCGGCCTGGAGCGCCGTCGCCTGGCCAAAGTTCCGCCGCAGGTCCACGAACGTCACGTGGTCGTCGCCGGCGGCGATCTCTTCCAGCACCTGGCCCGTGCCGTCGCGGCTGCCGTCGTTGACCAGGACTATCTCGTACTCACCCCCCACGCGGCGCATGACGCGCGAGATGCGGTCGTAGAGCTTGCGCGCTATGTCGGCCTCGTTATAGAAGGGCACGACCACGCTGTACTTGGGCCCTGGCGGCTCGGCAGAGTTTTGATCACAGTTGTCCATAGTGTATCAGCGTGATACCTCGTCGCGCGAACGCCTGGCGGACGGTCGGGTCGCACAGGGCAGCCAGTTCCGCCTGCCTGCTCTCCACCAGTCGGGTCTGGCCGGCGGCCGCGTGGTCGGCCAGTCCGGGATGCGTCATGATCTCCGTGACGCCCGGCCCGATGGCCCCGGCCGCCCGCAGCAGCCAGTCGCGGCCGATCCGCCCGGTGTGGGCCACGCCCAGCGTGCCGACAGTCCCCCGCAGGGTGCAGTCCCGCGCCGCGTTCGCCGCAGCCAGCCCGTTCAGCACGCAGCTCACGACCCGCTGCCCCACCGGCGCCGCCGGCCAGGCCGCGCCCCTAAGCCTCTCGCCGTGCCAGCGAACGAACCGTACATGATACCTCCTGGCCAGGGCGGCGACACGGCTAAAAACAGGCGGGAAGGCGTGGGCGTGACGGTGGCTGTCCAGGTGAGTCGGGCGTATGCCGTGGTCCAGCACCCAGCGGATCTGGGCATCGCACTCATCCTGGACAGCGTCCAGCAGGTGCGGGACGAGAATGCACTTCAGGATCAGCCCCGCCCCGCTGCTATTCATGTCGCCGTCGGGGCCGGCCAGGCGCTGTCCGGCCCGCGACAGCGGCGGGCCTTGGGAGAGATTCAGGTGCACACCCACGCCCAGACCGGCGGCACCCGCCAGCGTGGCGATGGCGGCCTCGGCGGCGGGCATGTTGGCGGTCACGGTCGTCGAGGTTACTATGCCTTCGGCGTGGGCGCGGAGTATCCCGGCGCTTATGACCTGCGAGAAGCCGAAATCGTCGGCATTGACAATGGCATACTTGCGCCGCCGTGTAAGTCGCATGGGCCGGCCATTATAATCGCCACCGTGCCCCGCCGACAGCCGGGGCGGCGGTTGAAAGGAGCGTTCATGTTTGCGCGGAACTTGGCAGCGGCGGCAATGTTCGCGGCGATCTCGACGCCCGCGTTGGCTCAAGACCAAGGCGCAGCCGACCCCGGCCAGGCCCAGCGGGAGATCCAGGCACTGCGTGAACAGGTCAGTCAGCAGCAGGCGCACATCAGCAGGCTGGAGGCCAAGGTCGGCATGCCGTCCGGCGCGCTGAGCTGGACGTGGTTCCTGGTCGGGCTCGTCGGCGAAGGGGTGTTCTTCATGAGGTTCGTGGTCCAGTGGTGGGCCAGCGAGCGCAGGAAGCGGACGGTCGTACCGATGGCCTTCTGGTACCTGTCGCTGTTCGGCACGGCCCTGGTGCTGGCGTACGCCGTATTCGTGATCAACCCGGTGTTCATCCTGGCCTACAGCCTTAACGTCTTCCTGTACGTGCGGAACCTGGTCATCGCCCGTCGCAGTCCCTTACTGGCCGCCAGCGGACCGGCGAGCCGCGAGTGAGCTGCATGGCGGCGGCGGGAATCACACGGCTGGCCCCTTCACCCACCGGGGCGCTGCATCTGGGCAACGCCCGGACGTTCCTAGTGAACTTCCTGCTTGCCCGGCGGCACGGCTGGCAGGTGTTGATGCGCGTGGAGGACCTGGACGGCCCGCGCGTCAAGGCCGGCGCCGACGGGCAGATGCTCGACGAGCTCGCCTGGCTCGGCCTGCGGTGGGAAGGGCCGGCAGTTTATCAGTCCGCCCGCGGCCAGGCCTACCGCCAGGCGCTGGACCGGCTCATCCGCTTGGGGGCGGCCTATCCCTGCACGTGCAGCCGGCGGGACGTGGAGCTGGCGGCCAGCGCCCCGCACCCCGAAGATAGCTGCCCCGCATATCCCGGCACATGCCGCGGCCGATACAGCTCGGCCGAGGAGGCCGCGGCCGGCGGTAAGTCGGTCGCCTGGCGGGTGCGGGTGGACCAGACACCGATACTCGTCGATGACGAATTCGCCGGCAGACGCGCATTCAACCTCGCTCACCAAGGCGGGGACTTCGTCATCTCCAAGAGCTCCGGCCAGGCCGCCTATCAGCTTGCCGTCGTCGTGGACGATGCCGGCGCCGGGGTGGACCGCATCGTCCGCGGCGACGATCTGCTGGACTCCGCCGCACGGCAGATCCACCTCCGCCGCCTCCTGGGCATCGCTGAGAACGTGCGGTACTGGCACCTGCCGCTGGTTGTCGGGGCGGACGGGCGGCGCCTGGCCAAGCGGCATGGCGACACGCGACTGTGCCGCTACCGCGACGCCGGCGTCAGCCCCCAGCAAATGCTGGGCCTGCTGGGCTACTGGACGGGCCTGCTCCCCCGCCGGCAGGAGGCAGACCTGGACGAACTGCTCAACGCGTTCGACCTGAAGCTTATTCCGAAGACACCGGTCGTCTTCACACCCGACGACGAGCGCTACCTGCTTGGTCAGTAACGCCGTTCCTGCGGGACATTTGCCCGGGGGCGGGTTGCCCGGTGAGCGTTCCCCCGATAAAATGGCATAAGGAGGCTGTTGTGAGGCCGGCTGTAACAACCCGAGCGAAGTTCGCGGCACTGGCAATGCTCGCATGGTGCCTCGCCCCCGGCGCCGAAGCCAATGCCCAGGTGCTCGTGGTGCTTGGCCCGTCGGACAACGTAGCCATCGACCAGCCTCGCGTGGCGGTGGAGGTGCTCGACCCCGACAGCGGCAGCAGCCTGGGGCCCGAGACGTCCAACACGTTCCTGCTGGACACCGGGGCAAACGGCATCCTCGCCGTCGGCTACGCGGTGGGGGAGTTGCAGGCGAATGGCTACCAGGTTGAGGGCACGTTCGTGGAGGGGGGGATCGCCGGGCCTGCGGTCTATGACGTCTCGGCCGTGTACGACTTCGACTTCGCCGGCACCGACGGGAGCCGCCAGAGCTTGACCGGCGTGCGGCTGCTGTCGGACGTGGCAACTGACCTGGGCGGCTTCGACGGCGTCGTCGGCATGCCCGGCATGGTCGACCGCGTCACAAGCCTGGACCTGGCGGCGATAATCGACCCCAACGAGTGGTTCGGCGTGGGGTTTTTGGGCGTGGGCTTCTCGCCCTCGCAGCCTGCGCCCTACGATCACCGCTACTCGGTGCCCCTGAAGCTGGTGGAGTTCTCCCCTGGCAACGACCCGGTCGTGCCGACCTACGCGCCGATCCCCTTCGCCGCCGCGAGCCTGCGACAGAACAGCCGCACGGTCAAGGGGGAGCTGGCCATCGACACAGGGGCACAGGTGTCGATCATCTCCTCGCAGACTGCCTTTGCCCTGGGGCTGGACAGCGACGGCGATGGCTCGCTGGACGACGAGACCGACGTGTTCATGCCGATACAAGGCGTGGGCGGCAGCATCGAGGCGCCTGTGCTACAGGTGCAGCGGCTGGCCATCCCGACCAGCCAGGGCGTCGAGCTGGTCTGGACGGACCTGGAGGTGCCGGTGGTTGACATCGACCCGGCCATCCCGGGCGTCATCGGCATGGACCTGCTGACAAGCGGGTGGCTCGAGCCGGTTTTGGCCATCCTGCTGGGCGAAGGCGACCCCAACGCCAAGGGGTATTTCAACAAGGCGCACTTCGACTTCCGGAACTGGCAGTCGATGACCGGCTCGATGCTGCTGGACCTCCAGGCCGAACTGGACAACCTGCTACTCACGGGTGACGCCGACCGTGACGGGGACGTGGACTACTTCGACCGCAAGGCGCTCCTTGCCCACCTGGACGCCGTCAGCGGCGCCGCGTGGGAGGACGGCGACTTCGACGGCGACGGCGACGTGGACTTCTCCGACTACCAGATCCTGGAGGCCAACTTCGCCACCGCACTGGGCGCCTATCGGCCGTGCGGCGACTGCGACGGGGACGGCGACGTGGACTTCGCCGACTATCAGGTCCTCGAGGCCAACTTCGGCCTGGCGAGTGGCGCGAGCTTCGGCGAGGGCGACTTCGATCACGACGGCGACGTCGACATCGAGGACTACGACGCCCTAGCGTCGAACTTCCCCGCCTACGCCCCGCCCGGGACGGTAGTGCCCGGCCCGCCCGTGCCGGAGCCCGCCAGCCTTCTGCTGCTGCTCTTTGGGGCGGCGGTCCTGCTGGTCAGGCCGCGGAGGCACTGGATGCCGAGAGAGGATCAAGAGGACGCCGCCCCGCACGTGACCCTGCCCGTGCCCCGCGACGGCCGGGGTGCCCACGCCTGAGGAGCTGCCACTGACAGATCACTCCTCCCCTTTTAGCTTCTTTTCGGCGTCGGCGAGCATGGCCTTGGCCTCCTCGGTATCGCGGAAGCCCTTGGCCATCAGGAAGTACGCCCTGGCGGCCTTGTAGTCGTTGCGGCCCATAGCCGCCACACCCAGCGCCAGGGCCTGCTTGTAGCGGGCGTCGGTGATGCGCTCGTTCACCTCTGGCGTGTCGCTGACGGCCTTGGCCTTCAGCAGCTCGCGGACCGCCTCGGCCCAGTTGTCCTGTGCCTCTGCGGCCCTGGCCTTGGCCAGGAACTGGTCATACTGCTGCCGCTTGGCCAGCGTCGCCAGCCGTTCATCAATTAGGCCTGCCTCCGCCGGCCTGGCCTTGCGGGCCAGCTCGTAGGCGGCGGCCGCCTCTGCGTACTGCCTGGCGTCGGCCAGCTCGTCGCCCTTGGCGATTTGGACCCTCTGACGAGCAAGCGACAGCTTGTCAGCGGTGTCGGCGGTAGCACCAAGTCTGTCGGCATCGAGGTACCTTGAAAGAGCCTCGTCCAGCCTTCCGTTCTGAAGGGCCTTGTCGCCGGCCTCCAGCAGCGCCCGCTGGCGGATGAGCCGCTGCACGTCGGCCAACTCGGCCTGGAGGGCAGGGTCGCTGCTGGTTTCCAGGGCGCGCTGCAAGAGCGAGCCGGCCTCGGCGAGCTTGCCGGCGGCCTTCAGCTCCGCCGCCTGCTGGACGGTTACCTGCCCCGTCAGGGCCGCGATCTCGCGCGACAGATCATCGGAGGGCTTGATCGCCGCCGCAGCCCGCAGCGCCTCCAACTCGGCGGCCTTGTCGCCCTTCTGGCGGGCTGAGTCGGCCTCGGTCACCTTGGCTTGGTACGCCCGCTCGTCGACGAGCGCCTTCCTGGCAGCCTCGAGCTGGCCGCGAAGCCGCTGGAGATCTGCCGGAGTAAGCACATTGGGCGGCGGCGAGCCCAGCATCTCGCCCGCCTTGGCCAGCTCGCCATCAGCCTCGGCCATGCTGCCGCTGCCGGCCAGCGCCTTGGCCGCCGACAGGTGCGAGCCGAACTGAGCGCTGAACTCCGCCATCTTCAGCTCATCGGCCAGGGCCACCAGTTGGGCGTTCCGCGCGGGCGTGAGGGCAAGCGGCGGGAGCCTCTGTGAGATCGCCTCGCGAACGGCATCGAAGTTACCTGAACCGAGCTGGTCGCGGGCCTCGGCGAGGGCCTCAGCGAAGGCCTTGCCCGCCTGGAGCAGCTTGTCGTACTGGGCCAACAGGCCGTTCGCCTGGACGGCCCACCCCTTCAGGTCCACCCTGCCTGCCTGGACGGCCTGCAACTGCTGGGCTGCGGCTGCGTGTGCCTCGGCGGCGGCCGAGAAGTTGTCTCCCGCCATCGCCAGTTGTCCCCTGCACAGGGGCACGAGCACCGACGCCTGGAACGCCGCCGGTTCCTGGGGGTAGGCGTCGCGGAGCTGGGAGAACTCGCCCAACGCCTGCTGGTAGTTGCCTTGCGCGTAGAGGTCCATGGCGCGGTTGAAGGCGTCCGCAGCCGTCTGCTTGCGGTGAGATGCCTTGATGGCGGCCCTGACCCCCAGGGCGACGCCCGCGCCCAGTATCGCCAAGATGGCCACCGTCACGAGGGCGAACCTGCCCCGCCCTCTGCGGGGCGCAGGGGCGGCGGACGGCGCGACAAGCTCGGGGATTACCTCTTCGCGTCTAGCCGGCGGCTCCAGAACAAGCGGCGGAGACTTGGCGGTCTCTCCCCTGCTCGACAGGGCCGGCGGGGGCTCGGCAAGTTCCCCGGCCCGTGTCGCCAAGGGCGATGCAACGGGCTTGGTGGCCCCCATGGCCGCCAGCGCCCTGCGCGCGGAGAACGTCCCGCGGACCGTCCGGGCGAGCGCTTCCATGCTGGGGAAACGCTGGTTGGGGTCCTTGGCGATCATCCTGGCCACGATGTCCGAGAGGGCGGCGGGCACAGACGGCACGAGACTGTGCAGCGGCGGCGGCGCCAGCAGCTCGTTGCCGTGCCAGTCCATCCACCGCCGCGCCCGGCCATGCTCGCCGTCAATGACGTCGGCGAAGACCTCGTTGAACTTCCGCCTGCCGAGCAGCATCTCATAGGCGACGAACCCCAGCGAGTACATGTCGGCCCGGCCGTCCACCGCCCTGCCGGTCAGCAGCTCCGGGGCGATGTATCTCGTCGAACCAGGCAGCGCCGTGGTCGTCGCGCCAGCGCCGGAGGCCAGGCTGAAGTCTATTATCTTCGCCCTCAGGTTTTCGGTGACGAGGATACTCTCGGGCCGGATGTCGCGATGGACCACCCCGGCAAGATGGGCCTTGTGAAGGGCGGCCGCGAGTTGCCAGAGGATGTGCAGCGCGGCCTTGGGCTCAGCCGGGGCGACGTTGTCGTCCATGAGCGATTCCAGGCTGCGGCCCGGCAGGTATTCCATGACCAGGAACAGCCCATCGTCCCGCTCCAGCAGCTCGTGCACGGTGGCTATGGCGGGTTCTTCGCTGCCCAGCCGGGCCAATATGCGCGCCTCGTGCCGGCAGCGGTCCGCCAGGTCAGCCGGTGCAGTCTTGGGAACATGCTTGACGGCCACCAGCCGATCCAACACGGGGTCGCGACACTTGTAGACGGCGACATGCGCGTCGGCGCTGATCCGCTCGAGGACCTTGTACCTGCCGATCTCTGCCCCCGGCGGCAGTTCGGTCCGCGGAACGC